>Ga0190361_1000070_pt1 | contig 41472 bp, 40 predicted proteins | sample 48721845_MG_FD_161273 | JGI IMG/M metagenome (GOLD analysis project Ga0190361, IMG submission 161273) | Hydrothermal vent microbial mat bacterial communities from Southern Trench, Guaymas Basin, Mexico - 4872-18-4-5_MG | ecosystem: Environmental > Aquatic > Marine > Hydrothermal vents >... | reverse complement strand
AGAGTTGAAATTGAAACATACACTTTTTGATTCGAAGCAAATTTGAAAGAGATTGTTCTGTTATGGGTGTACTTAGCGATCAAGGAACGCCTTTTAGGAGGTTCCTCCCAGAATTTCTTAGCAGCTTTTGAATCAGGTTTTCTGCGTTTGAGTTCCTTGTATTGAGCTCAGAGGGTTTTGTAGATCGCAGCGACATCGCGATAGACATTGATGGCAAGCTGGGCCGGCAGATTGAAGGCCTTTCTGATCGAGCTATAGTACAGACGATGCAGCTTTTTCACGTTTGTGGTTTTGTCTTTGAGATTTTCTGACAGAGCAAAATTCACGGCTTCAGTATAAGCCTTAGCCGTTTCAAGAAGACGTTGTTTTTGTTCTTTGGAAACATCAAGTTTGAATCGAAGCATTAGCGTCAATTGCATTTTCGATCACATTAGACTGTTTGATTGAAATTAAAGTTCAACAGCCGCCCTTCCTCTCCTCGATAAATCCCGGACTTCCGGGCGGCTGAAAAGGGGTATGGTGATGGGATTGTTTCTGACGATTCCAATAAAAAGAGGAGAAGGACATGCGTAGACTTATTCTCACGTTGTTGGTTCTCGCAATGGTTTTAACCTTTGCTGGGATCGTTAGATCGGAAGATGCCGCCAAATGGGCTGCAACACATGGAGCAGGGAAGGAAAGTTTCACTTTCGTTGTCTTCGGTGACAGTTGCAGAACATCGCCGAACAGGTCCATTCCCGACGTTCTGGGCAGGATCCTTCAGGAGATAGCATTGCTTCATCCTGATTTTGCCGTTCACACAGGTGATTTCATAGTTGGTTACACAGACAACAAAGAGCAGGCCAGGGAAGAATTCATGACATTCATAAAAAAAGTATACGAATATGCTCCCGACGTGGATTTTCTTTTTGTTCCAGGCTTCAGAAGAAGTTGCCAGCATATATCGTGAGCTCTTCGGAAATCCATTGTACTACGATTTCACTTATGGGAACTCCCATTTTGTTTCAACCTGGTCAGAAATATGGGTTTTACAACGTGAATGACGGTGTCCACGATCTCTCAACGGTAGATTGGACGAAAGAGGTTTTGAAGAAAAAGGCATCCCACACTTTCGTGCTAGGACATGTTCCTGCCTTCTCTGCACTCACATCAGACTTTGGAGAGCATCCAAAGTCCTTCGCTTCAAAGGAGAACAGAGATGAATTCATAAAACTTCTCGTTGAAAACAATGTAGACGCTTATTTTGCAGGGCACAAGCATATTATCTATGCTCAGGTAGAAAACGGCACGAAATTCTTCACCGTTGGTGAAGGAAGAGCTTCCCTGTATGGACCAATAACTGGAGGATACGGTATAAACATGGGGGAAGGTCCAGACTACAAAGGTGTCACGAGTGATTCAGAATTCGATCACGGTGGATGGGCTTCGGGTTACCACTACAACTTGCACTTTCCAGCTGGTGCTTTGAGTATCTTCGCTTACATGATAGTTACTGTCGATGGTGACGAAGTCTCTTACGAACTCGTGGTACCTCACAGTTTCGAAGTGAAATACGTGAAAGGGAACGACGGCATATCACCCGAGGCTGTAGCAATAGTAGCGAACAGAACCCCTTATGAAAGAACGTTCAAAGGACTCACTTTCTTGATGCCTTTCTCAGCTAATGGTTATGAGGTTTCAGGAACCTACGTGGACTGGGGAAGGAACGTCAAACCCGCTAAGAAGCCTCCCAAGATATTGGAAGTTAAAAAGATAAACGATTACATGGTTAAAGTGAGGGTTGAGGTGACAGTTCCTGGGGCGGATTCCGTGGATGTGATGGTGAAAACGAAATGAATCGAAGGGGTTTCAGGCCCCTTCATCTTTCCATCAGCACATCACCAGTGAGTAGATGAATATTCCTATAAAGAAGAATAGATAACCGTAAAGGTGAAACTTCAACAAAAAGCCTTTCGTATCCTTGTATTTAGCTTTATAAAATCTGTACGTTATGAAATTCGCGAGTGAACCTATCAGATTTCCGTACCCTCCAACACTCACACCCCAGAGAAGGGACTTCCAGTTCAATGTGAAATCAGCGAAAAGTAGCGCACTCGGTACGTTGCTTATAGCTTGACTCCCAAAAGCTGAAAACAGAAAGACCTTCATGGGAGTATCAAGGTTGAACCTCAGTATCCTCATTAGGTTGTCGGTGAATCCGAAGAACGCGAAGAAAGTGGCAAGTAGAAAGTAATCGATCTTGAGGCTCCTCCTGTCAAATAGAACTGCGTATATTATTGGAAGAACACCTAATGCCAATGGAAGAATCTTCAGAACGGATAGAACGAATATGAGGAAGAAAGCGATGTACACATACGCTTTCTTCTCATGCTTTATGAACACTCCGATATCATCTTTCACCTCATTCCCTCTCAGTTTCAAACTGGCAAGCATTATCAATCCCAAGGATATGAAACTGAAGGGGGCTATGGTTTTGATGAATTCCAGAGGGTGAACGTTGTAGTAGTAGTAGTAATATATGAAGATGTTCTGGGGATTTCCAAAAGGCATTAATGAAGAAACACCGTTCGCTACAAGAGTTTCAAGAATAACCAAGGTGGTTTTTCCCTCTATATCGAGTGAGATGGTTAAAGGGATCATCACAAAGAGAGCCACATCGTTCGTTACGAACATTGAAAGAACTGCTGTAAAGAGAATCAGCTTCTGTGGTAGGAACTTTCTCTGGGAGAGCTTTAAAGAAATGTTGTGTATGAGGTGGCTTTTTTCCAAACCTTTGATTATTACGAGGAAGATGAACAAAGTGTAGACAACTTTGAAGTCGTTCAAACTGTACTCTGGAAAGCGTTTTAGATAGAGGCTGGTCAATAACAACCCAAATGTGGCTATAATGAAGAACCACTCTTTCGCTATCCATTCGGCGATCTTTTTTCCATCTACAGGAGTTTTCCTAGATTGGATGTCATGTCCCGGTTTTATAGCCTCACCTCTCCTTTGGTGTTTTCATTTACCTTCCATACCATTTCATTTCTTGATCACTCACGTAGTCCGGTATCACATGTATTCCATCTATGTAGATCTTTAAATGTGTGACAATCTTTCCATCGTACGCTATGGGAATTGTCCAGCAGTTTTCCGGTTCCTTGAACCCAGCCCCATGAAGAACCACGAGCTTGGATGCGAAATCACTGAGTTTTTCATGCAACACATCATTTGTCACTCTCATGTCGTAGGCTCTCACATGTGCTCCCTCTGGAAGGATATCTCCATTGAATGGGTTGAATCTAACCACAGCTACGACCATGTTCTGATAAATTAGTCCTGCTTTTACCTCGATCTCACCAGCAGGATCTCGCACAATCCATATTTTACCTATTGTCAGATGTTTCCCAACCTCTATGGCACTCGATACTGCTTGTTGCGCGGTGTTCAAGTAGTTTACTGGATGAAGGAGCGGTGCAGGAGGTGAGGCAGGAGGGATAGAGCAGTTTGGGGGAAAGAACCAGTGTTTGCAGGTGATGGAACAACTGGAGGATTGACCTGTGCGAGAATCAAGCTTCCTACAGTACAAATTAAGAAGAAAAATTTATTGCGTAAAAGCATATTTTCGCCTCCTTAATTCACCATTCTAGATATGCAAATTGAATATATAATTAACCAGTTACACATCAAAGCGTGAATTTTCCTTTAAATGAAGATTGACACGAGTAGTGTGTGACTTTTATAAGATAAAGAAAAAATGAATATAGCTGTATATAGAGATCATATTCGGGAATAATTAACGATTTTTCTGGAAAATCAGACTTGATTATTTCTTTGCTGTGTTATAAAAATTAATTGAATTAGTTGCATGATGCATGCAACTAACTAGGAGGGGAAAAATGACACCAACTCAGCACAAGATACTCAGGTATATATGGATGAAAAAACAGACAACTATCAGAGATATCAGTCAGAACTTGCGAATCGATTCCTCAACAGTTTCAAGAAATTTGAAATCTTTGATCGATGATGGGTTAGTGATGATCTCTGGAGAATTGAATCCCAGCTCATCAGGTGGTAGAAAAACAAAACTTTTCAGTCTTAACCATCTAAAATACCTGATACTCGGTTTGGGAATCGAGCAAAGTGAGTTATCGATGGTTTTGCTCGATTTGAACGGTGATATCGCTGAAAAAAGTTACGATCTTGTGAACATGAAGAAGGAAGAGATAGTAAGTGCTATCTGCGAGAAAGTGAAGAAGTATGAAAGTCTGTTCAACAAAATCTTAGGAATATCCATCGCAATGCCTGGGATCATCGATACTCGGAAAGGGGAGATAATATACTGTGCCGCTTTAGGATTGAAAAATTTCCCTCTCCTTGGAAAATTGAGAGAAAAATTCGATTTCAACTATCAGATAATGAACGATGCGAACGCAGCTTCTGCCGCTTTTTCAAACCGCTGGAGGAATCTTGTTTATTTTCTGATATCCATTCCCTTCGATCTCAGACGTCCTGTGGGTATTGGAGCTGGGATATGGCTAAACGGTAGGAATTTTCTGGGATCGAACATGTCAGCAGGTGAATTCGAGCTGGGGGCTCTCCCACCACTTTTCGGTGACAGGAAAGTGAGATTAACTCTCAAGGGGTTCAAAAGGAGAAAACAGTTGAAATTGGATGAGATCTCTTCATTCTTGGAGTCCCTGATCTCGTACCTGACGACTTCCATATACCTTCTCGATCCTGAGGGAGTGGTGATTGGAGGAGATATAAATTTGTTTCCTAAATCCATCCACAGAATTCTGATTGAAAGAATAAAGAAGAGGATAGATAAAAGACCAATATCTAAAACCGAAATCATCATAGATGATTCGGGAATTGAAAGCATAGCTATTGGCTCTGCTAAAGCGTTTTTAAACAGATTTATGAACGAATACGATTTCGCTATAAAACTCCTGAAAGGAAGGTGAACGAGTTGATCGAAAATCTCGGAAGAGTTTTCTTCTGTGGTTTCAACAAGTTCGATGATGAAACGAAATACCTCATCGAGAGATACAGACCTGGTGGTATTCTCATCTATCCAGGAATTCTCTCAGATGAAGTATCGCTGGTTGAATTCTTCGATTTCCTCTCTCAGAAAGGAGACTTTTTAATCTCCTCCGATCACGAGGGGGGACAACTCGAGACGATTCCCTATATTCCATCATCAATTGGTAACATGGCTTTCGGCTTTTCAGATCCATCTTTCACAAGAAGATACACCGAGATGTCTGGTGGTATCATGAGGATCATTGGATTCAACATGGTTTTCGCTCCCGTCCTCGATCTGTACTTTGAAGGGAATAGCCCCGCCATTGGCCTCAGAACCTTTGGAAAAGATCCAGAGAGAGTAGCAGAATATGGTGTTGCAGCATGCCAGGGATTCACATCGTCCGGAATTCTTCCATGCATAAAGCATTTTCCAGGACACGGTCGATCGAAGGAAGATTCCCATTATGGGAAAACTCTGATTGAAGTTCCATACAAGGAAATGTGGAATGTCGACCTTCTTCCCTTCAGAATCACCGTCGAACATGGGGCGGAAGCGATCATGACGGCTCATGTGACAAACCCTCGCATCGATGATCTACCAGCAACTCTTTCAAGAAAATTTCTCACAGATATTTTGAGAAATAAGATGAATTTCAGTGGGTTGATTCTGAGCGATGCCGTCGAGATGAAAGCACTGTCTGGGAACTTCTCCGTTGAAGAGATCATAGTGAAGTTCTTCAACGCAGGGGGTAACATGCTGCTTCTGGGTAGAGAAAATAACCTACCTGTCTATTACGAAACTCTGGAAAAGCTTTTGAAGGATGGGAAGATACCCTCAGAAGCTGTTGAAGCTTCCGTAAGGAAAGTGGAGTATCTGATAGAAAAGTACAAAAATCCAAGCAACATTGGATTCATGGCGAAGGCCGCAAGAAACGCTCTGAAGATCAGTGTCAATGAAAAACCCGGAAAGGAGGTACACCTGGTTCTTCCAAAAGCTAGGGATCTCAGCCCAGCCGATAACACCTCAAGGTATTACAGAAAGATCGAGGAAGTTTTCAGGAAATTCTTCGATGTTAAAGAAGTGACTTACTACGATCTGGAAGAAGGACCTGCCATCGAAAACTCGTCGTACCAGGTTCTAGATGTTGTTGTAGACGCTTTCAGATTCGAAAAATCTCTGGAAGCTCATAGAAAGCTAAGAAACAGGGCTAAGAAAGTTCTCTACATGATAGTGAGGGATCCTTACGATGAAACATTCTTTGAAGATTCAAACCATGTTTTAACTCATTCCTTGAATCCCATCTCTCTGTATGAGGCTCTAAAAAAACTTTCTTAGGGAGGTGTTTCTATGAAGAAGCTAGTGGCTATTCTGATTGCTCTCATGTTGATAGCAGGTTTTGTCATGGCAAAAACCACCATAACTTTCTGGACCATGTCTCTCAAACCTACCTTCACAGATTTCATCCAAGGGATAATCGATAAGTACGAGAAATTGCACCCAGATGTTGAGATCAAATGGGAGGATGTTCCGTGGGATGTTCTGCAACAGAAACTCATCGCTGCTTATTCTGCAGGAAATCCACCAGATGTGGTCAACCTCAATATGAGTTGGACCATCGATTTTGCTGAACAAGGAGTCCTTCTACCAGTTGATGATCTCTTGAGCAAGGATGTACTCGATCTTTACTTCGATCAGATGTTGAAAGGACTTTCATGGAAAGGGAAGATCTACGGACTTCCATGGTACACAGCTGTGGACGTCATTTTCTACAACAAGGAAATCTTCAAAAAAGCGGGATTGGATCCCAAATATCCTCCAAAGAGCTGGGATGAAGTACTACTCTACTCTGTAATTATCAAAGAGAAGACGGGAAAATATGGATGCATGCCTACAGTTGTATACGATCCAAGTGCGATGTTCGCATGGGATGGTTTGAACCTCTACACCCTCGATGAGAGCAACAGGATCAAAGAAATCCTCTTCGACAAACCGGAATACGCACACACACTGAACAAATGGGCAACCTTGTATAAACTGGGATATCTACCGAAAGAGATCGTTCAGGAAGGTGAGTGGGCCAAGTCAACGGAGCTGTATCAATCGGAAGAGCTTGCGATGCTCATAACCGGTATTCAATTCGCTGATAGGGTTAAGTGGAATGCTCCTGAAGTCTATGAAAAATCTGAAGTTGCTCCCGTTCCACCACCAAAACCAGGTGTCAGACAGGGAGGATGGTATTCAACACTGAACATCGTCAAAGGATCCAAGAATCCGAAAGTTGCCGCAGATTTCGCAGCGTTCGTTTCTAACTTGGAAAATCAGATCGCCTTCTGTAAGCTCGTCACGATATTCCCAACCCTTAAAGAAGCTCTGAATGATCCATGGTTCTCTCACGATGATGGAACACTCACCGCAAAAGCCAGAATAATGGGTGCGAAGTATCTGAAAAACATAACTTACTACTCCGAGGAGATACCGAACAGGAAAGAACTCTTTGATAAACTCAAGAGCGCTATAATCTCAGTCTTCCTTGGACAGAAAGATCCGGAAACAGCCCTAAAAGAAACTGCAAAGTATTGGAGAGAGATGATAAAGAAATGAAAAGTGGGGAGGGGTATGCCCCCCTCCCTTCAACGGGGTGAATCAGATAGTAAGAGCGCGCTGTTTGTTTCTCTATAGTATAGCATTTCACTGATAGGAGGGGAGCAAGTGAAAAGGAAAAGCTACCATAGAAGCTTAAAGATGAGGCAGCACGTTCTAGCTTACTCTTTTTTGCTGATTCCTCTTGCCCTTATGGTTCTTTTCATATACTATCCCATGATATTCGGTGTTAGACTTTCTTTCTACGATTACAATATGCTTGGAAGATCTGTATTTGTAGGATTTGGAAACTTCAGGGAACTGTTCAGTGATCCTTACTTTTGGAACGCTCTGAAGAACAGCCTTCTTTACCTTCTGGTGGTTCCACCCCTTCAAATGATCTCGATCCTTCTTGCAGTTTTGGTGAATCAAGCTATAAAGGGGAGGAACGTTTTCAGAATACTTCTCTTCATACCCGTTGTTACACCCATAACGGCGGTGGCGATAACTTGGCAATGGTTGTTCAAAGAGAGGGGATTTGTGAACTTTCTCCTGCAATCCTTGCGTGTCGTGTCAGATCCTATTCCATTTCTGGTCGACCCGAAAGTGGCTCTTTTTGCGATAATGTTCGTTACAATGTGGAAAGGACTCGGCTATTACATGGTCATATACCTTGCAGGACTTCAGGGGATACCTCAGGAGTTCATGGAAGCTGCGCGTATAGATGGTGCGAGTGAGTCCCAAGTCTTTTTCAGAATCACCATACCCCTTTTGAAACCTTACATCATGTTCTGTTCCATCATGTCCTCCATCGCGGCGCTGAACGTTTTCGGTGAGATATTTGCCATGACGAAAGGTGGGCCAAATCATGCAACGGAAACGATGGCCTTGTTCATATACAACAAAGCCTTTGAATACTTCAGATTCGGTTATTCCAGTGCAGCTGCGGTCATTTTCAGCTTCATAATGATAGCTTTCACGATTTTCAATCTCTTCATATTCAAGGAAGGAGGTATAAAGAGCTATTATGGCTAAAAGGGCGAAAGTGATGAGAAGGATCGTAATATACGTATTTTTGGTAACACTTTCGATTTTCACAGTTTGGCCCTTCTATTGGATAGCCAAAACCTCTCTTGAGGTTGGAAAGAACGTTTACAAGTATCCACCAGATCTCATACCGCATCCTGTGAGTATCGAAAATTACACGGGAGCGTGGAGAACACTGAACCTTGGAAGGTACTATTTAAATTCCATAATCATCGCTTCCGCTGGAACATTTGTGAACGTCCTTCTTTCACTCATGGCAGCGTATCCTCTGGCGAGGATGGAATTCAAGGGGAAGAAGATTTTGTTCTTTCTGATCCTTCTTCCGATGCTTGTACCGGTTCAGGGAACGATCATCGTGAACTACATAACTCTCAAAAGGCTTCACCTTTTGAACACCTATTCTGGTCTCATAATATCTCAAGCTGTCACCATATTCGGAATATTCCTAATGAGGCAGGCATACCTTGGTATTCCAAAGAGCTTTGAAGATGCTGCAAGAGTCGATGGAGCTGGGGAACTGTACATATGGTGGAAGATCATGACCCCACTTGTAAAACCGACCATAGCTACCCTTGCAACGTTCCAAGTTATAACATGGTGGGATAATTTCTTGTGGCCCATGATCGTTTTTTCGGATTCAAACAAGTATCCTTTGTCCGTCGCTCTCGTTTATCTGAACAGCACTTTTCAAGTGAACTTCAGGTACACAGCAGCAGGAATAGTTCTTGCCATACTTCCCATGATAATACTGTTCCTCTTCATGCAGAAATACATCGTGAACGCGATAGCGGGAGGTGTTAAATATTGAAGTGGTTCGGGTTTCACATAAGGATATGTGATAAAGAAGAAGGAGATTTTCTCAAAAAGCTGTTGAAGGAGTACTTGATACCGCTTGGTGTGAATCTTCTCGTTATCGAGGTGAACACCTGTTTCAGATTCGAGAAGCATCCTGAGGTATCAGAGGGTACTTTCGATAAAACCAGCGCTCGGGAAATATCCTCTCTCTGCAAAGAAAACGATGTGGAAATAGTACCTCTCTTCAACTGCTTAGGGCATCAGGGGTGGAAAGGGAAACCCAATGGCCTTTTGAGGGCATATCCCGAATTCGACGAGACACCGGAAATTCCTTACAATAGCGAAGATATATACTGCCGTAGTTGGTGTCCATCTCATCCGAGGATCTACGATGTCGTTTTCAGCCTCATAGATGAAATACAGGAAGCTTTTGAGTCAAGGTATTTCCATGTCGGAATGGATGAGGTCTTCATAATAGCAAGATGCCCGAGATGTAGAGGGAAAGATCCCGCATATTTGTTTTCTGAAACTGCAAGAAAATTGTATGATCATCTTTCAATGAAAGATGTTAAGATGATGATGTGGGGGGATAGGTTGATAAAGAGGGAGGAGACACCGTACAGCGAGTGGGAAGCAGATGATATAGGGATTTACCCGGCTGTTGATATGATACCTAAAGATGTCGTAGTGGTGGATTGGCATTACGAGCCAATGGATCGATATCCATCGATTCCTTATTTCCTTGAGAAGGGGTTCAAGGTGTTACCGGCCTGTTGGAAAAATCTTGAGGCGGCGAAGAGATTCTTTGAATATTCCAAAAAACAGGCAAAAAAGTTGGATAGGGAGGAAAATGTTCTTGGAATACTCGTGACGGATTGGCATCTTCCAGCGAAGAAGCTTTACGAAGCTTTTAAAGAGAAAAGGAAAGAAGATTTGATGGAGGTATTGGAATACATCTCAAAGAGCTGGAAGGGAAGTTGAAATGATAAGAGCAGATGTTATATTGGATGGCATAGTGGAAGAGTTGAAAAGGGCTAACATTGTCATTAACGACGAAGTGAAAAGGTTCGTGGATAGCTATACTGGGCCCTTCTCCTACGCCATAAAGGAAAATTACAGAGTGGCAGAGAAAGAAAGTCTACCTTTGTGCCAGGATACAGGGCTTGTTGAATTCTTCGTATTTCTTGGACATGAAGTGGTACTTGAAGAGCCAATATCTGAGACTCTTCAAAAGGCCGTCAGGAAAGTTTATATTGAAAATCCTTTCAGGTATTCCGTGATTTCGGATCCTCTTTTTGAAAGGAAAAACACTGGTGACAACACTCCCCCTGTAGTTCACGTGTTTCAAATTGAAGGAAAAAAACTTGAAATAAGGTTCCTCGTGAAAGGGGGAGGAAGTGAAAATCTCACAAGGCTTTACATGATGAGGCCATCTTCAGATGTTGAGGAAGTGAAGAGGATCGTGATAGATCACATAAGAGAAAACGCTTCGAATTCCTGCCCTCCCCTTCATATCGGTGTAGGAATAGGAGGTAGCCCAGAGAAAGCACTTCTGAACTCGAAACTCGCTCTTACGAAATCTTTTTTCGAGAGAAACGAAGATCCAAGATATGCGAAGCTTGAGGAGGAAATCCTATCAGAAATAAATTCTTTGAAAATAGGATTTCAGGGACTTGGGAAGGGTATAACGGCATACGCTGTCCATATCGAATGTTCACCAACACACATAGCGATCTTACCTGTTGCAATTTCTGTCGATTGTTACCTTTGCAGGAGGGGAAAGTTTGTCGTTGAAGATCGGTGAACTCAAGGTGGGACAAGAAATCTTTTACACAGGAGAATTCGTTGTCATGAGAGATCAAGCTCAAAAAAGAATCCGAAAGATGCTGGAGAATGGAGAGAAACCATCTTTTGACCTTTCCGGGAAGATAGTCTTCTACGCAGGACCTGCCAAAACTCCTCGTGGAAAAAAGATCGGAGCGATTGGACCAACAACGAGCGAGAGGATGGATGTTTTTTTAGAGATGCTCTTCAAACTCGGAGTCATCGCGACGGTTGGGAAGGGGAAGAGATCGAGAAGAGCTATCGAGCTTCACAGAAAGTGGAGAAGGGTTTACTTCATAACACCAAGCGGGGCTTCTGCCTTCTTTGCAAACCGTGTGGTTGATCTTCAGGTTCTGGCTTTCGAAGACCTCGGACCTGAGGCTGTGTACAGAATTGTCGTTAAAGATTTTCCTCTCATGGTAGCGATAGATACCGGAGGGAACCATCTCTTTGCGTACCCTTCTCCGTAGCACTTCGAATAGCCTAAATCTTGTGGTATATTCTCTATAGACATCTCAAAAGGAGTTGAAAGAGTTGAAAGTGGGCATAGCCCTGAGTGGAGGAGTCGACAGTGCAGTCGCCCTTTATCGGCTTCTTGAAGAAGGTCATGAGGTCAAGGCCTATCACATGAAAACTCTCAAAGATGAGTTTTTCGTGAAAAAAACGATAAAGAAAAAGATATGCTGCAGCCCTTCAGATACGATGGATGCTATAAAGATCGCGAAGAAACTCGGCGTGGAGCTTGAGATAGTGGATCTCTCAGATCCCTTCAAAGAACTGATTGTGAAGAGATTCAAAGATGATCTTTTAAAGGGGTTAACACCCAATCCATGTGTTCACTGCAACAGGTTGATAAAATTCGGTATTCTCATGGATCACGCTCTCGAAGATGGTATGGAACTGTTTGCGAGTGGACATTTTGCAAGGATCGTTTATTCCGAAAAATACGGAAAGAAGATGATAGCGAAAGCAAAAGATCAGAAAAAGGATCAAAGCTATTTCCTGGCGCTTCTATCTCCGGAAAGGATAGACAAACTCGTTTTCCCAAACGGAAACAGCACAAAAGAAGAAAACAGAGAACTCGCTGAGAGGATAGAGCTTCACATTTCGACAAAGCCAGAAAGCCAGGATGTGTGTTTCATACCGGATGGTAAGATAGAAAGCTTCCTGGAAGATGAGAAAGTGAATAAAAGGAAGGGACTGATCGTGGATGAAGATGGTAGAATACTTGGAAGTCACAACGGACATTTTCTGTATACGATTGGACAGAGAAAAGGGTTGAAGATAGCTGTTGGGAAGAAGATGTACGTTAAAAAGAAGGTTCCAAACATGAATTTCGTGGTTGTATCAACCCTAGATGGCGTTTTCTTCAAAGGATTGATAGCCAGTGACCCGGTGTGGCACGCTAGTCTTCCTGAAAAATTCGAAGCAACCTGTAAGGTCAGAAAGAAAGCTCAAGAAGTTGGGTGTCTTGTTAAGAGAAATGGTAGCGAAATCATTGTTGAATTTGAAAGAGAGGTTTTTGCAGTAACACCCGGTCAAATAGCTGTTTTTTATGATGGTGATATATTACTCGGTGGAGCTGTCATAAAGGAGGGCGTGGAATGAGGAGTGTGGTTCAAAACAAGGTTGAGGAATTCTTGGAGATACTAAGATGGGACAAAACAAAGTGGAAAGATTTCTGGAGAGCTTACAGGAACAAGTATGGACCTATAATTCCTGAATATGAGCGAATTCATTCTGTGGACGAAACATTACTGGAGGAAGTTCTGGACAATTTCGAACGAAGGGAACTCGATAGGTTGAGAAGGAGCTGGATGGAGAAATCCAAAGAGCATAAAATGAGATGTGCAGAAACACTCTCATCGAGAGATGACCTTTTAGATCTCCACAGGGAAGATTTCGTTCTCTTCATAATGGGTCTTTTGGGACTTTCAGATTGGACGGCTGTCAGGGGAAACAAAGAATGGGTCGTGGTGGTGGATGTTGTTTCGTTGTGGAGAAAGGGAATACTCGAGAGACTTTCCGATGTTGCTCTTCAGGCTGTGAACAGATTCAGGGAAGGAAAAACCCGAGGAGATTTCGTGGAACCTTTCGATTATTTAACTGAGAAACTTGAAAAGATCTTGAAAGAAAATACAGAGAGGGATAAAAAGCTGCTCAATGTATGTGAGATGTTAAGAAGGGAGATATCTTACTACGATTGGGTCGGCTTTTACCTTGTGGATCCTCAGAAAGATAAAGAGCTGATCTTAGGGCCTTTCTCAGGAGAGCCAACAGAGCATGTCAGAATTCCATTTGGAAGAGGAATATGCGGTCAAGCGGCAGAGAGAGAAACGACATTCGTTGTTCAGGATGTAACGAAAGAAACCAACTACCTTTCCTGCAGTCCCAAGGTCAAGTCTGAAATAGTCGTTCCGATTTTTAAAGATGGGAAAGTGATTGGAGAGCTGGATATAGATTCTCACAAAGAAGCGCCTTTCAGAGATGAAGACGTGAAGTTCCTAGAGAAGGTTTGTCAAATGGTGTCAGAAATTCTCTGACATCACTTGAGTACGACCTTTTCAAAAACTTTTTTGAATACTTCCTCATGGAACGGGATACCCCATATCTTGAGGTTCTCAACTGCTTGGTGGTACCACATACTTTCCCCACTTACAACAGTTATCCCAACTTCTCTGGCCATCTCTTGAAGATGGGTTTTTATGTATATAACATCGTAAACTAAAGATAGATGCGAGAGGTCCTCAGGTGATATATCGAAGAATTTCTCCCCTCTCATTCCAACGGATGTTGCGTTGAAAAGAGCGCTGGATTCTTTCAAAGAATCTTTTAAAGCATCCAACCTTCTGGGAATTATCTCAACATGATCTCCGAAATCTTTTGATAATCTTACAGCTCTCTCAAAAGTTCTGTTCACAAGGTAGACCCTCTCAACACCGAGTTTTAAAAGGCCATAGAGCAGGGCTCTGGATGCACCACCTGCTCCAACAAGGGTGACTACCTTGGGTATTTCTATCCCCTCCAGGGACCTTACGAATCCTTTCCAATCCGTGTTGTAACCTTTATTTTTGAAAACGCAGTTAACGGCTCCCATGTTTCTTGCATTCTCATCTAAAGTTATATACCTCATAATTTTCTCTTTGAACGGTTTGGTCACGTTGAAACCATCGTATTCTTTCAAAATACCATGAACTTCCCTCTCGAAATCCTCCGGTTGAACGTTCAAAGCGTCGTAGGTGGATTTTTTTCCTATTAACTCGAAGTACTCGTTGAAAACTTTGTAAGACATGCTCTCTGTGACAGGATATCCTAGTATTCCTAACTTCATTTTCGATACCTCCTCATGAAAAATGGTTCAAGAGAAATACCACATCCTCTGTGGGATCTCTTTTAACCTCTATGGTTAGAACCCCGATATCGTAATCACTCAAAATTCTCAAAACTCTGTGCACATCGATTTCTCCTGATAGGAGATGATCGTGATCGTCCTTGAACTGTTCCTTCAAAACATTCGATGAATTGTTGTTCAAATGAATGATCCTTACTTTATGCGTTCTCAAAATACTTTCCAAACCTTCGTAGAAGTCAAAATTGTTGACCTGAGAGGATATCCATAAATGCCCTATGTCAAGGCATACATCAAAATCAGTTTTTTCAACCAAGTATACAACATCTTCGGGTGTTTGTGGGATGTAAAAGAGACGAGGATTGAGATTTTCCAAAGCCAGATGCTTTTCCAGAAAAATCCTCAATTTGGAGAGATTGAATGCTAAATTTTCTAGATATTTTCTATAAACATCCGATTTCACGTAAGAAGCTTCCGTGACAGAGAAGGATTCGTAAATTATGAAGTCCTTTTCCTTTTCTGCCCATTCTGCCAATAGCGTATCCCTTTCTTTAGAATCGGTTGGAAGCAATCCATCAAAAGCGTATCCCGGATGGATCACCAAAGTATCGATATCAAGCTCATTAGCCACTTCCACACTTTTCATGAGAATTGTTAAACTCTTTTCCAGTACTGCTGAGTCGAAGCTGGCAAAATTCGGAAGGAAAGGCTCTTTAGGTGAAGGAACATGGAGTGATGAGATCTTTATATCCTTTTCCTTTATTTTAGAAGTGTCATGCTTTGAGAGATTCACACTCAATTCCAAATACACTTCTCTGTGTGAATCGAAAAAATTTAAGAGTTCTTCTAAATTTTTGAAAGCAACACTGCTTACAGATATTTTCACAAAAGAACCTCCTCAAGATCTTTTGGTATGATTACTTCTCCCTCGAAAACTTCTTTAGCTTCTTTGATGACATCATCGATCCTATCAAACAGAGATGGTCCCAAGTGGACAAGGTACAACGTTTTAACATTACTTTCCTGAGCTATTCTCCCAGCATCGTGGGCGGTGGAGTGTCCCTCTCTTCCGCCTGTGATATATAGACTTTCGTTGCTCTCATGTATGAGTATGTCAGCCCCTTTTGCATGCTTCAGAACATTGTCACAAGGTTCCGTATCACTTGAATAGACAACTTTCTTGTTTTCAAAGGTCACGGCAACTCCAACGTTCGGCAAAGGATGTTTTACAGGAAACGTGGTGATACTGAATCCCTCTATTTTGAATATCAATTTATCCTCCAAAGGTATTCCTTCAATCACTATGGGAAACATTCCTTCTTTTTCAAAAAGCCCCAAGGAGTTTATGAGCTTTTCGATCGATTCTACATGAACAGATGGTGTGTAGATTTCCATCTCATCTTTCTTTCCCATGAGCCATAACACATGAATCAAGGATGGTAGGCCGTAAACGTGATCCGTGTGAGCATGCGATATCAGAACGTTCTTTATTTTCAGAGGATTCCAATTGGCTTTAAGCAGTTTCTGTATCACGCTCCCAGGACAATCCACAAGGAGAATCTCTCCGTTCAAATCGAAAGCTACAGATGTGTTGTCCCTATCCTTTCCAGGAATGGCACTTGCTGTTCCCAGAAAGAGCAATTTCATGTCCTCTGCCTCCTTCTTCTTAGAAAGGTCATAGCGATGGTTAAAGCTGTCAGAATAAAAAGTGATAGTGAGATAGGTCTTGTGAAAAATTTAGTCCAGTCTCCTTGAAATAACATCATCGATCTTCTGAACTGGGGTTCTGCTATAGGACCTAGAATGAGTCCAAGTAATAATGGTGCTTTCGGGAATTTATAAAGACTCAGAAAGTATCCAGCTATTCCAAATGCTAACGCTATTAAAACATCGGATATCCTCTCTCTTAGAGCGAAAGATCCAACAGTGCTGAAGATCAAAATGGCTGGTATGAGAAATCTGGAAGGGATGGAAAGCATCTTTATGAACATTCTGATACCAACGAGTTGGAAAACCACCATCGTGATGTTCGCAAGAAATAGCATGAAGAAAATTGTGTAGACTGTTTTTATATCGTATTTGAACAGAAGAGGCCCCGGTTGTACCCCTTTTATTATGAGAGCGCTCAGTATTACAGCTCCTGCTGCATCTCCAGGTATTCCCAGAGCGAGCGTCGGTATGAGTGTTCCTCCTGTAACCCCATTGTTTGCGGCTTCTGGTGCCATGACACCTTCTAGAATTCCTGATCCCACCTCTTTGTTTCTTTTCTTGGCTCTCGAATAAGCTATGAAAACTGCTATGCTGGCTCCGGTGCCTGGAAAAGCACCTATACCTGTTCCAATGAGCGACGATTCAACAATCGTTCTGAAGTTTTTCCAAAGTTCTTTCAGGGATGGAAACAGATCTTTTAATCTCATCTTTTCAGATGATATCTTCTTTATCTTTTCAAAAGTTTTCAGAGATCCTATATCCGAAAACACTTGCCCAAAAGCGTAAAGACCTATCAAAGCTGGAATGAGAGGTATTCCATCGAGAAGGTAAACACTTCCAAAGGTGAAACGAGGTATTCCTGTCATATTATCGAGGCCAACCATAGAAAGCATTATCCCCAATGTTGCCATTATCAACCCTTTCAGAAAATCTTTTCCCGAGACACTCGCTATTATCGTGAGGCCAAAGACTGCCAGAGCGAAATACTCGGGAGGGCCAAACATCAAGGCAATTCTTGCTATCTGAGGAGCAAGGAAAACAAGTAAAATCAGGCTTATTATTCCACCAAAAAACGAAGCTATAATCGCTCCTCCCAAGGCTTTGCCAGCTTTTCCTTTTTTCGTCATCTCGAAGCCATCGTAGACAGTTGCTATAGCGTTGGGATTTCCAGGTATACCAAGAAGTATCGCTGGAATCGAAGCACCCAAAACCGCTCCAAGATACACCCCAAGAAGCAGCCCCATGGCAGTTCCCATTGGAAGATAGTATGAAACAGGTATCATAAGTGTGAGACCCATCGTGGCAGTTAGCCCTGGAAGGGCACCAAGAATTATACCCACGATGGTGCCACCACACAGCCAGAGTAAAGTCTGCAAATTCAAAGCTTCTTTGATGATTTCAGATAAAATTTCCATTTTCTCTACCTCTCTATTATCCTCTCCATCACAGGATCAGGTAGAGACACATCTAAAAGAAGACTGAAGATCAAGTATATGGATATTGAAAAAATCACTGAAAAAAGAAATACCATCCATTTTGAGATTCTCTCACCGGATTTTTTCAATATAAAAGCTCCGACAATGGAATACAGCATTGTCATGAGTGTGAAACTGTATTTGAGAAATAAGATGTAGAGAATCGTGAGCAGTATCATGAAAAGAGTTTTTTTTGTTACATTCACTCTTTCCTCCAATCTTCTCAGATTTCTCACGATGAGAAGAACACTCAAAATCACCAAAAGAATACCTGCTCCCATCGGTATAATAGAAGGTCCCGGATCCCCTGGAACCGCTCTCGAAGGGATCCGGGACGCCATTATCGTGTACGCAACACCAATGACTATAAGAACGATCCCCACCACGTTTTTTGCCACCATCTTTACCTCACTTTATGAGTCCCATCTCTTTCATTATCTCTTTTAAACTCTCATACAACGATTTATAGAACTTCATCATATCTTCACCTACACAGAATGTATCAACGTATCCATATTTTTTCGAGAATTCCTTCCATTCCGGATCGTTCACTGCTTTCAAAAGGATCTCTTCGAATTTCTTAACGATCTCCTGCGGTGTGTTTGGTGGGAAAGCGAGTCCTCTCACAGAGCCAGCAGGAATACCTTTGTAACCAAGTTCTCCAAGAGAAGGAACATCAGGATAAAGCGGAGACCTTTTCTCACCAACAGTTGCCAGAACTCGTAGTTCCCCTTCTTCTCCCACATATGGAAGAACTTCGGATCCTGAGAAAACACCTGCTGAAATGTGCCCACCAAGCAACGCTGCTCTTTCTTTGGCCCCTCCGTTGAATGGAACCACCACGAACTTCGCTCCAGTTCTATGATTTATGGCATGAGCGACTATATCAGTCAAAGCACCTGCACCAGCTGTTCCCATAGTTATTGTGAATGGATTCTCCTTGGCATCCTCAAGTAGCTCTTCTATCGTTTTCCACTTACTATCTTTTCTGACGGCTATAACGTATGGCTCTGTATTTAGAACCGCAACGTGAGTCAAAGCGTCCCATGGAAAATCAACAAAACCTTTCAATTCAGCTGTCAGAAGGTGTGTCCCTGGTACTCCCATTGTATAGCCATCGGGTTTGGAATTGTAAAGCCTTTTCATACCTATGGCACTGCCAGCACCTGGGACGTTTTCTATAACAATTGGTTTTGGGTAGTACTTTTGAAGAATCTGAGAGAAATTCCTTATAAGAAAGTCAGTTCCTCCTCCTGCACTGAATGGAACAATAATATGAAGTGGTTTTTCAGGATAGGCAGCGAAAAGCACGGTTCCCAAAAGGACAATCGTTAGAATAAGAGACAACTTTCTCACAAGGATCCCCCCCTGGAATTGTGTGTCATTGATAATCTTATCACAAATTGTTGGGATTATGAAAAAAGAAAAGGGGCGTGTCGCCCCTATTACTCTTCAATGATGATGGATCCCGTTGGACAAGCATCTGCGGCATCCTTAGCGCATGGAAGATCCGTTTCTGGTTGAAGAACCTTAGCCTTCATATCCTCTCCTAGTTTGAAAACGTCTGGACAGAGATTTTCACAAACGCCACATCCTATGCAGGTAGCTTCATCAACTTTTACTTTCATCTTTCTTCCTCCTTTCCTTGAAATTTGCCACAGTGCCAAATCGTTAAAATTATAACATTCATATCCTTCAGCGCACAACCATCATTAAAACGTTCTAGAGCGTAGTGATTATGAAAATTCTCAATATCTATCGATTACTTACCCAGGGAGATACAGCAGTTTCTCATGAGAACGGTGGTTATCTCATGATAATATTCTTTAGAGTTTGTGCTAAAAAGCCGGGTGTTATAATACTTTTAATGAAAAAATATTTTTTCCTTCAAAAATTGAATTCATCGCGTTTAAATCTGCCCAAATTTTAACCTAGGGGGTATGACATATGCGAAAGTTAGGAGTAGCAGTCTTCCTGATATTTCCTTATATACTATTTGCAAGTGTGTCGATAAATCTCAAAAATGGTGCTGGGTTTGGATGGATTGGTTGTGAACTAGAATATCGTTTTCAAGATCATTACGCATTCTTTGGTGGATTTGGGACGACACTGGATACATTCACCACTGTGGGAGGATTCCGCTACTACTTTTTCAATGAATTTGAATCTGGGCCTTTTGTCAGTTTGGGTGGAGGGGTATTACCTATATCAATTGAAGAAACAACCGAAGCAGTCTTTCCTGTCCCCATCTTTCTTGCAACAGGAGGATATGCATACCACATAGTTCCAAATTGGAAAATTAGTGCAGAAATAGGTCTCATTGGAAGTATCGTGGTGATAATTCCCATAGTTTCTCCGACATTTGGCGTGAGTATTGGATACACCTTTTGAGAAGTAAACTAACTTAGAAGTATCGGTCCGATAATTCTGCAAAGTTTATATCCTTGCTCAAAGCGAGAATGCTCTTTCATCATCCTACCTTTTAGATCTCATAGCTCAGATGGACATTCTGTTTTTCCTCTCCAAAATAGAGAAATATCTCTGCTAACCAGTCGCAGACTGTAACATATTTTGACACTTTTATTTTTGCTGTGATATAATATGTTTAAAAGGCAATACATTATTACATACTAAGGAACACATGACCTTTCAGTATATCACTCGAACCTAAACAGACTAAGAAAAATTGGATTTAAAATTCTGTCCTGCCTTCGATCACCGATGATCATTAGGAAATACCACGCATCTTTTTCAGGCTCATGAAAACTCGAAATTATTGGAGAAGATCTTTTGCCCTATTACCAAATTTTCAGAAAGGAGGAGATCGTATGAGTGGAAGAAGGATCTTAGGAATGCTGATTATGTTGGGATTGCTCATGTTTTCATTGTTCACTACCTCCGTTATAGCGAAGAGCAAAATAGTTTACATGACACCGCCATGGGGAGTACCATCAGAAGAACTTTTAAAAGAATTTGAGGCTCAGACAGGTATACAAGTGGAAGTAACTACGATTGGTGATGAAAAATCTCTTAGAGATAAAGTTATGACAGCTGTCGCAGGAGGTATCAGCCCTGCCGATGTGATATTCACTGGAATAACCAATTTAGGAATTTTTGCGCATGGAGGGTGTATAGTAAAACTCAACGACATAGTTTCATCAGATCTGCTCAAGAAATTAGTGGGAGTTGAGCAATTCACAATCAATGGAGATCTGTATGGGATTCCCATCTACCAACAGATGGTGATGATCGACTACGATTCCTCGGTACTGGAGAAAATGGGAGCTTCTGTACCAAAAACTTGGGATGAATTTCATGAACTATGTATGGAGATAAAAAAGAGAGGTATAAAGGAATATCCAATCACATTCGGTGCTAGAGCATGGAGCTGGTATTTAATAGCACTTTCAATGGGTGATCCATTGTTCGATGAAAATCTTAATCCAACCTTTGATAAACCTGGCTCTGGTGGACTTAAAGCCATGAAATTGCTTCAAGACTTCTTCAAGGAAGGATTAATATCACCAGAACGTATAACAAACGTCAACCCCCACCCAGCTTTCTGGGCAGGTAAAGCTGTTTTCCATCAAGCCTGGCAAGGTTCTTTAGCTATATCCAATGATCCTAAGAGATCCAAAGTTGCACCTCATGCTAAATATATGTTGTTACCAGATAAACATTACACCTGGAGCTTGCCAGCTGCTTTGAGTATTTCTAAACTGTCAGAGAAAAAAGCAGAAGCCTATAAGTTCATCGAATGGTTCACAAGCGAGAAAGTTCAAAGGTATTTATACGAGGCTTATGGAATGTTTCCAGCAAATAAGGATGTTTTCCAAGCCTTGGGGAAAGAGGGAAAAATCGAAGGTTACGATGTGATGGCTGAACAAGCAAAATATGTACGTTATCTACCGTACCACGCCCCATGGTATACGGAATTTGAAAACGAAGCTAACAACACGATCAAGAAAGTGGCAAGAGGTGAAATATCAGCGGAAGAAGCTGTGAAACATCTGGCAGATTTTGTGTACGAACTGAAAAAAGAGTATCAATAATAGCGTTGGGGGAAGCACAGGTACAACTGCGCTTCCCCCCTGTTTAAGTGCAAATAATAGGGGGTTAGGAAAAATAATGTACATAAGGAAGAAAATCAGCAGGATTGTCAACAGCGAAACAGGTTTTGCATATTTGGTTTTAATCCCTATCGTTGTTCTGATATTTTTTATGGCATATTTACCTGCAATGCAGTCCTTCCGCCTTAGCTTAATGTATTACAATGTCAAATTACCATGGAAGACTCGTTTTGTTGGGTTGAGTAATTACGTGGAAATATTAAAAGATCCTGGTTTTTGGCAAGCTTTTTGGAGATCATGTTACTTCGTTGTAATCTCTGTGAGCTTGATATTAAGTATCGCTACGGGATTTGCTCTAACACTCAATCAGAAGTTTAAAGGTCGTTCCGCTGTTAGGACGCTGATTATGCTACCTTGGGCTATTCCACCTGTGGTCAACGGTTTTATATGGAAATGGTTTTTGAACGGCGACTACGGTTTCTTAAATGGACTGCTCTATCAACTGGGGATAATTTCTAAGTACCGTCCATGGTTAGCGGATCCATTCTCTGCTTTGAATTGGGCCATTGTGACTTTCGTGTGGAGATTCACACCGTTTGTGACCATCTTATTACTCGGCGCACTTCAGTCGATCCCCCCGGAGATATACGATGCTTCAAAAGTAGATGGAGCAGATGCCAAATCACGATTTTTCTACATCACTTTACCTCTCATCCGTCCTACCTTGGTTATTGCCATGATAGTCATAATGATTTACTCATTCACTGTTTTCGACGAAATCTACACTTTGACAGGACTCGATCCTGCCACTAAAACACTCATGATGTACGATTATGAATTGACATTTGAGAAAGGACATTTCGGTTTAGGATCAGCACTCGCATATTTGATAGGGATTTTTATGTTCGTAATGGCTTATTTCTATATAAAAACTATCTACAGAGAGGTGGAACGTTGAAATACGTTAGGCATTTTATTTTGTATTTCCTTGTGGCGTTGATACTTATATGGTCTTTACTCCCTCTATACTGGATTGCTCTATCCAGTTTTAGCCATCCTGTAGATCTTTATTCGGTCCCACCACACTGGATACCAACCCGTGTAACCCTGGAGAATTTCAAGAGCATACTCATAACGGGTAAGGGATTCAGAGGAGGTGGAGGAATAACCGCCACAGATCTTATAAGAAAAGGGCTATATAACAGTTCGATAGTGGCCGGAACCACGACATTAATAATGGCGTTCATAGCACCGTTGACAGGATATGTCTTTGCAAGGTTGAACTTTCCCGGAAAGGGAATTCTTTTCTTCTACATCATAGGAATGATAGCAGTTCCAAGCTGGCCTGTTCTGATAGGTTTGTTTTCCGAGTTCAGTAAGTATAAATTGCTGGATACACTCAGAGGTTTGATCATTTTGAGTGTTGCCTACAGAATGCCATTCGATACATGGTTTATGAAAGCCTACATAAGTACTATACCTCGTGAATTGGAGGATGCAGCCCGTATAGACGGGTGCTCAAGATTGGGAGTGATATACAGGATAGTTATCCCAACGTCTTTACCGGGTTTGGTAGCCGTTTTGATAACCTCCTTTCTGTTTTCCTGGAATATGTTCTTGGCTCCCCTCATTCTCACCTATACTTTGAAAGCCAAGCCAATCACAGTCACAATATCAGAATTCGTCGGGCAATATTATGCGGAATGGCATCTCATGTCTGCAGGGGCTCTCATTGCAATAATTCCGCCGATATTGATCGTTCTGATCTTTCAAAGGTATATTATAAAAGGGCTGATGGTGGGAGCATTCAGATGAAAGAATGAAACCTGAAAAACTGATATGAAGGTGGTGTTTTTACACTGATTACGGACTTTATAAATGAACTTTTGAGAATACGAAAAAAGAAGGTAAGACGCATCATTGGGTGCATGTCTGGTACATCTTTTGATGGAATAGATGTTGCGATAGTGGATATCGATGGGGTATATACGAATACAAAGTACCAATTGTTATATGCCGATACTTTTGAATACCCCCAAACTCTAAAAGAACTCCTTACAAGATTTACTAACCATCCTGAGATGGAAGATCTTGCTCTCCTTGACTGGTGGATAGGTAAGCTGCATGTTGAAGCAATTTGTAAAGCGCTAGAAAAATCCGGTATCAGTAAAGAAAGTGTGGATCTCATATCAATGCATGGACAGACCGTCTGGCACGATCCAAAAAAGATGTCACTTCAAATAGGAAATGCAGATATGGTTTCCTCTGAGACCGGGAAACTTGTGGTATGCGACTTTCGAAGTGGAGATATAGCCACAGGTGGTGAGGGAGCACCCCTCACACCATATGTGGATTATATAGTCTTTGGAAAAGGTAAGAAAACGATCTTATTGAATAACATAGGTGGAATCAGCAATGTTACAGTGGTAACAAATGACCTTCATGATCTTATAGCGTTCGACACAGGGCCTGGAAATGTCTTAATAAATCTGGCTGTCAAAAGATACTTCAATTTGGAGTACGATCCGGATGGAGAAATCGCATCAAAAGGTGTTGTAAAAGAAGAAGTTGTTCATAAGGTTCTCAAATCCGATGAATACATTCATATTTCACCTCCTAAAAGTACCGGTAGGGAGTATTACAATTCATCATTTTTAGATAGATTTCAAATATCAGATCCTTATGATCTAGTGGCAACCGTTACTTATTACACTGCCTATACCATGTATTATGCCTATAAAAGATTCATATTCCCAAAGTACGATGTCAAATATATATACCTGTCTGGTGGTGGGACAAGAAATAGAACGTTGGTTAGATATCTGAGGAATCTTATGCCAGAAAAGAGAATCGTCAGGTTTTCAGACACTTTTTCAAAGTATAAAGAAGCCATATGGTTTGCCATTCTTGGAAACGAATTCATAAATTCTCATCCATCTGACCTTAGATCTATCACTGGGGCGCGAAAAAGGAAGATTCTTGGAAGATTAGCAGTTCCCTAATTCTCTAATTTTCTTCTATGAAACAATCACATGATGCTACAAAATTAATAAAACTTCACTTTTATTGTCCAAATTTTGATGGTATACTTCTACTCGATAAATGCAGATTTAAGGAGGCGAAGAGAATGTTTGAAATAAGGTCCTACTTACCAACGGATATTTATTTTGGTATAGACGTTCTTGAGAAGATACCAGAGAAAGTGAAAAAACTTGGAAAGAAAGCTCTCATCGTCACGGGAAGAAGTAGCGCCAAAAGGACAGGCCTTCTCCAGAGAGTTCAGGATCTTCTTAAAAAAGCCGGGATAGAGAGTATCGTTTTCGATAAAGCTATTCCAAATCCTGTTATGGATATCGTGGATGAGGGAGCAGAACTTGTAAAGAGCGAAAAAATAGATTTCGTTGTTGGACTGGGTGGAGGAAGTGCCGTTGATACTGCGAAAGCGATAGCTATGATGGCGGCTAATGAGGGAAAATTCTGGGATTACGTATCTGTTGGTGGAGGAAAAACACCTGAGAAGGCCCTTCCAATAGTTGCGATCCCTACAACACATGGAACGGGAACTGAAGCGGATCCCTTCGCCGTCATAACCAATCCTGATACGAAAGAAAAGGTGGGGATAGGTTACGATGTTACCTTTCCAACCATTTCCTTTGTTGATCCCAAAACCATGATCACACTTCCCAAAGATCAAACTGCTTATACCTCTATGGATGCTTTTTATCACTCTATAGAAGCCTTTCTCAACATAGATGCCAATCCTTATTCGGATGTCCTCGCTCTCGATTCGATGAAGAGGATCGTCTCCAACCTCACGGTGGCTTACGAAAATGGAGAAGATCTGGAAGCAAGGACGAACCTTGCATGGGCCAGTACCGAAGCTGGTATAACAGAGACACTAACAGGAGTCATAGCGAATCACGCTCTTGAACATGGTCTCAGCGGATTTCATCCAGAGATAGCCCATGGTTTGGGGCTCTGTGTGACAGGGCCTTATCTTTTCGAGTACATATTTGACCATATTTACGAAAGACTCGCTATAGTTGGAAGAGAAGTCTTTGGAGTTGTTGAAACGGATGATAAAAGAGCAGGAAGACTCGCCATAGTTAAATTGAGAGAATTTCAGGAGCTTTTCGGATTGAACAAGAAGTTGAGGGAGCTGGGAGTCAAAAAAGAGGAACTCGAAGACATGGCGAAGACCGCTTATAGGGTGCTGAACAAAGTCGTTGTGAAAACACCGGGAAACGTGAACGAGAAGGATCTGTTTGAAATATTCAAAATGTCTTATTGATATTTGGAGGTGAGTTGGTGAAATACGACGTCGTGATAATAGGAGGAGTCGCCGCTGGAACGAGTACTGGAGCGAGTGCAAAAAGGGTGGATTCTTCTTTGGGCATCCTTCTGATACAGAAGGAAAAGTTCATATCTTACGGGGGATGCGGCCTTCCTTATTACGTTCAAGGAATCGTGAAGGACATAGATGATCTCATCGAATTCACTCCTCAGGAGTTCAGAGAGAAGAAAGGGGTTGAAGTTTTACCAGAGTATGAGGTTTTCGAAGTCGATTTTGAAAGGAAAATCGTTAAAGCAAGAAGCGTGAAGGATGGAGATGTAAAGGAATTTGAATACGAGAAATTGGTGGTGACTACCGGGGCATCCCCCATCGTGCCGAATCTTGAGGGAATCGAAGATGAGAGGATCTTCACTATTAGAACCCCTGAAGATGCTATGAGAATAAGAGGATTCATAGAAGGGAAGAGGCCAGAAAGTGTGGCTATAGTTGGTGGAGGATATATTGGTGTTGAAATGAGTGAAGCTTTCAGAACACATGGTTTGAAGGTCTTTTTGATCGAGATGATGGATCATCTGCTTGGAAATGCCGAACCGGAGATCAACGAGGTGGTTGTGAACACCCTTGAACGAAATGGCGTGAAGGTTCTTTTGAAGACACAAGTTAGGAAATTCGTACCGGATGAGAAGATAAAGGTTGTGACGAATTCTGGAGACATGGAAGTCGATATGGTTCTGATATCTGTGGGTGTTAAACCCAACACTGAGATCTTCGATAACGTGAAGAAAGGTGTCAAGGGAGCTATAGAAGTCGATGAAACAGGTAAAACTAGTATGGAAGATGTTTTCTCTGCCGGCGATTGTGCAACGGTTGATCACTTCATAACCAAGGAGAAGGTTTACATCCCCATGGGAACGACCGCTAACAAGCAAGGAAGAATCGTCGGAAGGAACGTGGCAGGTAGGAAGGAGAGATTCATAGGGGTTCTTGGATCTTCCATAACTAAGATATTCGATGTTGAGTTCGGAAGGACAGGTCTTACGGAAGAGGAGGCGAGGAGATTTGGATACGACTCCGGATCTGTTTATATAAAATCTCTATCGAAGGCCAAGTATTACCCGGGTTCGGGACCGATTCATATAAAACTTTCCTTCGATAAAAAGACTGGTAGGATTTTGGGAGCTCAAATGGTAGGAAGCGATGTTCACAAACGAATAGATGTCGTGACGAGCGCTATATATGGAGGTCTAACGGTGGAGGAATTAGGGTACATGGACCTTGCGTACGCTCCTCCATTTTCTCCTGTTTGGGATCCCGTTCTCATCTCTGGAAACGTTGCGAGAAGGTATTTGAAGTTTGATACTCGATGATCGATGTTCGGTGATCGATAATCGGCGATGAAGATCGAGCAACTATCATCGATCATTCACGAGCACTCAGCAGCTTCCTGGATATATGGTTATGACACTTTATGAGATAGTCAAGGTCGTTATCCAGGATTCTTCCATCTTTAATCCTTATCTTCCCGTTTATTATCACAAGATCTGCCTTCTTTGCATCACACATGACGATAGATGAGAGAGGGTCATCCAGACAACCAGCAAATTCCAGCCTATCCAGTGAAAATCCTATGATATCTGCTGCTTTCCCAGCTTCTATGCTTCCTATGTAATCATCCATCTTCAGAACTTTGGCTCCTCCCATTGTAGCCATCTCGAGTACTTCTCGAGTGGTTAATGCAGAAGGGCCATATTTTACCCTTTGAAGAAGCATGGCCGTTCTTATCTCTTGAAGCATGTTCCCTGTATCGTTACTGGCACTCCCATCAACGGCAAGACCTATCCTGAGTTTTCCCTTCATCTTGTAAACGGGAGCTATTCCTGATCCAAGCCTCATATTCGATACGGGACAATGTGCCATCCCCACATCATTTTTTGAAAGTTTCTCTATGTCTTCATCTGTTAGCCACACGAGGTGAGCGAACCACACCCTAGGATTCAACCATCCAAGTTCTTCCATGTAATCGACGGGTCTCTTTCCGAACCTTTCAAGACAGTATTTCTCCTCATCTTTGGTTTCTGCAAGATGAGTGTGGAGGAGCACATCGTACTTTTCGGCTATTTCGAGAGTTTTCACCATCAATTCCTGGGAAACGGAAAAAGGTGAACATGGAGCAAGAGCTATCCTAAGCATGGAAAATTTTTTCGGGTCATGATACTTCTCTATGACTCTTATGCTCTCTTCGATGATCTCTTCTTCACTCTGAACAACCGTATCCGGAGGAAGCCCTCCATCTTTTCTGCTCAGAGACATACTACCTCTTGTCGGGTGAAATCTTACCCCCGTTTTCAGGGCAGATTCCACTTCCGCATCGAACAGTTCGTTCTTTCCATATGGGTACAGATAGAGCATATCGGTTGTTGTGGTGACTCCAGATTGCATCATCTCATAGATGGCTATGGCGGTGCTCACATAGATCGCTTCTTCATTTACGTTCTTCCACTTTTCGTAGAGAAAGACCAACCAATCAAAGAGTTTCGCGTTTTGAACCTCTTTCACGTTTCTAAAGAGTGATTGATACATATGATGGTGTGTGTTCACGAATCCTGGGAGGATCAAGTATCCTGTGCAATCCAGAATCTCATCAGCTTCATAGTCAGGATTCCCCGATCCGACATCCTTTATGACACCATCTTCAATCACTACGTAAGCTCCTTCAATCTCCCTTTTCTCTTCATCGAAGGTCGCTAAATAATCTATGTTCTTCAAAAGGAGCTTCATAATTCGACCTCCCAAAGCTCCTTCAATTCATCAAGATGTTTCCTTCTGTACTCTTTCAGAAGCTCATCCATCTCCTTAACCTTTTCTTGCTGTTTTCTCCAGTAAGATTGATCTTTCTGCTCGTTCAATTCTTCAACGGTTTTACCTTGTTGCTCAACCCATGTGTAATATTTGAGATTGTGCCATCTCAATCTGCTCCACCTGTCTCCTTCGAATATCCATGTTGGCTCCTGATAGAGAAGTATTCTTTCCGTTCTGGACTTTGCTTCCGCTCTGTCGAGTTTTCCATACCTTTTTTCAAGATCCTTCATGACCGATCTGTACCTATCTATGTTATCCGTTGCAACTATGAATATGTTATCGTCCTCCTTGAGATCATAGAATTTAGCTATCTTTATAGCTCCTATGAGATTGGCAACACCAGATATACCGAATTTATCTGAAATGTAGTCTACATCCTCAGGTTTTACAAACTCTTTCAGGAATTTCTTCCCCACTTCGTCTGTCAGAACATGAAGCATCTTCTTGCAATCCATATCATCAACGAGAACGACACCGTCCATATTCATGACGTTGTGTATCCAAGTCACGTGTTTATCTCCTATTCCCTGGATATCGTGAGAGCCATAGCCATTCAAGGAAAGAGTTGGACACTGCAAAGGTTCAACGGCTATAACTTTAGCTTCAGGAAAGACCTGCTTTACCCTATCACCACTTGCAATGGTTCCAGCAGAACCCACACCGAGAACGACAGCAGATATTCTACCGTTTCCTATCCTCTCTTTTTGAACCAGCTCGATCATTGTATTCCCCGTAACGTAGTAATGGAACCTGTAATTTCCAAATTCCGAGAATTGATTCAGTATTCTGATCCTTTCAGGATCCTTCCGATAAAGCTCTTTACTTTTGTCATAGATCTCCTTGACGTTGGACTCACAACCAGGTGTTGCTATCACTTTTGCACCATACTTTTCAATGATTTCAAAGCGTTCTTTACTCATGAGCTCGGGAAGGATCACGATGGAATCGTAGTTCATTCTGGAACTGACCCATGCTCCACCTATACCGTAGTTTCCTGTAGAAGGCCATATGAGGATATGTTTCGTTGGATCAACTTCCCCCGTTATGGTTTTTTCCATCAATATGGAATACGTTGCTCCCACTTTATGGCTTCCCGATGGGAAATCTTTGGAGTAAAGGACGATTATGTTAGCCTTGACCCCAGTGAGTTCCTTGGGCATGACGAAATAATAAGGCTCATCGTTTTCATCGTACCACGTTATGTTGAAAAGGTTCACAGGATGGAGGGGATCTTCCCTTTTCATCCTTATGGCTTTTTTTCTGATCCTATCATCTATCTTCCAGGGATGGAGCATTTCCTCGTAAGTTGGCCCAACTATGGGGACTCTTCTCATATTTCATACCTCCTTCAAGTTCAACAGTATCTTTTCTGGTGTTATTGGAAGCTCTTTCATTCTAATTTTTAAAGCGTCGGAAATGGCGTTCGCTACAGAAGGGGGAGAGGACATGAGGGAGGGCTCCCCTATACCCTTGGCACCAAAAGGCCCTTTGGAATATTCCTCTTCTACTATATCCACCACTATCTCTGGTACATCCTTTACAGTCGGTATTAAATAGTTGTTGAAGTTGTTCGATATAATCCTTCCCTTCTCCACGACGAGGTTTTCCATCATAGCGTATCCCATACCCTGAACGACTCCACCGTGGATCTGACCGATCACTCCATCTGGATTTATAGCCTTTCCAATATCGTGAGATACCCATACCTTGAGAACTTTCGGTTTCCCTGTGAGCAAATCCACTTCTACGAGAGAAAGCTGTGTGGCGAACGAGTAGATGATGTACGCTTCTCCAACGCCTTTCTCCATATCAAAATCGAGCTTTGGGCTCACGAACCAACCCATTTCGGCCAGTTTCACGTTGGCGTTCTCCGCCATACGTGCTATTTCATCAAAAGGTACTTTTTCGTTTCCCACGACGTAATAGCCGTATTCCACTCTTATTTCATCTTTTCCAACATCGTATTCCTTGCATATAAAATCCAGAATGTTGTTCAATATCTTCTCACATGCTATCTTTACAGCATTTCCACTGAAAAGCGTCGTTCTCGATGCCACAGTCGGTCCACTGTCCTGTATGATTCTGGTTTCAGGTTGAAGAACTTCTATCTTCTCCACGCGTTGCCCTAGAATCTCAGATGCGATCATGGCCATGACCGTTTTCGCACCTTGCCCCATCTCGGTACCACCTATCATGACGTTGACGGTACCATCTCCATGAACATGAACTTCTGCTCCAGATGCATCAAGGTGTTGCCCTCCCGCTCCAAGACTGACTCCGTATATTATGTGCGACCATCCAAGGCCTCTCTTTGTGAAAGTGTGTTTCTTGTTGAATTCTTCGACCTCTTTTTTCAAAACATCGTAATTGGACATCTTTTTAACGTTCACAAGTGTTTTCCTTGCACCAACTGATTCTTTCAAAACGTGTCCCGTTGACGTTTCTTTTCCCACATCCAAAGAATTCAGATACCTTATTTCCCACTTGTCCATACCAAGTCTTTCTGCCGCTTCATCCATGACGGATTCCATCGCGAACAGAACCTGTGGAGATCCAAAGCCTCTGAATGCTCCTGAAGGAACCTTGTTCGTGTACACGCCGTACACATCTATGTGAACGTTTTTGACTTCGTAAGCACTGCAAGCGTGTGTCATGGATCTGTACATCACTATGGGAGATAAAGTGGCGTACGCCCCCATATCGAGGTATATTTCAGCTTTGACAGCCGTTATTCTCCCCTCTCTGGTGAAACCAACTGCGTATCTCGATTTTGAAGGATGTCTTTTACTAGTTTCACGTACATCATCTTCCCTTTTGTATATGAGTTTAACAGGCCTTTTTGTAAGGTAAGAAAGAAGAGCAACTTTAGTGGCCACGTAAGATGGTACATCTTCCTTCCCACCGAAAGCCCCACCAGTTTCCGTTTGGACAACGTTTACCCTGTTCAAAGGTATTCCAAGAACTCTGGCAACAGCTTTTTGAACGTAATACGGACATTGAAGGCTTCCATAGATCGTCATGTCACCGTTATCTTCGTAGATAGCTATCGCACCCTGTGTTTCCATGTAAACGTGTTCTTGATAGTTCGTTTTGAAATCCATTTCAACAACAAGGTAACTCTCATCCAAAGCTTTCTCTACGTTACCCCTTCTGATCTTTCTGTGAAACGCAACGTTCTTCTCACCGTTGACCACTATTTCGCTTTCTATAGCCTCTTCGATCGAAAAGACACCTTTTAAAGGCCGATAGTCTATCTTTATTTTCTCGAGAGCCTCTTCGACTGACTCTTGAGATTCTCCAGCAACGAGTGCTATAACGTCTCCCTCGAATCTCATCTTCCCACCTTCTGGAACAAGAAGCGGCATATCGTCCACAACGAGTCCCACCTGATTCTCACCGGGAATATCCTTGTAAGTCGCCACTTTAACGATCCCAGGAACTCTCTCTGCATCTTCGATGTATATCTTCTCCAATACCCCGTGTGGGATAGGGGAATAGAACACACCTGCATACAGCATCCTATCGAAATAGAAATCCCCCACGTACTTCGATAGACCGTATGCTTTTTCTTTTCCTTCCAATCTTGCAACGTGTTTTCCCACTATTTTCATTGAATCACCTCACAGAAACAAACTCACGAACCTTTGCTTGCTCACATCCACCAATCCTCTATCTGTGAGCTTTAACTTGGGTATCACAGCAAGCTGTATAAAGAAGAAGGTCATAAGCATCTCTTTATCACTTCCGAGCTTTCTCAAGGCGTTGTCCACCTTTTTCAACTGGTAAGAGACTGTGTACAGATCCTCGTTGGACATGAGCCCTGCAACAGGAAGAGGAAGCCTAGCAAGGACACTTCCATCTTCAACCACAACTATTCCCCCGTTCATTCTCTCGATTTCCTTGACAGCGAACAACATATCTTCATCTCTGATACCCACAACACTCACGTTATGAGAGTCGTGTCCGATGCTGGTCGCTACAGCTCCACTCTTTATACCAAAACCCTTGATGAAACCCACCGAGAAATTCCTGCCAGTGTGTCGATCCAGAACGACCACTTTCAACACATCGTTTTGTGGGTCTGAAATCACTTTTCCATCTACCACCTTCGGCTCTACGATGAGCTCTTCAGTGATAAGAGATCTTTTGGTCAACTTTATAACCCTCATCTTGTTACTCTCGGGTTTGACCTCTATATCCTCAACACCGACTTTGGGTAGGTTTATCTTTCCGACCTTCTCTGGTAAATCGTTGTAGACTCCTTTGAAATCTCCCACGATCTCTCCATCCTGAACGACCACTCTGGAATCCTTTATCACCATCCTTATATTGAACTTTTCAAGATCCTCGACAAACACCATGTCCGCTTTGTAACCTGGAGATATGGCTCCCATACTTCTCAAGTTGAAGTATCTAGCGGTATTTATGGTAGCCATTCTTATAGCTATTATGGGGTCTACACCCTTACTTATACTCTTTCTTATCAAATGATCTATATGCCCTTCTTCCAGGATATCCAGAGAATCTCTGTCATCAGTGCAGAATGAAAAGAAATGATGGTTCATGACATCGACCGCCCCTATGAGGGAATCCAGATCCTTCGCTGAAGTTCCTTCCCTTATGAAAACCTGCATGCCTCTACTCATTTTCTCGAAAGCTTCTTCCTTGGTTGTACATTCGTGATCTGATCTTATGAAAGCATCTATGTAAGCATTCAGCTCTTTCCCACTGAGACCTGGAGAGTGCCCATCGATCTTCTTGTACTTATGCCTGAGTATCTCGATTTTCGTTATCAGCTCTCTATCCAGGTTCAAAACGCCTGGGAAATTCATGACTTCTCCAAGAGCTATGACTCTCGTTGGATATTTCTCAACGATACTTACCATATCCTCCGCGCCAAGACGCGCTCCAGACGTTTCCAGATTCGTGGCAGGAACAGCAGAAGGAATGGCGATGTAAACGTTCAGAGGAATTCCTTCCGTTGCCTTTATCATGTATTCAAGACCTTCAAGCCCCAGAACGTTGGTTATCTCATGAGGATCCGCTATTATGGTTGTGGTACCTCTCAGAAGAATCGCTCTTGCGAATTGCCTTGGAGATAACATGGAACTTTCTATGTGAAGATGGGCATCTATGAGACCGGGAACAACATAAAGTCCTTTGGCATCTATAACCTTCTTTCCTCTGGTGTAATCTCCTATCCCTGCTATTCTCTTTCTGAAGAGAGCGATATTTCCTTCCTCGATTTTTCCAGAAAAGACGTTCACAATCTTTGCGTTCTTTATCAGAACATCTGCCTCTCTTTTCTCAAGAGCAACCGGAATGATATCTCTTATTCTCATAAAACTTCCCCCAATTTCTGTTATTTAACGATGATACCGATGGCATCGATCTCGTTCCATCCAGGGACCAGTGATGTGTCTAGAACTACCTTCACCGATGAAACGGAAAAGTCTGTTAAAGGAAAGGTTATTTTGAAAATTCTAGCTTTTTCCCCTACAGTTTCCTCACCACCGGATCTTTCCCATACAGCATGATAGTTCCCTTTTACGTCCTTCAGAAGAATCTTCACGATCGCTCCAGGATTGTACGTTTCGTATACGACGATACCGCAAACAGGACCCTCATATGGGAAACTAACCTCGATGTATTCTTCCCCCTTATCCTTCGCTGATGGGGCCCAAGCTTTATCCACATCGCCATATTTTGGGTAGACATCAGGAGGGCCTAGAACCTGCTCTGCACTCCATCTCACGGGGGAATATTCACTGCTGTAATCTATAACTCTATTTGCCCAATAGATTTTTTCTCCTGGTTTAACCTCCTCGTACGGGACCAAACTTATGGCGTCTATCTCGTTCCATCCTTGAACCTTTGCTGGTATCATCTCTATTCTGACAGTGACAACAAGGTAGTCGAATCTTTCGAGCTGGAATTCCTGGATAAAGGCATCATCTTTCAGTTTCCTTGGCTCTCCCTCCCAGATCAGATGGTACAGACCTTTTTCGTCCTTCACGAGAACTCTCCACACAGGGCTTGGATTGTAAGTCCACCAGATTCTAACAGCTCTTGCTCTCACTGGATATGGAAAACCAACTTCCACATATTCAAAGCACGAATCCGATTGCTCGGGAGCCCACGCATTTTCGTTGTCTCCGTACTCGGGATAGACATCTGGAGGACCAAGCAACTTCTTCACGGACCAAGAATCCTCATCGTACTGGGAACTGAACGATATCACTCGATCCGCAAAGACATCCCCTAAAACTGTGATCAGGGATGTCACAAACAACATCAGCAGAAAAACTTTCAATTTCATAAAATACCACCTCATTTGGATACAACACTCACATCCTCCACCAAAACGTAAGGAAGCTCTCCAAAGGAAGTGATCTCTTTCTCTTCAGATACAGCAGTAATCCTTTTGAGTGATTCGAAGATGCTCCCGCTTATCATCGTGCCGATAAGTGGGAAGGTTTCTTCTCCTTTTTCAATGAACCTTCCTCCCTTTACAGTACCCGAGAACACGCCGCTCACTGGATTTGCATTTCCACTGAATCTTCTCACATATATTCCCTTATCGATTTTTTCGAAGATCTTTTTCAAAGGTAAAGTACTGACGAAGCTCGGTGATATCACTGAAATGCTCGGCATGGTTCTGTACCAACCCGAAGCGTGCCCCGTGGATTTTCTGTTCTCTTTTCTGGCGGTGTAAGTGTTGTAAATGTAGGTTTTCAAGATACCATTCTCTATGATCACAGTCTTTCTGGTTGGAACGCCTTCCCTATCGAAGGAAGTGGAAAAAATCGAGCTGGGTTTTCTCGGTTCATCGATGAATGTGAGTACATCTGATGCCACTTTCTCTCCCAGTTTTCCAACCCATGGACTCCTTCTCTCCTGAACAGATTCTGCGTTTACCAATGAAGAGATGGGCATGGCAAATATCATGGAGAAAGCATCTGGACTTAGAAGAACAGATCCTTTGAAAGATTCACAGGTTTTTGCACCAAGCGTTTTCAAAATGTCTTTTGCAAAACTCTCTGCGGATTCCTTTATCTTATCCTCGATACCTTCGATTTTCACATCACCACCGACTCTGTAATCGAACGAAGATACCTTTTCTCCTTCAACCGCCATTCCCATTACGAAATATCGAACAGTGCTCTTTTTTTCGGCAAGAGATAACCCTTTGGTGTTCAATATCCTCTTCTCCCTTGACGATACCACTATCTCCGCCGAATCTATGCTTATCCTACTGTCGACTTTTCTTGGAATCTCCACAAGATGCTTCCCCAAACGGAGTGTATCCTCAAGAGTCGTTTTCTCCACATCTTCATGGTATAGATCTTCTACCATCTCAACTTCTTCGGGATCTGGAAGGCCAACATAAGGATCTTCTTGAGAGTTTCTGGCAAGGTTCACTGCCTCCTCGACTAATTCTCCTATTTTGGAGAGATCGTTTGTATGAGCAAACCCTTGCTTTTTCCCTAAGAAAACTCTCAAACCAACGCCCGTGTACTCGTCTTGGTTCAAAGTCTTGAGTTCATTCTTTTCAAAGAACACCCTCTTTTTTCTTTCCTTCTCTATGAAGATCTCCGCTTCATCAACGTTCTTCTCTTTGAGAAGTTTCATTATTCTGTCCTCTATCGTCATCACTTTCTCCCCCCTATTTTCACTTTGCATCTAAGGTGCGGGCCTCCCGCGTCTACCTTCGCTGGCTGATGTTTTCCACAATATCCAGCACCGAGAGTGAACATGAAGTCGTTTCCAACCATATCGACGGATGAGAGAACATCGAAAGCTTGTCCAGATATAGTCACTTCCTTCACAGGATAAGCTAGTTTCCCATTCTCGATTTTCCACGCTTCCATGACACCGAACATGAACTCCGCATTTGCATCAGCTTGACCTCCTCCACCGAGCCCTTTTAGATAGTATCCTTCCTTCGTTGAAGATATGATCTCTTCTGGATCCGTCTCTCCAGGGAGAATGTAAGTATTTCTCATCCTTATTATAGGTTCATCAGAATACAAGAAAGCCCTTGCGTTACCCGTATTCTCCACGCCGAATATGGTGGAGGATTCTGAATCGTGAAGGTATGATTTCAAAATTCCATTCTCAATCACTTTAACTTCCATTGGATCAACTCCTTCATCATCGACAAGCAGGATACCTGAGGCTCCCTTTTCTATTTGAGGATTTGGGCTATCCACTAGAGTTATTAATTCACTCGCAACTTTTTCACCGATCTTTCCCTTCACTATGGATCCTGAAAGGACAAAATCAGCTTCAACGGTGTGACCGATGGCTTCATGAGCAAGAACCCCTACGAGCGATGGGTGGAGAACAACGGTATGTACACCTCCCTCGGGATATTTGGCCCCAAGTTTGTTGACAGCGATTTTCACAGCTTCTTCCACCATGTCTTCAGGTTTGAAACGTCTGAAAAGCTCTCCCCATCCACCAGTTGCACCAACCGAGGAGAATCCTGTTTCCATCTCTCCATTTGAAGAAGCTACTACGTACACGACAGCGTCGACCTTTGAATCTTTGTAGATGACACTCGTTCCGTATGAAGTCACGATGACCTTTTCATCGATCATCTCCGTATATCTTGCAAGAGTGGATGCAACCTTGTTACTGAGCTTTCTTGGATTTTCATCCAATTTCCGAACCAGTTCGATCTTCTCATCCAGAGGGATCTCTTCAAGCGGTCTTGTTTCTTCTACTCTCAACACACCCTTTTTCGATCTTGTTGTTAACCTATCGACAACTTTCTCTTTCAAACCTTCTCCCATCTTTGCGGAATTGAAAGCTTCCTTTATGGTCTTATATATGGAATCTTTTGAAATGTCCGTTGTCGAAGAGAAACCCCAGATTCCGTTGACCCACACACGAACTCCCACACCTGCGATCCTTCCAGATTCAACGTTCCTTATTCTTCCATTCTGAAAGGAAAGCTGTCTTGTCTTTCTAGAGTGATACCTAAGCTGTACAACACCTTCCACCACATCAACCAGTTCTTCCAGTATGCCTCTGATTTCTTCAGCATTCATACCTTTTCGCGCCTTTCAAGAAGGCGCATGATTCACCTCCTTAAATTGAGGATACTTTCCACTAACCTATTATATGTTTTTTTCACTCAGTTGAGAAAACAGCTGTTATCTTTTTCGGAGAATCGATGTTCAATTCTAAAGGATTTTCCATGTACTCTTCTTTAACGTAATCTCCACCTTACGTCCACTATCCAGACCCTCAGACACCGACATGTTGAAATCGAAATTGATGTTGGCCGTTATCGTGGCGTAACCTTTATCTAAAAGGTTATAAGAAGCGTTCCACGTATAATTGAACTTATCTTCTCTCATCAAAAGCCTTGCATCTTCGTTTAGAGGAACCATCTCTTGAGATGTAGCATCCTCGAATCTGACCTTCAAAATCTTGAAAGCTTCTCCAGGATCACTCTCTTCTGTTCTGAAAACAACGTAATCCCCCACATCGGATTTAGCAACGACCTTCCTGGAAACACCTGTCTTTGTGTCTATTATGTAATCACCTAATTCTATCTCTGGCAGTCCTTTTTTCTTAAAGGCAACAGTCGAAGTTGAAGGTGACATCCAAAATCATCATGTCGGTAAAACCAAGTATGAGACCAAGCGCTGCAAGATCGGTATTTCCACTCCTTTGATAGAATTTCGACATGCTTCCAACCGGAGAATCAGAGGAGGGAACTTGCGGGAGGAACGCCGATACTTTTTGTCAGGATTTCATTATATCATCTCTCGATCAAAAAATAATGTTAACTTTTCCTTGGTTCGCATCCATTTCAACAATTGCACCAAGAGGCAGTGTGTATTTGAAAAATTTACCATGAAATGATGGAAAACCAAGGAAAGCAGGTATCTTAAGGTACGACGCATAGTTTCTCAATATATCGATGATATTCTTCTTAATATCTCCTTTTCTTATTCTGGTGAATCCACCTACGATGAGTCCTTTTATGTTTTCAGAAAGGTAGCTATGAAATATCTTCCAGAGCATTCTATCGATGGAATCTAGAGATTCGTTGACATCTTCAAGGTACAGGATCACATCTCCCTCTATTTTCAAAAGATCCATCACAGTCACAAACAACGAAAGATTCCCTCCAACAAGCCTTCCAGATGCCTTCCCTGGATATATTGTCAGGTGATTCATGAGTTTTCTGTACTCATAAACCTGCCCAGTTACCACTTTGAGCATCTCTTTTCCTGACCTTTCATCGTATCCAATATCACACACCATGGGGCCATGATACGCAATCTGCCCATTGGAAACCTTCCAAAGAAGCAGCGCCGTGATATCGCTGTATCCGCATATTGGTGTTGGAGAAGGTGGAGGAAGGTAATCCAAGAGTCTGTATGATCCGTTTCCACCTCGTGAACACAGTATCAGATCACACTCGTTCATCATTTCAACGAGTTCTTTTGCCCTCTCTTCATCGCTTAACTCCTCAAAACAACTTCTACCGATTATAACCGAAAAACCCTTCCTTCTTAGGAAACTTATGCCTCTTTCAAACACTTCTCTATCCTTTGGAAGGGATGCGGGAGATACCACACCAATTTTTTTCAAAGGTTTCAAAGGACTCTTCCCACCTTTCTCAGGGATTTTCTCAGAAACCTCTCATACTCATCATTTGGTTCCAGTATAGATGAGATGACGATCCTTCCATACTTTCCTGAAGAATGAATCATTTTCCCCTCACCTATATACATTCCAACATGTCCTGGAAAGAACATGAGGTCACCTGGTTCTATCTCATTCAGAGATACCTCTTTGGTGAAATTTTCCAATTGATCTGTATCTCTTGGAAGATCCTTACCCCGAAAGTCGTAGAGTCTGTTCACAAACCCAGAGCAATCGAATCCAAAATTGCTGGTTCCTCCCCAAAGATAGGGAACCCCAATGAATTCTAAAGATAGTTTGACTATGTCATCATTTTCCAAGTTTCCAAGGATTTCCATTTCGAAGTGATTTCCATTTGGAAGCACGTAACCTCTTTCATCGCATCTCAAATGTGAGCAGAACGGTATCACCATCTTTGAATACCCATGAACTCTTCCAAAAAGCCCTTTTAGTTTCTCTACATTCAATTCTACATAGTCAGCATACTCACTTTCTGACATGAAGAAAAGCCCCTCATTCTTCACATTTCCTACGTACCCTGTCCTTAGATCTTTCACCAGCGAATAATCCTCCCCCACAGAGAGGATCTTAACTTCCTCTCCAAAAATGAGTTGATGCACTCTTTCACTTCTAAACCGAGGATCTTTCCTCACATCCAGGGTGGGAGATACGACAATACCGTATTTCATATTTTCTGGGACGAACTCTTCAAGGACTATCACCGAGAACTCATAATCTGGATACATTTCTTTCAATTTGCGTAACGTCTCAAAGGTATCGACTTTTCCCACGATTCTCTCATCAAAAACACAGACATCCATGAAACAGGTCCTTTCATCAATCATCTCATCACTCCTTAACTGAAGGTGACGTCCAGGATCATCATAGTGGTGAAACCAAGCATAAGACCGAGTGTTGCAAGATCGGTGTTTCCACTCCTTTGAGATTCCGGTATCAATTCTTCAACTGTGACGTATATCATCGCTCCAGCTGCAAAACCTAGAGCGTAAGGCAAAATCGCATGGGATGCTGTAACAGTCAATGCTCCCAGAACACTTGCGATGGGCTCGACAACACCCGAGAGCTGTCCATACCAAAAACTTTTGAATACAGAAAGCCCTTCCCTTCTCAGTGGCATGGAAACAGCCAAACCTTCTGGAAAATTCTGAATACCTATACCCACTGCCAGAGATATGGCTCCAACCAGCGTTGTGAATTCCATGCTCGATGCAAGAGCTCCAAACGCAACGCCTATCGCTAACCCTTCGGGGATGTTATGAATCGTTATAGCAAGAACAAGAAGAGTGGTTCTCTTGAGGTTTGTTTTTATACCCTCTGCTTCTTCCATAGGAAATCCAAGATGCAGATGTGGAAGGATCCTATCTATTCCCCAAAGAAACACTCCACCAAGGAGGAAACCCACGGCGGGAGGAAGCCAGGACGGCACATTCATGCTTTCAGATATTTCTATAGCTGGGGCGAGCAACGACCAGTAACTCGCCGCTATCATGACCCCTCCTGAAAAACCAAGCATGGCATCCAACAATTTTCTATTGACTTCCTTTGTGAAGAAAACCATTCCAGCTCCTAAAGCTGTCATGAGCCAGGTGAAGATCGTAGCTACTAACGCTTGTAAAGCGGGGGGAAACCCCCGCATGAACTCCACCATGATGGATCCCCCGATTTTTCAGCTCTTCTTGAAGCAGAACCACCAATCGTAACATTCATATTCTTCGAGTCTCTTTTTAGCCGTATCCACATCTGAAGCTGGTGGTATTATAACTTTATCA
>Ga0190361_1000068_pt1 | contig 41724 bp, 45 predicted proteins | sample 48721845_MG_FD_161273 | JGI IMG/M metagenome (GOLD analysis project Ga0190361, IMG submission 161273) | Hydrothermal vent microbial mat bacterial communities from Southern Trench, Guaymas Basin, Mexico - 4872-18-4-5_MG | ecosystem: Environmental > Aquatic > Marine > Hydrothermal vents >... | reverse complement strand
CCAACCTCCTCACTTCCCACCCCTTTGGATTCGTTACAGGGTCGCCGAACATTTCAAGGAATTTAGCCATAAGGATTTTGTCAATCAAAGCAATGGTTTCCTTCTGCTTTTTTATCAAATCCTCCGCAAGGCTCAAAATCTCAACGATGCGTTTTTGCTCGGGAAGTGGGGGGAGAGGGATTAAGATAGATCTGAGGATTTCCTGAGTGAGTTTTCCTCTTGTCGTTCCTGAGATATAGATATTTAAATTTTCATAGTTCAGGAAAAATTCAATATACTTATTTGATGATAGTGATTCCTTAGCTCTTAAAATATGCGCATGATTATTTACCCAAAATTTTCCTTTTACAAGATAAGATGATTTCTCAAAAGGTCCCCAAAACCCTCCATCTTCTGCTACAAGCAAATACTCTCCATCAAAGATATAATCATCTATCCAATCAACCTGTCCATTTGCTCCATAATATGGATATAATTTTTGAGCTTTAGCTTTTCTTCTTTCTCTCTCCTTACTATTAATAGGGACTCTTAAATAGTCGTATATCTCCGCCACCCTTCCCAATCTCACGACCTTCCAGTTCTCCGGCAGGTTTTCAAAGTTCATGGTTGCCATCCTTCCTTTTTCATGATTTTCTCAACCTGCTCCTTCAATTTTGGAATTTCCTGCTGAACCGTTTTCCATACTATCCTGTAGTTTACGCCAAAGTATTCGTGTATGAGTTTATCCCGCATTCCCGCTATTTCTTTCCAGGGTATTTCAGGATACTTTTTCCTGAACTCATCTGGTAAATTTTTGACTGCTTCTCCTACTACCTCAAGACTTCTCACAAAAGCACGTGTAAGGATGGGATTTTCAATAAAATCTTCAAAAATAATTCCTTTTGATTTTTCCACGAGGAATTCACATTCTTGCAAAATGTGTTCAAGATATGGTTTGGCGAGCTTCATATTGCCACAACCTCTTTTATATATGGCTTTATAAAGGGGCTTATGCTTTCTTCTGTGAGGAGGTCAACTTTTATACCAAGAATTCTCCCAATCTCCTCCTCCACCCTTAAAAGTTCAATAAGCGTAGGAGTTTCTTCAAAATCTACAATAATGTCTATATCGCTTGTCTCCTTCTGCTCTCCTCTCGCATACGAGCCGAAAATCTTTATTCCCTTGATCTTATACTTTTTTCTGAGTTCTTCTTTGTGTTCTGTCAAGATTTTTATTATTTCATCCATATTCTTCATATCTCACCACCTATAAGCTCTTTCAATCTAATCATCCCTTCCAGAATCTCCTCCTGCTTTGAAATCAGTTCCTCCATCAGTGTTGCGGGGTCTTCATATTCCACTTCCTCAACTTTATATGGAGCGTAGCGGTTGGCATTTAGATAATAATCGTTTTCCCTTATTGTTTCAACATCTACAACCCAGCACTTTTGTTTATCTGGCTTAGGGCCAATTCCAAACCATTCATCTGGTATTATCCCTTTTTCTTTCCATATCTTCCATTTCTTCAAAGCATCTGGCAAGTCGTTTTTATCTATCGGTCTTCTTGTTGCACCTAAATCAAAACCATCATTTTCAACCATGTAATACCATATCTTTGTGGTTCTTGGAGCATTCTCATCTTTTGGCTTTTCAAAAAATAGCAAAGAGGTTTTAGAACCGGTATATGGCTGGAAAACCCCAGAAGGCAAAGATACAATAGCAAATACATTAAACTCCTCTATCAATCTCTTTCTAACCCATTTATGAGTATTATCAGCCCTGAAAAGAACTCCATCTGGAACAACTATTCCAACCTTTCCACCAGGTTTAACAGCATTCATAACATGCTGTAAGAATAAAGTTTCCATCCTTCTCGTCCAGTGGTCAAAAGTTCCAGTTATCTCATACTTCAAATCGCCAAATGGAGGATTTGTTAAAACAACATCGTAGCGGTTTCTTTCTTTTGCCATAACAGGAGCTGATAAAGAATCTCCATGCTCAAAGTTTGAACTTCCATCACCGTGCAGAACGAGGTTCATTAAGCCTAGGCGATAGACATACTCCACCTTTTCCCTGCCAAAAAGGTTTTCCCTAAGTTGTCTTAGCAGAAATTCCTGTTTTGCTGAATCTTTCTCCTTATCTATATACTCTCGGATTACATATTGACCCACTCCCAATCCCCTGAAGGGGATGGGATTCTTACTGGCTCAAGGCCAGCTTCCACGGGCTAATGCCCGGGCCACGTAGGTGCGAGTTGTACCTCACACCTACGGCGGGGGCCAATCCCACTACTACCAGACCGCAGCCTGTATACTTCTTGTAGATGTTTATTGCCCCTACCCCATCACGGTGGTACTCAAAACTACAGACTGGACATTGAAAGTTTCTATCCGATGGCTTGTATTTGTGTCCACAGACAGGGCATGTCTGAGAGGTATACTCTTCCGATACAAACACAACATCAATTCCGGCACCTTCGGCTTTGTACTTGATGAGATCGGTTATCCTCCTAAACAACCATCCGTGAATCTTTTGGTTGGCAACTTTATTGTACTTAGCACAATTCCTGATACCAGTTACATCACCTATTACGATAACACCAGCACCTCGTTCTCTTGCCCACTTCACAAAATTCGAGGTTATCTTATGCAACATATCGCCTATTTGGTTGCTGAGTTTCCTCAGCACGCATCTTTTCGCTTTGATGAGTTTTTGGTACTTTCGTGAGCCTTTCTTTGTTCTAGCTATAGCACTTTGTATGCTGGCAAGCCGTTTGCTCCTGTATCTGAGTTTTGAATTCAAAATGCCGCCGTTCCAGATTCTTACTTCGCAGCCATCGAAAGCCGTGATGGGGTGTATGACTCCAAGGTCTACTGAGATCACCTTACCGTCTGTCTTTGGAGTGCCGCCATCCACCTCAATGGTTAGGTGGATGTAGTATCTTTCGTTTTTAGAATCCCAAACAAGCTTCGCAAGTTTGACCATCGTGTTTTGAAGTTTGCCAACAAGCACGGACGAAATCGGCACGTGCAATGGTTTATTACCCCTACCGTTTGAAAATGTTACAACATCTCCTTTTATATGTATCGCTGAAGCTTTCCAAATAGTAGGCATAAATCTCTTCGTTCTGAATGGTGGCTTAGCGGAGGGGTTATTCTTCCTTGCAGTAAGATAACTCTTTAGGGAATTGAAATACTGCTGCACCATAGCCTGTTTAGAATGCGTATGCAGAGGTACGTTAACACCCCACCGCAAAATGTACTTTTGAACTGTGTTTTGAGACAGCCAAAAGCCTTTCTTTTTGCAAATTTTTCTAACAAACGACAAAGTTTTGTTGTACACCCACGCAGAGCTCTTGTTGAGCTCCGTTGCTAATGCATCCAGATTTTTAGGAACAGGGATTTTGATTGTTAGCATCAAACGTCTTGACATTCCTCAATATACCTCCGGATAGTTTGTTCGGTTACGCTGCCTGCTGTTCCGACATAGTAACTTCTAGCCCACAACCCATGTTTTGTTCGAAGTTTTGGAAACAGCTCTAACAGTTTCTTAGCTGTATAGCCCTTGAACAGGTTAATCAGCTGCGCAGGAGAAAACCTAGGAGGAGCTGAAACAAACAAATGCACGTGGTCTGGCTGAATTGAAAGTGAGATGATCTCAATACCGTTGCGCTTCGCAATATCGTATATCAACCGTTTTAGTGTTGCTGCCACGCTGCCAGTTAAAATTCGTCTGCGGTATTTCGGTATCCACACAAAGTGGTAGTTGAGATTATATTGACTCCATCGCGTTTTCTTGATCTGCATACCCATCACCCAATTCAATATTAACACACAAACTACACTTTATCAACCGCCTTACTCTTCCCCTAAAGGAGAAGTGCCTGCGACGGTTTATCTTTTGTCAACATTGGTTTGAAACTTATAATAAATAGTATCTGCGAGAATATCATCTTTAACGGCTTGTCTATAAGTGTATCTGAAAACCGGCGGACCAAAGTATCTATCCGTATTAACAGTTTCCTTATCCGACGGTGTAGCTGTAAGCCCAAGGATTACCGCTTTCTTATCACCTTTTCTGAAATATTCTACCACTTTATGCCAATCTCCAAAATATGACCTATGACATTCATCAAGTATTATCAAATCGAAGAAATCATTGGGGTATAATGTAAATTTATCGCCTGTGGCAAGCATTTGAACAGTTGATACCAAAATATCAGCATATCTATCAGACGGGTTTGTTGTAAGTCTCTTTATTTCCCAGTATTCACCTAAACCATACTCATTCAATTTATTAACCGTTTGAGTTGCTAATGAATCTCTATCAACCATAAACAGGACTTTTTTGATTTTTCCTATGGTAAGTAGTTTGGCAATTATTGCTGCTGCAACTGCTGTTTTCCCCGTTCCTGTTGCCATCTGAATATACATCTTTTCCCTGCCACTTACAAAAGATGAAATAACTTGTGAGACAGCTACTTTTTGATAAGGTCTCAATGAAATCATTATTCTTTCTATCTCGGGATGAATAATTTCATAGAATTCTTCAGGAGTAGGAAATTGATTTATTCTTTCGGGCAAAGTTCTCGCTTTAAGATTTTTCTTTAGGAAGGTTTTCCCATCACTGGAAAAGATTAAAGAAATATCCACTCCAACATCCTGAAATTCTTTGGCGTAATCTTTAGCTTGCTCAAGAGCTCCATACAAATCTTTCCCAGGTTTTTTAGCTTCTAAAATTGCTATAGGTTTACCGTTTTTATCAAAAAATATATAATCTACAGGTCTCCTTGCGGGAGTAGGATATTCTTTCCTGATCTTGGAAAAATCTGTAAGATTCCACCCTCTACTTCTTAAGTGTTCGTCAATAAGAGTTTTAGCATCCTCCTCACTTCTGGGATTCATATTTTCAGTCATTTTGTTCTCCTCCTAAGGCGGCGTGCGGAATTTCTGCTAACATATTGCGGATATGTGAAGTTTGCTGAAGGCAAATTGGGGCGAGCGTAAGCGAGCCACATATCCATCTGTTAGCAACCCCAAAGGGTGAGCAACGAAGTTGCGAAGAGTTCCGCACGCCACTGAAAATTTCAGCTATTTTTAACTACACCTGCTTTTTCAAGAATTTTCTGGATATATGTCTCATCCTCCTGGAAGAGTATATTGTACCTTTCAAACTCTTCTTTTGTGCACTCACCTTCTCCAAACGTCGCTTTGATATCATCGTAAGAAGATACAGATACGAATTGACCGGTGTTATGATATTCTCAAAATAAATTGCTACACTGACTACTGCTATGAACGGAAGTTCTAGAAGGTTGTGCTCCACGATGTAATCGAAAACTTTTTTCCAAAAAACTTGCCAAAGTTACTCTCGCCTCACTTTGAATCCCACCACAACACTTCCCGGAAAAATTATACAACTACCACACAGACAGGAATCACAGACGTCACAAAACACTAGTGTTTGCCGCAGATCGTGGCGTCAATAATCTGGGGTTCTCAAAAAGTCGATTGATGGCTTTTACATTTGTAGAGTTTGGTTTGATGATTTTGTTTCGGTAGTGTGTCGAAAAATAACGGTGCTTGTAACATAAAATTGGAGACAAAATCCGGCCTCAAATGAGGCCGGCAATTTTTGGATTTTGGCGTATTTTGTGATATTATCTAATTGAACAATGATAGAAAGTGTTTGGAAATCTGGGGCATATGTACTGGTCTGGGCGGAGGGACTTGAACCCTCGACCTCCGGACCCCGATTCCGGCGCTCTCCCTTCTGAGCTACGCCCAGATCCAAGGAGATTATAGCACAGAAACGAGGAGGGATTTCATGAAAAAGAGAATCAGAGTTCTGATTGCAAAACCTGGATTGGATGGTCATGATAGAGGAGCAAAAGTGGTTGCAAGGGCTTTAAGAGATGCTGGAATGGAGGTAATATACACCGGGTTGAGACAGACACCTGAGCAGATAGTGAGAACTACTATACAGGAGGATGTGGATGTCATCGGGCTTTCCATTCTCTCGGGAGCTCATATGAAAATATGTGAGAAACTTCTCAAATTAATGAGAGAAAATCAGATAGAAGATATCCCAGTGTTCGTTGGAGGAATAATACCACCAGATGATGCAGAGAAACTGAAAGAAATGGGAATAAAAGAGGTTTTTGGACCGGGAACTCCCATCTCAGAGATCGTAGAAAAGGTTAGGAAGTATTCGGAAAAGGTTGAAGCCTAAGTTATCTTGAATTCTTTCACTTCCTTCAAAAAGATCAGAAAACTCAAAACTCCCGCTATTATCAGCAGTGTATCGGATATCGTGATTTCTCTGGGTGCTTCACCCAGTACCATGCCAAGGTAAGAACTTGCAAATTCCAGGATTCTGAAGAAGGCAAAGATCGAGAAGATGAAGGCTCCAACCATAAGATGAGCAGTTGCCAGCTTTTCCTCCACAATGGAGTCCATCATCCCAAAGAGGAATATCAGAGACACTATGCCCAAGAAGGATCCGAACAAGAGATCCGTTCTAATTTCCATGAAAGCCACGGAACCTGAAACGATAGTCATTATGAAGAGAACCAATCTCTTACTCACAGGAACAACCTCCCCACACTGTAAGCTATGAAGGAGATTAGGTATGCAACAATGGAACTGTAGATCACAATGAAAATGGGCCATTTCCAGCTTCCTGTTTCCATCTTCGCAGCTGCCACAGTCGCCAAGCACGGTACGTAAGCCATCACAAAAACCATGAAAGCGAACGCAACAGCAGGATCCATCTCCTGAGATAATGCTGACCTTGCACTCTCCAAATCTTCTTCTCCGAAGCCGTATAACATCGAAAAGGTAGAAACGACCACTTCCTTGGCGGCTACTCCAAACAACAAGGCTGTTGTCGCCCTCCAGGAGAAGTTCAAAGGTCTCATAATGGGCTCTAGCACCCTTCCTATAGTTGCTGCATAACTTTTTTCCACATCTCCCCCCGCTGGAAAGTACCCGAGGAACCATATCAGAATTGAGGCTACGAGTATTATCCCCCCAGCTTTCTGTAAGAAATGCTTCCCCCTGTTCCAAACGTATATGGCAAGATTCTTGAAGCTTGGCATTCTGTACCTTGGGAGTTCCATGATCAGAGGGAACTTTCTGCCTTTAAAGAACAATCGATTCACAACGATGGCGGATCCAATGGTGAGGAGAATGCTCAGAATGTATAGGGAAAAAATAACTAGAGCTGTATTTTTTGGAAAGAAGATACTGGCAAGGAGTATGTAGACAGGAAGTCTTGCACTGCAGGTTATGAAAGGAGCTATCAATATCGTTGCCAATCTCTCCTGAGGGTTTTCGATGTTCCTCGTGGACATCACAGCTGGAACGTTGCATCCAAAACCAAGAAGGAGTGACATGAATGATCTACCGCTCAACTTGAATCTCACCATCAATCTATCCATGACGAACGCTGCTCTTGGAAGGTACCCAGATTCTTCCATGAAACCTAAGGCAAGAAACATCATGAATATGTTTGGGACGAAAACCAGGACTCCTCCAACTCCTCCTATGATACCGTCTGATATCATGGAAGAAAGCCAGTTTTCCCCCAAAAATTGAACCACAAGGTTTGCCATCTTTGAGAAAGCAACGTCCAACATGTCTGAGAAAACCTGCGCTACATCGAAGGTTAATTTGAAGGCTAGATACATGAAAGAGAAAAATATTGGAATTCCAAGGAATTTGTGTGTTAACACGTGATCTATAGCTTCACTCAGGGTCATTTTCGCTTTGATCTTGGATATTGCTTCTTTCATAACGCTGTTTATGTAGTCGTAGCGAGCTTTCGCTATTTTCACCTTGTTTTCCGCTATTTCTTCATCACTCAACTTTTCTATACCAACCATTTTCTCTAACAATTCCAGTATCTCCTTATCTCCCTCCAGATATTTCAGAGCGAGCCATCTACTATCGTAATTCCCCAGAATTTTCGCCTCTTTCAAATTTCTCTCCACTTTCCTTATCTTCGATTCAATATCTTCCCCGTAGTTCAACATCACTTTATTCGATTTTTCCAACTTTCTTGCCATTCCAACGATGGCCTTCAAAAGATCCTCCACTCCCTCACCGTTTATAGCGGATGTGAGAATAACGGGAACGCCAAAATGCTTGGAAAGTTCGTACCTGTCTATTTTCAATCCATTTTTTCTTGCCTCGTCGATAGCGTTTACAACCAGAATCACGTTCTCTTCCATTTCCAATATCTCCAAAAGTAAATACAGCCCTTGCTCCAAACTCATTGAATCCGTGACAACGACTATGACATCGGGAGCTTCCTTCAAGATGAAATCTCGAGCTATCTTCTCATCTATCGAGGAAGCACTAAGAGAGTAAACCCCCGGAAGGTCCACTATCTTTATTCTCTCTCCATCGTATTTCGCAATACCTTCCTTTTTTTCGACAGTGACGCCAGGCCAATTCGCAGCGTATTGTCTTGCACCAGTTAAGGCGTTGAAAAGGCTCGTTTTCCCAACGTTTGGATTTCCCGCAAGGGCGACCCTTATCATCATCCTATCCTCCTAACAAGGATCTTCTCCGCCATACCATGTCCCAGCCTGGCAATCCTCCCGTTTATCTCCAAAGAAACACCACGAAAATTCGAAAGGACTCTCACCCTAGTCCCGATATTTATCCCAAAATTCCTCATTCTCATCAGAAACATTCCACCTCCCAGAAAACGAACCACCTCGTATATCTCACCTGGTTTTGCAAGAGAGAGTGGTACGACACTTTCAATCGGAATGACTTCTATTCCCTCGGCTTCCTCCTTTCTAAGAGTCACCATCTTTCCCATGACTCTGTAAACCCTGGGATCTCCCAAAGGCGCTTCTTTCACAACCTCCACTCTGGTTCCCGGCACAAATCCTAGACTCAATATCTTGGATTCAACGCTAGGCGGTAAATTCAGTCTTGAAACCTCGACCGTAGTTCCAATTGGTGCTTCGGAAAGTTTCATCATCTCACCTCTTATTGAGAATCATTCTCATTAATAAATTATACCTTAAAAATTCGCTGTAAAGCGTTATAGATACAAAAAGAAAGAGAGGTTTTTAAAACCTTTCAAATGGCTGAAATATAGAGACAACCTATCTAATGATTTTTCACTTTTCCGGCCATTATTTTGTTCATCTCTGTGACACAGAACTTGATTCTTTCATCCACTTCTTCAAATCTCTGCTTCAACATCTCAGTGAACTGTTCGGCTGTAAAAGGTGGTGACTTTTTCACCGTGTTATACTTTTTGTAGATCTTGTTGTAGCATCTCGTCACCCCGTCCCTGGTCAGAGGAAACCTTTCGGTAAAAGCGAGTTCCTTGAGAGCTGTGAATTCTTCCAAAACCAGATCCGTTTTCTTCACATCCATGCTGAGTTTCCATGTCCAACCTTTGTAGGGATGCTCAAACTCGAATAGAACTATCATGCTTCCTTCTCCTTTTTCAACCACGTCCCCACCTTCCATGGAGAAATTTTTGGCCATTACGTTGTAGTATTTTATTACCTTTCTCCCCATTCTTTCAAGATGTTTAACAGTTCTTCATTGAGTGTTTTTATGCCTTTTGATGCTTTGTTGAATGCAATTATGGCTTCTTCGAACTCTTTGAAATCTCCGCCTAAAGAGACTTGATATCCGTAATCATGGTTCATTATTCTCTCAAAACCTTCTATCAATTTTCTCAAACTTTTCGTGATTCTACGGTAAGAAGAGATCGAAATCGTAAAGAACATTCCGACACCCAGTGAATACAGCACTAGAAGCCACACGAAACAAGCGTAGGTTGCTTTTCTCTCCAGAACATCAAGTCTCATCAAGGATTTCGCAATATTCTTGGGATTTTCGGCTTTGTAGATCTCTGAAAGCTCACTCTCTATCTTTCCTCCGAAATCGCAGAAGAGGCGGAAGAAAAAACCCATGCTCGGTTTTTTGGGAAGGTTTTTAACATCCATTTTCCCCAAGAACTCTTTGAAAAATACAAGGTCTATCATCAGGGAGAAAGCGATGATAGTGACCATGGCGAAATATACTAGAAGGAGGAACGTGGTGATTTTGAAGTATTTGGAGTAACTCACATGTATTCCCTCCTTATCTTCAAAGACACGCTACCATTTTCCTTTTTGATCTCAGGTATTATGGATTCAAGGTATGATGGATCCACCTCTTTCTTCAAAACGATTTTTATGCTACCACCTTCGTTCTCGATCTCGTACCCTTCCAATTTGAAAAGTAAATAACCGTTTTTAAAGAGTTCATCGACACTTTTTGGGAATCTTCCCTCCAGCTCATAGAAACTCGTTATCGCTATTTCGAGAATCTTTATCTCCTTAGCTATCTTCAGTGCTTTTGATTTTTCAAGAAATCCTTTAGCCTGAGGGATCAGGACACTGATCAGGATCAACACAATACCGAGTGTTATCATAACCTCAAGATAACCTGGAAATAGGAGAAAAGAGAATCTTCTCCTTTTTCTCACCCGACTACCTCCTCGATCCATCTTTCGTACTTCTTGCTAACACGATCGATCCTCACACAAAGGATGGCAGGAGTATCATACGGGTGCAGTTCTTCCAATCTTTTAAACACGTTTTCAACGTTCTTTTCCGACGTTTTGAATATGACACCGACTTCCTCATCCTCCACTATCTCACCTTTCCACCAGTATCCTGATACGATTGGAAACGCGTTGAAACATCCTATGAGTTTATCTTCTAGTAGCTTCCTGCCAACCTCTACTGCTTTCTCTTTACTAGGGAAGGTTGAGTAGATAATGAACATTTTGTCACCTCACTTTTTTCCAAATTGACACCCTTTCTTCGAAAAGATCTAAAATATTAATTTGGAGGTGATCAGCTTGATCGTCAGAGTCTCGATGGCCCAATTCAATGCGAAAGTGGGAGATCTCGAAAGGAATGTTGAAAAAGCTATAGAAGCTATAAAGCTTGCGGAAATGAGAAAAGCTGACATCCTTTTACTTCCCGAGCTTTTCATAACAGGTTACCCACCAGAAGATTTGGTTTTGAAACCTTCTTTTTTAAAGGATAACATAAGAGCTTTGGAAGAGGTTGCAAAGTTCACCGAGGGTAAAGGTGTCACGGTAGTAGTTGGTTTCATAGATGTCGATGATGATGCCTACAACTCTGCAGGGATCCTAAGGGATGGAAAGATCGTTGCAAGATACAGAAAGATGTTTCTGCCAAATTACAGTGTTTTCAATGAACAAAGATACTTCAAAGCAGGAAAATCTCCCATGATCCTTGATTTCGAGGGAATCAGAGTTGGTATCACGATATGTGAGGATATTTGGTATCCATACGGTCCAATGGGTGATCTCGTTTTTTCAGAAGGAGCCCAGCTCGTCCTGAACATATCAGCATCTCCCTATTTTGTTGGGAAAAGAGACCTTAGAAAGAAATATATAGGGATGAAGGCTTTTGATTTTCATGTACCCATAGTTTATTTAAATCTCGTTGGAGGGCAGGATGAGATCGTTTTCGATGGAACAAGTTTCGTTGTGGACACCGATGGTGACGTCATATGTGAACTCGAAGCGTTTGAAGAGGATTTCGTAACAATGGATATAAGTGTTGAAGACAGCTTGAGAGTCAATCTCCACGATCCTAGAAGGAGACAGGGAATAATTAAAGGAGATCCTGTAGAAATCATTAAAATGGGGAAGTTGTCAAACAAAGAAGAAAAACTGGAAGGGAAAATCGCAGAGGATATATGTAGGGAAGAGGAGATGTTGAGAGCCCTCGTTCTTGGAACCAGGGATTATATCAGGAAAAACGGTTTTGAAAAAGTCGTCATCGGTTTGAGTGGAGGGATAGACTCATCACTCGTTGCAACAATCGCGGTTGAAGCTCTGGGAAAGGAGAACGTCGTAGGAGTTTTAATGCCCTCAATGTACACATCGAAGGAGAGTGTAGAGGATGCCACAGAACTTGCTAAGAATCTGGGGATAAAAACTTTTACGATACCTATAACCGATGTCTTTCAATCCTATTTGAAAGCTTTAAAGGATGTTTTCAAAGGCACAGAACCCGATGTCACGGAGGAGAACATACAAGCTCGTATAAGGGGAAACTATCTGATGGCCCTTTCCAACAAATTCGGTTGGATAGTTCTCACAACAGGAAACAAAAGTGAGATGGCAACAGGCTATGCCACACTTTATGGCGATATGGCAGGAGGATTTGCTGTTCTGAAGGATGTTTATAAAACGGATGTCTACAGAATCGCACGATGGATAAACGAGAAAAAAGGAAGAGAAATTATCCCTCAGAGGGTCTTCGAAAAACCGCCTTCTGCTGAGTTGAAGCCTGATCAAACTGATCAAGAAAAACTGCCACCCTATGACATACTTGATAGGATCTTGAAACTCTATGTGGAAGAGGACAGAAGTACCGATGAAATAGTAAAAGAGGGTTTTCCAAAAGAACTCGTGGAAAGTGTCATCAAAATGGTGGATGGCAACGAATACAAGAGAAGACAAGCACCACCTGGGATAAAGATAACCAAAAGAGCTTTCGGAAAAGACAGGAGAATGCCCATCACTAATGGTTATAAAGACACCTTTGAGTTCTAAGAAAGCTCTTTTAAAATGCTGTTCAGATCTTCCGGAAGTTTGAATACTTTCAGAGCTCCCGCTTCCAAAAGCTCTCTCTCATCGTTCCATTCATGGAGAATACCAAATATCCTCTTTACACCAGCATTTCTGGCCGATAAGATCCCATTTTTCGAATCTTCAAAGACAACCACTTCACTATGTTTCGTGCTCAGTTCCCTTAAAGCTTTAAGATAGATATCCGGAGATGGTTTCGGGTTCTCGACCTCATCACCACAGACTATGACGTCAAAGTACCCTAATATACCGAGACTTTCCAACCTTGAAACGGTATCGGATCTTGACGTGGAAGTAGCTATTGCGAGTTTGTAACCTTTATTCTTCGAAAATTCGAGAATCTGATGGATTCCTGCATTCAATTCCAGTGATTGAAAAACCTTGCTTTTCATCTCGTTGAATTTCTCGATGAATACATGTACAGGTGCTTTTATCCCAGCTCTCTTATGGAATACTGGCAGTCCCTTACTTTCAGGTATCCCCATCATCGACCTGAAAAGCTCATCTTTGAAAACACCACCCAGTTCCTCCGTCACACTCTTAAAAATCTTTCTGTACAGTTTCTCAGAATCAACAAGAACACCATCCATGTCAAATATAATGGCTTCCAACATGCAACCTCCTTACCCTTTGATACTGCTGTCCTATTATATCTAAAAATAGGGTAGTAAAATAAAAATGGTATGAAAAAGTTGAAAATACTTGCAAGAGGTGGAATGAAACGAATATTAATAACGATTTCGATAATCGTGGGGATTTTCCTCGCTGAAACCACGATTAGGTTCTTCTCAGAACTGGAAAACGAAAAGAAACAGGCGCAGCAAGTAATGGACTCGACCAGTGAGATTATCAGAAAAAAGCTGAACAGCTTCCGTAAAACATATCTCGCCCTCATCAGGAATGATGTGTGGGATCCCACAGAATTTCCAGAAGTGATGTTCTACGCCGTTGTGAAGAGGAAAACCGTTGTGGATGCATCATCCTACGCTCCCTTCAAAGTAGGAACTTTCGTCGATACACCATCTATTAAGCCCATTTATGAAACCACTTTGGGACCTGCTTTTGCTCTTTTTGCTGGTTTTAAAGATGCGATCTACATCGTAGGGGTTGACGTTAAAAAGGTTATGGATCCCCTAAAAACCCTCCTTGGGGATTTTGTGGTTTTCAAAGCAGATGGATCGATTGTGTATTCCAGCAGGCAATATCTGAAGAGAATAGAGGAAATAGGCTTACAACCAGGGAAACTGGAAAAAACGATGAGATCCGGTGGCACGTTTTACATAATATCGGATGAGATTCACGGGACACACATCGCACGAGAGCTGAAACTCACTGAAATTCTGAAGAGAACTTTGAAGACGTTACCTTTAGACGTTCTGGTGTTCTCCTCAGCTTTCATCCTTCTATTGCTCATTTTTCATCACCAAACTCAGACGGTTTCCAACAATTTTGTGAACTCTGTGAGGAGAATCCTAGCTGGCGACTCTCTGGATGAGAGAATATCCGAAGATATCATCGAGTTGAGGGATACGATAAACAGCTACGTTAACAGATTGAAGGCAATGTACGCAGGTATTCGCCAGATCCTTTATACAGAGATTTTTTACAATCCCAAAGAGATAGACTTCGACAGGTTCCTTTTTTCGACCTTCACCAAGTATTCTAAGGAGATTTTTCCTACGGCATCTTCTTTTTCGATATTCAAAAAGAAGGAGGGAGAATATCAGGCTATAGATTTTGAGGGATCTCTAGGTATTCCCACCATGGACACACTGAGCAAACTCAGAATACCTGAGAGTACCGTTAGAAGAGTGCTGAAATCATTAAAACCCGTCTGGTTGAAAAAAGAGGAAATCCTTGATATGTGGGAGGAGTTCAACATAGATAGAGAGGAATTGGAAAGATTCTTATTGAATCTAAAGGACACATTGATCATACCAATCATGAACGAGGACGAGATAAAAGCTTTTATAATCGTTGGTTTTTCCACGGAGGAGAAGGATATGTTATATGAAGAGGCGGGTGAAATGGTCACTTTCGAGTTGAACCTTGTCTATAAGAGATTGGAGGACATAAGGGAGATGTACAGGATATCGATAACGGATCCTTTAACCGGCATTTACAACAGAAGGTATTTCATGGAAAGGTTGCAAGAAGAGGTTCAAAGGGCAAGGAGATATAAGGAAGATGTGTTCTCGATATCTATACTGGATATTGACGATTTGAAGAGAATAAATGATAGCTACGGTCATCAGGTGGGTGATGAGCTCATAAAAGCGATAGCTGAATACTTGAAAAATTTTGTGAGAGAAAGTGACGTCGTTGGAAGAATCGGAGGAGACGAGTTCGGAATAATATGGATGCACACGGATAATGAAGTTGCGAGATGGGTTCAAAAAAGGCTGATAGATGGTATAGAAGCGTTGAAAATACCGAGTATACCTTCTAAGAAGATATTGGTGAGTGTGGGAACATCAACGTTCGGCGTGGATGGCTTCACAACGGACGAATTGATAAAGGCTGCAGATGACAGAATGTACGAGATGAAAAGACGAAGAAAAGGTGATAAATGATAAAATCTTTGTGTGAAAACAAAATCGGGAGGTGGTTGGAGATGAAAAAGCTAATACTGTTGATTTTAGTGATTTTCTCAGTCATGTTGATAGCTCAACCGAAGTTGGTTATTTGGTGCTCGGAAAAACAAGTAGACGTTCTCCAAAAACTGGGAGAGGAATTCCGTGCAAAATATGGCATGGAAGTGGAAGTACAGCAGGTGGATTTTGGATCGATCAAACCAAAATTCCTGACTGCGGCTCCAGCCGGAGAAGGAGCGGATATAATAGTAGGAGCTCATGATTGGGTAGGAGAACTCGTTGTTAACGGTCTTTTAGAGCCTATTCCAGAGTTTACCGATATGAAATATTTCTACGATACGGCCATAAATGCCTTCTCCTATGGTGGAAAGTTGTACGGTTTGCCCTACGCTATGGAAGCGATCGCTCTCATATATAACAAAGAATACGTTGAAGAACCTCCAAAGACGATTGATGAATTGATAGAGATGGCGAAAAATATAGACGAAGAGTACGAAGGGGAAGTTAGGGGATTCATCTACGACGTTGCCAATTTCTACTTCTCAGCTCCCTTCATATTCGGATACGGTGGATACGTTTTCAAGGAAACCCCGAAAGGTCTGGACGTAAACGACATAGGACTTGCGAATGAAGGAGCCATAAAGGGTATGAAGTTGATAAAAAGATTCGTCGATGAAGGGATCATAAAGGTGGGAGATAACTACGGAATCATGGATTCCATGTTCAAAGAAGGAACAGCCGCTATGATAATAAATGGACCCTGGGCAGTGAAAGCATACAGGGACGCTGGTATAGACTACGGAATATCCGTTATACCAGATCTTGAACCAGGTGTTCCCGCAAAACCGTTCGTTGGTGTTCAGGGTTTCATGATCAACGCGAAGTCTCCCAATAAACTCCTTGCCATAGAATTTCTGACGAACTTCATCGCTAAGAAAGACACGATGTACAAGCTTTACCTTGGAGATCCAAGACTTCCAGCCAGGAAGGATGTCCTTGAGCTCATAAAGGATAATCCCGATGTGGTGGCTTTCACTAAGAGTGCCTCCATGGGTACTCCCATGCCGAATGTTCCTGAAATGGCGCCGGTTTGGTCGGCTATGGGAGACGCTTTGAACCTCGTTATAAATGGAAAGGCGACACCTGAGAATGCCTTAAAGAACGCAGTTGAAAAGATCATCTCACAAATAAAGAAGTGATGGGGGGGATTCCCCCATCACTTTACTCGCCAAGGAGGAAAAAACGTGAAGTTCTTTTTAAAGATAATAGGATGGTTTTTCCTTCTTATCTTCAATGCTTTCCTCTTCTGGAGTGTCGTTTTCCTGTTCTCTCACGGTCTAAAAGGTCTCTCAACGGTCCTTCTGATAACGCTCCTCATGATCGACTTTTTCATATTCAACAGAAAAGCCTATCCATACCGTTACCTAATACCTGCTCTTTTCTTTCTCTTCGTTCTAGTTCTATATCCCATATATTTCACCATAAAAACAGCCTTTACCAATTACGGAACCGGTCATCTGATAACCAAGGAAGAGGCCCTGTACAGGATCCTGACGGATCCAAATTTCACCTATATAAAGGATGAGGAGAAACCTGTTTCTTATGTTGTGTTCTGTGTATACGATGGCATAAAACCAACCGATGATTTCTTGATACTCTTCAAAGTAGACGGGAAGCTCTACATCGGATTCAAACCTCTTCCAAAAGAGAGGAGAGGAACTGAAATACTGTTGAGTGAGGGAAAACTTTCAGTGATAGAAGGGATTGAACATCTCCAGATCGTCCCTGAATCGGAGGATTTAAATGAGATCAGAGTGATCAAATTGAGAGATAAAGTCTACAAGCTCCTTTACAGTCCCGATATACCGGAAACCATGAAATTCTCAGCTTTCTTTAAAACCGCCATTGGTCAGAAACATTTAAGCAAGGCGGAATACGTGCATCCGGACATAGGTACAATAGCACTCCGAATAGCCAGAGATGGCAAATGGAGATTTTTCAGAGTGGAAAGACTCTACAGGCTCAGCTACGTGGAAGAGATGGTGGGAAACAAGCTGAAAACCAGAATGATCGTGGTGAATAACAGAACAGGAAGAAGGTTGATAGAAGAAGATGGTGCTTTCTACGATATCGATGAGGATGGAAATAAGCACTTTGTCATAGGTTACATAGATTACGTTGGCACAAGGAACTTCGAAAGAATTGTGAAAGATCCAAAGATAGCTGGCCCTTTTCTGAAAATATTCGTCTGGAACTTCATCTGGGCTTCTTTAAGCGTTGTTCTGACGTTCACCGTTGGCCTTGGATTTGCACTGATATTGAATGATAGATACCTAAGGGGGAGGGTTATCTATAGAACCCTGTTGATAATACCCTGGGCCGTTCCCGCCTTCATATCCGTTCTCGTCTGGCGTAACGGTATGTTCAACGAGACTTATGGTGTGATAAACAAGTTTTTACTTGGGAGAATCTTCGGTTTGGGACCCATCAAATGGTTCAACGATCCCTTCTGGGCGAAGTTCGCCTGCTTGACAGTGAATACATGGCTTGGTTTTCCCTATATGATGACAGTCTCTTTAGGAGCGCTCCAGAGCATACCAGACGAACTTTACGAAGTTGCTTCGATAGATGGGGCAAACAGGTGGCAAAGATTCTGGAGAATAACTTTCCCCTTAATCATGACAACGGTCGCTCCACTGCTAGTGGGAAGTTTCGCTTTCAACTTCAACAACTTCGTCAACATATACCTTCTAACACAGGGAGGCCCTCCCATCCCGAATACAACGACACCTGCTGGGGCCACCGATATACTGATCTCTTACACTTACAAATTGGCCTTTGAAGGGGCAAGAGGACAGGATTTTGGATTTGCAAGTGCGATATCCGTCATCATCTTCTTCCTGGTAGCTGGAATCAGCTTCGTGAACTTCAAGATATCCGGAACATTCGAAGAGGTGAGAAGGTAGTGATTCGAAGAAGACCCAAAGCTGCGACACACGTTTTCCTGATATTCATGGTATCGATAATACTCTTTCCCATCGTTTGGGTTGTTGGGACCTCTTTGAGAAGAGATGAAGCGGCATTTTCATCAAAACTCTTCTCTTCAAGACTCACTCTTCAGCACTATAGGGATCTTCTAAAACCAGAAAAGAATATACCGGCACTGGTTCAAGATCTTCAGGATCTACTTTCCTTCTCTGGACGTTATGAAAACTCGCCTATAGAAGAGATAAACGGAAAAATAGTGGAAGATATAGAGATGTTCAAGCATTATATGAAAGAGAGCGAAGAAAGATTTGAAACGGTTTTAAATTCCTATGATAAAATAGCGAGATTCTTGAATGAAAACTGGGAGACAATAAAAGAGGACGTTCTTAAACATCTCAGCGATGTGAAAGAATCCTTTGAAAGAGATGCAAAATCACTGGGTGTGAACGTTGAAGATGACCTCTACAAAGTTGTACTTTATGAGAGAATAGTCGGTCAAAGGTTCTCTTCGAAGATTGTCAAATATCACCTGGAAGAGCTATCGGAGATCTTTGGAAAGAAGATATCGGATGAAAAGGATTTTTACGAAGTTTTAGCAGAGCTCAAGAGAGTATATGAAAGCTTCTATGGGGCGTTGAAAGAAGAATTGAAAAATCTCTCGAAATTTCTTGTGAAGTTGGAAAGGGATATAGATAAAGAGGAAAGCGCGTATCAAGGTTTGGAGATGAAGATCTTATCTACTATCGAAAACATGAAGGTAGCGTACGTTCCTGAAATGCGATCTTTGAAGACAACTTTGGAAAACCTCCTGAAGATTTTAGAAGAGATCCCGAAGTCTTCCTCCAACTTCGAAGTTGTTGTGGATGATTCTTCCCTGATGGACAGCTTGAAGGAAATCTCTCCAAGAATAGAAAGACTGAAATCCCATCTTGGTTTGTTCGAAGGAATGAGCTTGGAGGATACTTTGAAAGATCTTTTAGAAACTACTGAAAGCGTTCTTCAAAGAGTTGAGAAACTCTCAACTGCTGATAAAAAGAAACCTCTCTTTTCAGATTTCATTGTGATATACGATGATATATCGAAAGATTTGACGAGGCTTTTCAGAGATCTGGACGAGATGGTAACTGATCTTTCCCAAAGATTGGAAAAACTAAAAGCTTTGGAGAACAGGCGGAAGAATCTTATAAGAAAAAAAGAAGAGATCCTCAAGAAAATCACGATGTTAGAGAAAAGATTGAGGCCTTTTGAAAACGAGTTGAGTGTCTATAGAAAAATGCTGATATTGAACGAACACATCAGCCTGTTAGAAAGCAAGATAGCATCGGTGAATAAAATATCTGGTTTTTCCTCGAAGGATATCCTCAAGTATGATCTCCTATTGAAATCCTTGAGAAGTATGTCCTCCAACAGTTCAGATTCTGGCCTTTCCAAAAGATCTCTGACCATTCTGAATAAGGTCTTGAACAGGATGAAGTGGATATCCGACTACAAGAGCTTTTACAAGAGTCTCGATAGGTTGAAAAAGAAACTACCCCCTGTATTCGAAAAAGTGAGGTATCTGCTGAGTGATTTCGAAAGATACTATCCTTTTCTTCTAAAACTATCATCTGAAGGTGTGTTCGTATCCTCAGTCTCTTTGAATGAGCTTTACAATGTCATAAGAGCAGAATATATAGGGCCTATAAGTGGAGACCTTGGGATAGTAAGTAGGAAATCTGGAGATCTGATCGATGAGATTCCGTTCAAATCTTTAAAAAAGGAATTCAAGAGGATAGATGGTAATCTCTTCAGAATAAATCAAATATGGCAGCAGAAAACGAAGCACTATTTCCTGAGATGGGTTCTGAACTCCGTCGTGGTCTCGGGTCTTGTTGCCATCATAACAACCTTTGTATGCGCATTGGGAGCTTATCCTTTCAGTAGAATGAAGTTTTGGGGTAGGCGATACGGTATAATGGCTCTTCTCCTCATACAAATGTTTCCAGCTATAATGTACATGGTTGCTCTGTATGGTCTTTTAAGCTTCCTGGGGAAATACATTCCCTGGCTTGGTTTGGATACGATAGGAGGATTGATCTTTGTATATCTAGGGAATATTGCGTTCAATATGTATCTGATAAAAGGTTTCTACGACACCATACCCGATTCACTTGAGGAGGCCGCTATGATGGACGGAGCAACACGTTTTCAAACGTTTTGGCAGATAGTCATACCTCTTGCAAAACCCATACTTGCGGTTGTGGTCATCCTCACGTTCATGGGGACTTTCAACGAATTCGTGTTGGCGAAAATAATCCTTCAGGACGCCAAAAATTACACCTATGCGGTTGGGTTGTGGACTTTCTCAGTAGGCCCATATGAAACACAGTGGGGAATTTTCACAGCCGCGGCATTGGTTGGAATGACACCTATGGTCATTCTCTTTCTATCACTCCAGAGGTTCTTGATAAGCGGTTTGACGAAAGGGTCGGTGAAAGGATGAACGAAGATATTCTGGAAGAGATTTTGAAAAAGAGAATCGATGATGAACTCTTCTTGCCAGATTATGAACGCTTCTCGATAGTGAATCTTGTTGCCTTCCTTCTCAAACACTTCGGTGTCGAAACACACCATCCACCTTATCCACTAGGTGATTTTATGGATTTGAACGGTGTGAAGAAAATCGTTCTCGTAATCTTGGATGCTATGGGTTATAGGAACCTTGAAAAGTTGCGAGAAAGGCGAACATTAAGGATACTTGAAAGAGGGAAATTTCTCATCGGTACTTCTGTGTTTCCAACGACAACCGCAACAGCTCTAACGAGTTTCTGTACAGCTCTCACCCCTCAAGAACACGGTATGATGGGTTACATACTGTTTTTGAAGGAATTCGGGACGCTAACCAACATGATAGAGTTCTCCCCGATTGGTTTTCCTAGAGATTCCCTCCTTGAGAGAGGTTTGAACATCCATCATTTTCTCGAAAGGGAAACCATATTCCAAAAGTTGAGAAAAGAGGGCGTAAAACCCGTTGCGGTAACTGCAAACATCTTCAGAAATACTGGCCTGTCAAAGATGCATCATGAAGGTGCTTTGGTGAAGGGATATCATAGCATAAGCGACATGGTAACTATTATAAAAAAGATTCTGAGAGAAGATGAGAGAACGTTTGTTTTCGCTTATTGGGGACTTGCAGACACGCTAGGACACAGACTAGGTGCTGATGGAGCGGCGTACCAAACAGAACTTTACTGGATTCTCAGGATCCTAGAAGGTGAGCTCGTGAATATCCTTCCCAAGGATACTCTCCTCATAATTTCCTCAGATCATGGGCAGGTTAAAACTTCATGGAAAGAGGAAGTCTGGTGGGATAGAAGACATGAGATCAATTCCTTTTTGGAAGTCCCTCCCTCAGGCGAACAGAGAATGATGTACTTCCATTCACACAATCCCGAGGAACTCAAAAGATACCTTGAATCCCATCACCCAGAAAAGGGGTTGTACATTTTCTCAAAAGAAGCCTTTGAGATAGGGCTTTTCGGAAAAGGGGAAACCCATCCAAGGTTCTTTGACAGGATAGGAGATCTCGTCTTGATAACAAAAAAGGATTTTTCTTTCAATTACAAATACACGGGAAAGGAAGAAAGCTTAAAAGGGAGACATGGTAGTCTCACCGAGATCGAACTTTTGATACCAATAATAGCTATCAGAGGTTTGAGAGATTGAGACAATGTGATATCATATACTAAAACATCTGAAAATGGGGTGAGAAATTCCGGCTGAGGAGTCCAAGGTGGGGTGTTATCGACACTGAGGAACTGAAAGATAGAATCAGATCGTTCGTCCGTGGATATCCGTTCATGGTTTACATAGGCACTGATAGTGACACAAAAGATGGCGTAACGATCTATGCAACCGTTTTGGTAATTTATAGATTCGGGAACGGAGGTACTTATTTTTATACTTTACGCAAAGAAAAAGGAAACGGAGATATGTTTTTCAGGATATTCAAAGAAGTTGAGATGAGTCTTGAAATGGCAAATTTCGTTAAAGAGTTTCTTGGTTTTAAAGATTTTGAAATACACCTCGATATAGGGAACGATGGCCTGTCGAGTAAGATATTACCATCGGTCATAGGATATGTTAAAGGAATGGGATACAAATTCAAGATAAAACCTTGGGCCTTCGCCGCATCTAAAATAGCCCACAGGCATACAAAATAATATGATTGACTTATCACCTCATATTATCGTAGAATATGTGAAAATTACTTCAGAAAGGGGGTTTGTAGTATGAGGAAATTGTTTTTATTTATGTTCATTTTGGCTTTTGTTTTCATAGCAATAGCTGAAGATGTGGTGAAGATAGGGGTAGTTCTACCGATGACAGGTGGAATCTCGGCATTTGGAAAACTAGTTTGGGAAGGAGTTCAACTCGGATATGAATTCAAACCAACCGTTCTTGGCAAAAAAGTTGAGCTCATCCTTCTTGACAACAGAAGTGAAAAAACAGAAGCTGCAAATGCTGTTGCAAGAGCAATTGACAAGGAGCACGTTGTGGCCATTGTTGGTGAAGTTGCAAGTTCCCACAGTTTAGCAGGAGGAGAAATAGCTGAAAAGAAAGGTATCCCGATGGTCTCACCTGCATCAACGAACCCGCTCGTAACTCAGGGTAAAAAGTTCGTTTCTAGGGTCTGCTTCATCGATCCCTTCCAAGGAAGTGCTGGTGCGGAATTCGCTTACAACTATCTGAAAGCAAGAAGCGTTGTCATATTCACTGACATTGAACAGGACTACAGTGTCGGTCTTTCCAAGTTCTTCATGGATACCTTCAAGAAACTTGGAGGAAAAGTATCTCAGGTGTTCTACAAAACAGGAGATCAAGAATTCAGCGCCCAGCTCACAGTTGCGCTCTCTAGAAATCCTGACGTTATATATATAACCGGGTACTATCCAGAAATTGCATTGATATGTCAGCAAGCTAGGGCTTTGGGATACACAGGTTACTTCTTAACGGGAGATGGAGCAGATGCTCCAGAACTCATAGAGATAGGTGGAGACGCTGTCGAAGGTCTTTACTTCACAACTCATTACCATCCCAAAGGAGCCGTCACCAAGATAGGAAAAGAATTCGTTGAGAAGTTCAGAGAAAAATTTGGAAGAGATCCGGCTGCTTTGAATGCTCTCGGCTTTGATGCATACCTTGTCCTTATTGATGCTATAGAGAGGGCAGAAAGCTTGGATCCAGTAAAGATAGCTGAAGAGGTTAGAAAAACTAAGAACTTCGAAGGAGCAACTGGTGTTATAACGATCGACGAGCATGGCAACGCTGTGAAGTCGGTTGTTATAAACACCGTTAAAGGTGGTAAATTCGATTATGTCACGACGGTGACACCTGGCACATGACGATGATATGACGCCTTCTCTCTGCGTGTTGCAGGGGGAGGGCTTTTTATTGGAGGTGGACCAAAAGTGACAGCAACCCTTGTTCTACAGAACATCTTCAACGGTATCATGCTTGGTGGTTTGTACGCTTTGATCGCTGTCGGTTACACTATGGTCTATGGAATCTTAAGACTCATAAATTTCGCCCACGGAGACATCATGATGATGGGGATATACTTCGCATTTTATGCTGTGGCCCTTCTGTCACTTCCCATCTGGCTTGCCTTTATCGTTGCTATACTCGGTTCTGCTCTCCTCGGATTCCTGATCGATAGAGTCGCTTACAAACCTCTAAGAAACGCACCAAGAATCTCCGCACTCATAACCGCCATCGGTATGTCCTTCTTCCTTGAGAGTTTTGCTGTAGTTGTTTTCGGTGCAAATTACAAATCCTTCCTGAAAGTTTTTGGTGAGCACAAGGAAATTCTGAGAAAATACATTCTCATCGGAAACGCAAGACTCCCCGTTTTAACGATCCTCGTTATCAGTATAACCGCTTTAAGCCTCCTTTTTCTTTTCTGGATAGTCTACAAAACCAAGATAGGTATGGCGATGAGGGCGATATCTTCAGATATTCCAACAACGGCTCTCATGGGAGTAAACGTTGACATGGTCATAGGATTCACATTCGCTCTAGGTTCAGCATTGGCAGCTATAAGCGGTATCATGTGGGCTATGAGGTATCCCAACTTCTTCCCTTACACAGGTTTCATGCCTGGTTTGAAAGCATTCATAGCAGCGGTCTTCGGTGGGATAGGTTCGATTCCTGGAGCCGTTCTTGGAGGATTCCTTCTTGGTATGATAGAGATCCTGACAGTGAGTTTGGTCCCTCAAGTTATGGAATACAAAGATGCGTTTGCTTTTGTTATATTGATAATCGTCTTGCTCGTTAAGCCATCAGGCCTTATGGGGCAAAAGATGATAGAGAAGGTGTGATGGGGATGAAGAAGAAGTTGTCAGCCAAAGCCAATTTTTTCTTAACAGTTATCTTCGTGATTTTTGTGATTTTCCTGCTTCACCTTGCAAATGTATATATGAACGCTTATCAACTAAAAATTCTGAATCTCATGGCCATATACGGTATCATGGCCGTGAGTTTGAACCTCATAAACGGCATCACAGGTATTTTCTCTCTAGGACACGCGGGTTTCATACTCGTTGGTGCGTATACGGCAGCTCTTCTGACATTGACTCCTGAACAGAAGGAGATATCTTTCATAATAGAACCGATCATCCCATTTTTAAAGAATCTCCACACGAATTTCTTTTTTGCAACCCTTGCAGGAGGAGTTCTAGCAGCATTTGCTGCTTTCTTGGTTGGTTGGCCCGTTTTAAGGCTCGCAGGAGATTATCTTGCCATAGCTTCTCTTGGCTTTGCCGAAGTTATAAGGATTCTGGCACTTAACTTGAGGAGCGTTACAAACGGAGCATTGGGTCTGAAAGGAATACCAGAATACACGAACACGTGGTGGGCATGGGGATGGCTCTTTGTAACGGTCCTTTTCATAGGAAGCCTTGTGAACAGCTCTTATGGAAGGGCCTTGAAAGCCATAAGGGAGGACAGAATTGCTGCTGAGGAGATGGGAATAAACGTTTTCAAGCATCAGCTTCTTTCATTCGTCATAGGAGGCTTTTTTGCGGGGATTTCAGGATCGCTGTACGCTCATTGGCTCACAACGATAGACCCAAGAATAACAACTCTGGGACCGATGCTAACGTTCTACGTTCTGATAATGATAGTTCTGGGGGGACTTGGAAGCATAACTGGCTCCATACTCGGTGCGATGATATTTGCGATTCTGTTTGAATGGTTCAGAAGGTTTGAAGAACCGTTCACCTTCTTTGGTATTGAAGTTCCAGGTATAAAAGGAATGAGGATTCTGATCATATCAGTCATATTCATCCTTGTCATGATATTCTGGCAGAGAGGTTTGATGGGAAGAACTGAATTGACTTGGAATAACTTATACAGATGGATCTTTGCCAGAAGAGGTGGTGAGAAATCGTGAAGGAGTTGTTAATCCTAGATCATGTGACCATGCGGTTTGGTGGATTGGTTGCGGTCGATGATTTTGTTAACACGATTTATGAAGGGGAATTGGCAGGACTTATAGGACCCAATGGTGCAGGTAAAACAACTGTTTTCAACGTTATAACAGGCATATACTATCCAACATCGGGGAGAATAATATTCGATGGGATAGATATAACTCCTTTGAAACCACACCAGATAACACATCTTGGAATAGCAAGAACGTTCCAGAACATAAGACTCTTTCAAGATATGACAGTTCTTGAAAATGTTCTAATCTCCCAGCATCACGTTCTCAGCAATCCAGATGCCGATAGGATCTTGAAAAAACATGGAAAAGATCCCAAAAGGGATGGAAATTTCTGGTTTTGGAGGGCCGTTTTGAAATTGGGATATGTGGACAAGGAGAAGCAGATGAAAGAAGAAGCGATGGAACTTCTCGAAAAAGTGGGCCTCATAGATGTCATGAATGAGAAAGCTTCTGCCCTTCCATATGGAGAGCAGAGAAAACTTGAGATAGCAAGAGCATTGGCAACTCATCCAAAACTTCTGCTTCTTGATGAACCGGCAGCTGGTATGAATCCGAAAGAGACAGAAGACTTGATGGAGTTCATAAAGAGGATCAGAGATGAATTCAAGATAACCGTGTTCCTTATAGAACATGATATGAAGGTCGTCATGGGGATATGTGAGAGAATCATCGTTATGGACTATGGGAAGATAATAGCGGAGGGAACGCCAGAAGAGATCCAGAGCAATCCAAAGGTCATAGAAGCTTACCTTGGGAGGGAATGGGAATATGTCTGAAAATGATCTCGTCCTCAAAGTCGAAGATCTTCATGTTTACTATGGAGCTATACACGCCGTGAAAGGTATCAATATAGAGGTTCCCAGGGGTAAGATCATAACGCTCATTGGAGCGAATGGAGCGGGAAAAACGACAACACTTTCTACCATATCAGGACTCGTTAAAGCAAAAAGTGGTAAGATCATCTTCGAAGGGCGTGACATCACCAATCATCACCCTCACACGATAAATCAAATGGGGATAGCTATGGTTCCCGAAGGTAGAAGAATATTTCCAAATCTCACGGTCTATGAAAACCTCTTGATGGGAGCCTATACCAGAAAGGATAAGGAGGGTATAAAAGAGGATCTGGAGTGGATATTCGAACTCTTTCCGAGGCTGAAAGAAAGACTCTCTCAGCTTGGAGGAACACTTTCAGGAGGAGAGCAACAAATGCTCGCCATAAGCAGGGCCCTCATGAGCAAACCCAGGCTTCTCATGATGGATGAACCTTCTTTGGGTCTTGCACCTATCCTTGTTTCTGAAGTTTTTGACGTCATAAAGAAGATCAATGAAGAGGGAACAACAATTTTGCTCGTCGAGCAAAATGCAATGGGAGCCTTGAAAATATCAGACTACGGTTATGTCCTTGAGACCGGGAAAATTGTTCTTGAAGGAGAATGTCAAGAACTTCTGAACAACGAGGATGTTAAAAAAGCGTACCTCGGAATCGCATGAGGAGGGGTAAGAATGCTCGTCAGGGATGTCATGACCAGAAACCTCATAACCGTTGATCCAGAGACATCTTTCACCGATGCTTTAAAGATAATGCGGGAAAACAGAATAAGGAGGCTCCCCGTCCTTGAAGATGGAAAACTCGTTGGTATAGTGACGGAGAAAGATATTTTATATGCCTCACCATCAAAAGCCACCACTTTGGATGTATGGGAACTTCATTACCTCCTGAACAAGCTCAAAATAAGAGAGATTATGACAAGGGATGTTGTAACCATTCAGGAAGATACCCCTGTGGAAGAAGCTGCTAAGATAATGGCGGATAACAAAATAGGGGCTCTACCTGTTGTGAAAGGAAACGAACTGGTCGGGATAATAACCGAAACCGATATTTTCAAAGTCTTTCTCGAGATGTTTGGAGCACGAAAGAAAGGTGTAAGATACACGTTCAAGGTTCCTAACGTTCCAGGGACCTTTGCAAAGCTCTCTCAGAAAGTTTTCGAAGCTGGCGGCAATATCGTTTCGTTGGCTTCTTATGGCGAAACCGAGGAAGTTTACACACTGGTGATGAAAGTTGAAGGCATTGATCACAATAAATTTCTGGAATCAATGAAGGATCTTGAAGGTGTGAAACTAGTTCATACAACAAGGTGATGCGATGTGAGGGCACTTTTCAGTGTCTACGATAAAAGGAATCTTTTACCCTTCGCCGAAAGATTACACGATTTGGGAGTTGAGATAGTAGCCACTAGGGGAACAGCAAAATTCCTAAAAGAAAACGGGGTAGAATGTGTGGAGGTTGAGGAACTAACAGGTTTTCCCGAGATCTTGGGGGGACGAGTGAAGACACTCCATCCATTGATATTCGGTGCGATTCTTGGAAAGCCAGAAGATCCCTCACATCTGGAGGAGTTGAAAAAACTCGGAATAGAACCTTTCGATATGATAGTCGTCATTTTGAATCCATTCGAAGAGGTCTCCGATGTAACACGAAGAGAAGAAACCCTTATAGATAGAATAGATGTTGGTGGTGCAGCCCTTTTGATAGCCTCTGCCAAGAATCATAGAAACGTTATCCCTCTATGCGATCCCAACGATTATGAAAGAATTCTGGAGCTTCTCGAAAAATCTGGTGATGTTCCTCTCCAGGTAAGAAGAAGTCTCGCACTTAAGGCTTTTTTGAGGGTTTCAAGGTACTATGCAAAGATCTTTAAAGTTCTGTCCGAGTTGTACGCTGCTCCAGAATGGGAGATACTTTACATGAGAAACATTGGGAATGTTAGCAACGAAGAAGTGTTCTCTCTAAACGATTTTTCAGAAGATGTCCCCTTAGAGCACTATATGGATGTGCTGTTAGCGATACACTACCTTTCCACCCTTCCAGAGGGGTCAGTTGTTTTCGTCAGAAGGTTGAAGCCTGTCTTTGCTTCACTTACTTACAGAGATGTTGACTTTGAGGGAGTGTTGGGTTACAAAGGTGAATTCAGAAAGAATGTCAAAAATTTCGTTGTGGCAAGGGATATCCCAAAAAATGTGAGAGGGATAAAAGTGAACGAGTTCAAATTCATAGATAAAGGATTCACGATTATGGGAGGAGCTTTAAAGAGGGAACTTTCCAAACCATCCGGTTCGGGAGATGACCTTTTAGCATGTTCCATTGCATCTCATCCTATATATAAAGGTGCTGTTGCTGTTGAGAATGGCGAAACAACTTTTTGTTATTTCGACAGCGATGAGGATGAAATGTTCAACAGAATGAAAGATTTGAAAGCATCGGAAGTAGTTGCCTTCAACTTCCCAATAAATGATTCCTTTTTGAACCTATTGAAGGGAAAGGGTGTTAGAAAAATACATTGGATGAACGAGTATGGAAAATGGATGTGCTCAGAGATCTGATGGATTTTCTCTTCCCAGAAGAGTGTGTTCTTTGTGGAAAGAAGGTGGGATTCCTTCAAAATATATGTGAGCGCTGTGAGCAGGATCTTCTAAGGAAAGGCCCCTATTTGAATCCAATAAGGCACAGAGGATTCACACATTTTTTCTTTTCCTTTTACGAAGATCCTCTAAAAAAATTGATAATACTCTACAAAAACCATGGATTCCTGCTTTTGAAGAAAACGCTTGTTCTTGTTTTCAAAAAGCTCTTCGAATATTTCCCACCACCTGAAGATTCCCTCCTAACATGGATCCCCTCTAGTTTCCAATCCTTGGATGAAAGGGGTTTTGATCATATGAAAATCATTGCAAAAGAGCTGGAGAAGTATTCAAAGCTCAGAACGAAAGGTTTGTTGATACCTTTGGGAGGAAAGCAGAAAGGAAAGGGAAAACTTGAGAGAAGATTGGGAAGAGACTACATTTGCAAAGAAGATTTGAAAGGGAAGAGTGTTGTTCTAATAGACGATGTTGTGGTAACGGGTACCACGATAAAGAACGGTGCTCTGACGTTGAAAAACAATGGTGCTGAAAAGGTGTTGGTGTATACCCTGTGCATGTCAAAAAAACTCTGATTCGCTCTGTTTTTTCATAATGACTTAATAATGAAAATACACTTATATGGTCTAAGACTCATATGATACAATCATTTTGTACTAAAACCGTTCGAAGGAGGGACTTCCTATGAGAAAATTCTCGGTGTTTTTGCTTCTTGTTTTGTTCGTAATTCTCGTGTTCTCCGTCAGAGTAACCATCCTTCACATCAACGACACGCATGGACACGCTTGGGTATTCAACGAATGGAGGAATCCAAATATCGGGGGATTTTCAGTCATAGCAACGATCGTTGAAGAGGTGAAAAAAGAAGTTGAATCTCAGGGCGGACACGTTATATTCCTTCATGCTGGAGACCTGAACACCGGTGTTCCAGAATCGGATCTTCAGGATGCAATACCAGATATTGTGGCTTTAAACATGATTGGACTCGATGCCATGGCTGTTGGAAATCATGAATTTGACAATCCAAGGGAAGTTCTCCTCAAACAGATGAAGTATGCAGACTTTCCGTTCTTATCAGCGAACATAGTGGATGGTGAGGGAAAACCCTTCTTTAAACCCTACATAATTAAAGATTTTGGGGATGTGAAAGTAGCGATATATGGATTGACGACAGAGGAAACAGAAATACTTGAACCTCTGTATCTCGGTGATCTGAAATTTCTCAACGCTGTGGAAGTATCGAAAAAGCTCATACCAGAGCTCAGGAAAAAGGCAGATGTCGTCATAGCCCTTGTTCACCTTGGATGGGGTATGGAACATCCTGGAAACTACACAACATCGGGTCAGCTGGCGATGAGAGTTGAAGGGATAGATGCGATAATAGACGGACACAGTCATACCAAAATGGAAAAAGCAAAGGTTGTCAACGGAACAATAGTGGTTCAAGCCTGGGAATTAGGGAAATACGTAGGAAGATTGGATCTTGATATTGAAAACGGAAAGATAGTCAGTTGGTCCTGGAAACCAATACCTGTCAACCTCAAAGTTTACAAAGGAAAGGATAAAGAAGGAAAAGCGATCTACGAATACGTTGGAAAGCCCTATAAAGAGAACAAATACGTGAAAGCTGCTCTTGATTATTTCAAAAAAGTGGGTTCCGAAAGGCTGGATACGGTTATAGGAGAGACGAAAGTACTGCTGAGCTCCAAAGAAGCCAGAAAAAAGGATACGAACCTATCAAATCTGATAACGGATGCTATGAGATGGAAAACAGGGGCTGATATCGCGTTCACCAACGGAGGAGGTATAAGGGCCGATATATTACCGGGACCCATAAAGATAAGAGATATATTGACAGTCCTTCCATTCGGAAACACGCTGTTTGTCATGAAACTGACAGGTGAGCAAGTTATGAAGGTCCTTGAATATGCAGCGACGATACCGGAAGGAAAAGGGGCATACCTTCACACATCGGGACTCACTTGGAAGAGCAAGGATGGAAAAGTGGTCGAAGCTTATGTGAACGGCGAGCCACTCGATCCCAAGAAAACGTACGTTGTCGTCACGAACAACTACATGGCTGGAGGGGGAGACGGCTATGAGATGCTCAAAGAGTGGAGTTCTCTGGGGTACGATACGGGATTTCTACTAGCAGATAGTGTCATCGAGTACATAAAGAAAGAACTGGGAGGTGTTATCGAAGAGTACGATAGTTCTCAGAGGTATGTGAGAGAGTGATTAAGAGCTGAGGAGGGATTTTTATGAGAAAGTTCTTTGTAATCTTTCTGGCTTTATTAGTGCTGGTAGCTTTCAGTGCAACAAAAGTCGAAATATGGAGCTGGAGGAGTCAGGATGCGGATGTGTGGAAGGAAGTCGAGAAAAAGCTCAAAGAAAAGGGATTGGATATAGAAATCGTCTTCAGGGCTTTCATACCGACGGAATACGATTCCAAAATGGGTATAGCCCTTCAGAGTGGCACAGGACCTGACATAATCTATTCAAGAAGACTTCCCGGAAAAAGAACGGGCGATCTAATAGATGCAGGACTTCTGGTACCACTGGATGATAAGATCGACTTTTCTCATTTCTCCCAGAACGTTCTCCGTTACATATCAAAAGATGGAAGAATATGGGGTGTTCCCTTTGCTGTTCAGGTTGTTGGAATCTTCTACAACAAGGAGATATACGATAAGTTCGGCTTGAAAGAACCGAAAACGTGGGATGAACTCGTTCACAACGCAGAGGTTCTGAAAAAGAATGGTATCACACCGTTCTTCATACCCGGAAAGGAAGCCTGGGCTCTCGCCATGCAGCACGCCATGTGCGGTGTGAGTGTGTTGGGTCCTGAGTGGATCGCAAAGCTCGAGAAGGGAGAAACGGACTTTCTGGATCCAAAATGGATAGATTTGAATAGGAGACTCAACGAGCTCAAGAAATACTATCAAGAAGGTTTCCTTGCAAATTCTGTTACCGATCAAGACGCTGCTTTTGCATTTGGACAGGCAGCCATGGTCTTCTATGGTATATGGGGACTCCAGCAATGGAGAAGCTTGAACCCCGATATAAAGGTTGGATACTTCATGGTACCGCCTGTGAGTGAGGATCAGAAGCCATATGCTTACGTTTACATGGATGGTGCACTCGCTCTAACATCGATCAGTAAGAACAAAGAAGCGGCTCTTGAGGTTCTAAAATTCGCAGCAACACCAGAGTTCGGTACCATATTCTCGAACATAACGTACAACATCCCTGCAGTTATGGGAGCTAAAGTTCCGGAAGATCCTCTGTTCAAAGAGGTCGTCGAAGTTGCTGAAAAACATGTTTCGCCGCATGTTTATTGGGTTGGATCCGTTTTCGTAACTCAGAAACCATCCCTTTATACGGATGTTTTGGCACCAGGGATGCAGGAGATGTACGCTGGAAAGATAACACCCGAAGAATTTGCAAAGAAAGCTCAAGATGCTCTATCCAAGTGGTTCAAACCTCTGAGAAAGAGACTGGGCCTTGAAAACTGATAAAGGGGGGCCTTCTGGCCCCCTTTTGGAGGTGTAGTCTTTGAAGGTACGATTCAGAAAACTTCTGCCGTTTGTAATCCCAGCGTTTTCCATATACACCCTCCTTGTTGTTTATCCCTTCATTTACAGTTTTTATCTGAGTTTTTTCAGTTGGTCGGGTGTGGGGGCCAAGAAGTTCGTTGGCCTTCAGAATTTTAAAGACATGCTCTTTGGAAGTTACAGTCATGAATTCTTCAACGCTTTCTGGCATAATGTGTATTTTTTCATAATGCTCAGTATCTTCGAGGTAGGACTTGGTTTTATAATCGCCCTCATGCTTGCAACTAGGATAAGAGGACATAGAGTTTTTCAGACAGTGGTTTACATGCCAAACATCATATCCATGGTGCTCGTGGGTTTCATATGGTCGATGCTTTTGAATCCTCAATGGGGATTGATAAATCAAACTCTAAAGGCTATTGGCCTTGGAAAACTGGCTCATCCTTGGCTTGGTGACGCTAGCACCGCGTTGAACACGATCATAGCCGTCAACGTTTGGAGACACATCGGATTCTATGTTCTCGTTATGCTCGCTGCGATACTCGATATACCTAAGGAACTCTTCGAAGCGGCGTATATGGATGGAGCCAGTAACTGGCAGATCGTGAGAAAGGTCATATTTCCACTGACTGTTCCCACGTTTCAAACACTTCTTGTACTCCTCTTCATATGGTCCTTCAACATATTCGATATAGTCTACGCATTGGAAGGTGTTCAAGCAGGTCCTTACAGATCCACAGACGTTTTGGGAACACTCTTTTACAGGACAGCTTTTGGAGGACTTGGAAGTTCCAGGACGGATTTGGGATTAGGAGCAGCTGTCTCCGTTTTGATATTTCTCATCGTGATACCCGTTTCCATACTTTACGTTAGAATGGTGGAAAGGAGAAGTGAAAGATGATGAGGATATCAACACCCTGGAAAATCATCATCTTCACAATTCTTATCGTTCATACCATCATAGTCATGATACCATTCAGTGTCATATTCTTCAATTCCTTCAAAACGTTGAGAGAAATCTTTCTGAGACCCTTTTCACTTCCTGAAAAATGGTCCTTTGATAACTACATAAAAGCTTGGGAGAAGGCAGAACTTGGAAAGGCCTACATGAACAGCGCTTTTGTTACATCCACTTCTGTCCTTTCCATACTGTTTTTATCCTCGATGATCGCTTTCGTGATATCGCGATACGATTTTCCTTATAGAAGACTCCTGTATCTCTACATAATATCAGGGCTTGCTCTTCCTGCAAGACTCGCCATCATACCGATTTACCTGATTCTGAAGAGTTTTCACCTTTTAGATTCGCTCTTTGGATTGATATTCGTTTATTCCGCAACTGGTATACCATTTTCGGTTTTCCTTCTCAAGCATTTCATGGACATGGTTCCGAAGGAAATTGAGGAATCCGCCATCATGGATGGGGCCTCCCCCTGGAAGGTCTTCACTAAGATCATCCTTCCTCTATCCAAACCAGCCATCGTCGTTGTCACCATAGTCAACGCTGTGGGGATATGGAACGATTTCTTCTTCCCATTGATACTCATAAACAGCAAGGAGAAAGAAACCATACCTCTTGCGGTTTCAACGTTCTTTGGAGAGTACTCACATCAGTGGGAGTTAATCTCCACAGCCCTTTGGATCGCGGTATTTCCAATGATCGTGGTTTTCTTTATACTCTCCAAGTACTTCATAAGCGGTATGACACAGGGTGCTTTAAAGGGATGAATCGTTTAGCCCCCTCTCCAATTCTTCAATAATGTTCATCACTTCCTTCATGATCACCGGGTTTCCCCAGGCATCGCTCAGAACCTTCCTTACAGCATCGCTCGTCACTTCGTATTCATCTTCACCCTTTTTTCTCCTTATGTACCAGTTGACGTTACCCTCAGAAAAGATCAAAGTGGAAAAGGTTGAAGGAAGGTCTCCTATAGGTTGACAGTCAACGTGATCTAGGTGGAATAAGGCTTCAACTCGTGTTCCCTTACCAGGTTTTGTCTTCAGCTTGACGTAGCCTCCCGTTGCTTCAGCAGATTGTTTTAAAAATGGAAGTCCAAGTCCCACCTTTCTCACTTTCGGATCCCTGGTAGTGAAGAAAGGATCGAAGACTTTGGAAAGTGTCTCCTCATCCATACCAGGGCCATCGTCTTCCACAACGAATTTGAAGATCTTCCCAGGAATCTCCTCTATATATATTCTGATGTTCTTTGCACCAGCCTTCACTGCGTTCTGAGCTATATCCATTATGTGATCCGCTATCGTTCTCAATCCCATGGGGTTATCACCTTCCCGTTCAACAAGCATGAAAGGACACTCTTAATACTTTTATCATCACAATTCAGCCAAATGGTTCTTCTACCTATATCCTCTGGGGTATGAGCGTCAGAGGAGGTTATAACCACAAAACCTTCTCTTTTTGCAAGCTTGTATCCTTCTTCACTCACGACTTCAGCGATTCTCACAGGTGTTTCCGGAAATATACCCAGCTGGTAAAGCACACCGAATTTTCTTTCAACATGGGCAAAAACAGGGATACCATTTTCTTTCAATATCAGATCCACCACTTCATCTAATTTCAAGTCCGTTGGAAATCCAAGGGGTTTATCCTCGTAACCGATGAATCTTCCAGATTCATCTACGTACAACTGATAGCCAAATTTCTCGTGATCGTGAGTGATATCAGGCAGATGATCTTCCAGAATTCTAGAAACTTTTAAAGAGTCCTCTAATCTTTCAAAAAAGCCAAGCACATGCACATCCTCAACACTCTGTATCTCCAGAGCAGGTATGATCAATTTGTCCTTCAAAACTTTTATGAAAGGTCTCACGTTCTTGGAGGTATTGTGATCCAAAATTCCAAGGATATCGATCCCTTTGGATTTTTCCTTGACAACATCCGGTGTCATCGTGATATCAGCACAAGGTGAGAGGCAGGTGTGTATGTGAAGGTCAGCTTTCATCATCTCAATCCCAGGGCATACAACTTGCCCGAAACCACAAAGGAATTCTCCTGGGTCTTGAAAAGGGTTATACCTTCCTCCTTCGCTTTCCTTATCGTTTGTTCATCGTAATCATGACCGTTGCAAAGGATAATCCCTCTTATTCCAGTTATCGTTGCAACGGCTATTATGTTCATGTGTGATTGAACGGTTACCCATAGGGTGTCTGGCTTTGCGTTTCCCATGACCTCACTGAGTAGGTCACAAGTGTACCCATGGACGACTTCCTTATCCAATTCTCCACATACGTATTCAAGCCCTAATTCATCCATTACTTCCTTGAGTTTCATTCTCTCTTCCCTCCTTGAAGAATATCATCTCAACAACGACACCTTTTCCAGCTTCTGAAACTATAACCATCTTGTCGGAATATCTTTTCATGTTTGGAAGCCCCATACCAGCACCGAATCCCATTTCCCTTATATGATCTGGAGCGGTTGTGAAACCTTCTTTCATGGCAATTTCCACGTTTTCTATACCTCTTCCAAAATCTTCAACCCTGACGACAATCTGATCGTCTCTCAAAAAGCAGTATATGTAACCATCGCTTCCACTGTGTATTACCACGTTTGTTTCAGCCTCATAAGTTGCTATGGCCGCTCTTCTCGCTGTCCTTTCATCTATACCTTTTTCCAGCAGAAATTGCTTCAATTTGGATGCACCTATTCCCGCAAGATTTATATCGAAGTAGTCTATATGAAATGAAAAATCCGCTCCTTTTTTGTCTATTACTTCCCCCGTTATAAGAGATCTATCGAAGAATTCTGGATTTTCCAGAACTTCCTTTCTTCTAGCATCGTGAAGGTATATGGTACCTAGTTTCACAAGAAGACCCGTCAATATATCGTGTTTTGTAACTATCCCAACAAGCTTCCCATTCTCATCCACTACAGGAAATCTTCCATAACCATACTTTTCGAAGAGAGAGATCGTTTTCTCTAGATCATCATCTGGTTTTAGAGTTATGACATTTTTTGTCATCCGCTTCTCAACGGGATCTTCTATGTAATCTCCTTCCAAAGCCTTTATTATGTCCTCTAAGCTCACTATTCCTATAACCCTTTCGCTTTCATCAACAACGGGAACACCCGAAATCCTCTTTATTCTCATTATTTCTTTAACATGAAGGAGCTTTCTCCCAGGGTTTATCCACACAACGTTCTTGTTCATGAACTCTGAAACCTTGAGATCTGGAAAGAACTCCTGAACTTTCTTAACAACTTCCTGGATCATGAAAGTTTCCCTCTCTTAACGGGTTTGAGCCCTTCCATATAGAGTCTCCCACATGTTTCAAACATCGAAAGGGGTGTCACTACCAGTATCAAATCGTTCATCTTTGCAAGATCCACAAGCTCTTCCGGTACGTTCTCATGACGCACTATTAGAATGGCTGGAATTCCAACGACGACAGCTGTTCTCACAACCTGAGGTGAAACGAGTCCCGTTATCAAAAGCATACCAGGTTCTGCGAAAGCAAGAACCTCACTCATCAGATCGGATGCTGCAGCAGATTCTACCATCACGGAATCGAGTTTACTCTCGCCGCTGAGGACCCTTCCTCCGACCTTTTCAACAATTTCTTTTAAATACATTGAATCACCTCCATTTCATGTTAAGAATATCACAAAATGGGAGGATTAAGAATATGGAATGAAAAATTGAAGGATAAAAGGGAAGGATCACACTCTTTGGATTTTTCTAATGCTCAAAAGTACGAAAATGGAGGTTGAAAGAGCTATGACCCATGTACTCTTCATCATGAAAATGATCATGTTTCCAAATAAACTCGAATATACGTAATTCATGAGACTACCAAAGGCCCAGGCCGTTCCCATAACTATCGATGATGCGAATCCTTTGTTACCAGGCGCGATCCTCTGAGCCTCGACAACGTTAGAAGACATCGAAAGGTATGAAAAACCCATCATGAGGATGAACATGACCATTATCGAGATATCATTCTTTGCAAAGATGAAGAGAAGGCTGAAAACCGTCATGCCACCAACAGAAATCATGTTCACAGCGTTGTTCCCTATCTTATCACGTAAGAAAACACCTAGAAGAGACATGAACATCCCAAAATACCTTGAAGATGTCAAAAGAAGGCCACCGAATATCAGAGATTTCCCCATCTCTCTGGTGTACAGTGGAGCGTAGACTTCTGATAAATTCATGAAAAAGGATCGGAAGGAGACGAACAGGAACAACGGTAGTAATTTCATAAACACGCCAACACTCGACACGACCTTCGGTTTTTCCTCAAGTTCTAAATGTTTCATCTTGGGTACAATCAAAATCATAATAAGAGAGAGAATGATCCCTATGACGTACATGTAACTCAAATTAAAAGTCTGAGCATACCAAGTTATGATAACAGGCCCTGTTGCGAATCCAAGCATCCCAGCAAATGAGAAGAAAGCAAGATGGTATCCCTTCCCATAATGTCCTGCCATGGAAGCTCCCATCGGGTGGAAAGCTGAATTGGAAAGTTGGGTGATTAAAATGAGGATTACCACGATCAAGAAGGTACCTGCAATAGAAATCATTGTTGAAGAAAGGATGATAACACTCAAGACGATCGCAAGATATATATTTCTTTTTTTCACCTTATCAGCAATTATTCCAAAAAATGGTTGCATGATGGAAGTTAAAATGGATATTCCAAAGAGAGTCGTAGCAAATGTTTTCGGTTCTATCTGGTATTTTGAGATGAAGTATGGCCCTAATGGTTTGAATATGCTCGAGAACAGATCCACAATGAAATGAGCAATCACTGACGCCCAGAACAACTTTGGATCCTCCCCAACAGATGGTTAGACTAGCACGATTTTAGCATTTGTAAGGTAAGGTTTATTCAGAGAATCGGTAAATTTTTGGAGAATATCTAAAAAGAAAGATGAGGGGATTTCCCCCTCATCTTTCCAGCATTTCAAGAATGTTTTTTATAAGCTCTCTGAAACTTCTTTCAACATCCGAGTTCCTGTAGTAGGATACCACCGGTTTTCCAACGTCCGAAAGTTGTGGTATCTTCGGATCAAAAGGAACTCTTGAAAGGATCGGTACTTTGAATTCCTCAGAAAGCCTTTCTGCTCCTCCTCTTCCGAACAATTCTATCTTCTCTCCACATTTCGGACACACAAGGTAAGACATGTTCTCAACAAGCCCAAGGACCTTCTGCTTCATTCTCAAAACGAAGTTTATGGTTCTCCTGACATCGTCTATGGCAACCTCCTGAGGTGTTGTCACAACGACAGCTCCATCCATTTTAACGAGTTGAAAGAGGGATAACGCTTCATCCCCTGTTCCAGGGGGAAGATCGAAGACCAGAAAATCCAACTCTCCCCATCTGGTATCACCCAAGAACTGCTGAAGAGCAGTATGTTTGAGAGGGCCTCTCCATATCACAGGAACTCCTTCCTGGAGGATCATGGCAAGGGATACCACTTTCAAGTTTCCAGCTAATTCAAAAGGTATGATTTCATCGTCCTCTGCGTTCAGTACATCCTCTACTCCAAGCATCCTGGCAACGTTTGGACCGTGAACGTCCACGTCCAAAAGACCAACGTTGAATCCCTCTTCAGCCAAAGCAACAGCAAGATTCACTGCGACAGTTGTTTTTCCAACGCCTCCTTTTCCACTCATAACAGCTATTTTATGCTTTATAAGTTCCATCTTCTCTTTTATTCGTTTTTCCCTTTCAACTCTTCTATTAATAGCCTCAAAACGCTGTTTCTGATTTTCCATCATCATTACCTCCTTGTATATAAAAATTTAAGAGGTCTCCACAGGGAGACCTCTATTGACTGGCTAAAGCTTCTTTTGCTATTTTAACGTATTCTTTGAAACTCTCCGGATCGTTCACAGCAAGATCCGCTAGCATCTTCCGATTTATCGAAACTCCGGCGATTTTGAGACCATGGATGAACTCGCTGTATTTCAATCCTTCGTTCCTCGCAGCTGTGTTTATCCTCGTTATCCACAATCTTCTGAAATCTCTCTTTTTTTGTTTTCTTCCAACATATGAAAACCACTTCGCTCTCATGTACATTTGTTTTGTGAGTTTGTACCTTCTGCTAAGAGCGCCTCTGTATCCTTTAGCTTCCTTCAGATATTTTTTCCTTTTCTTTCTGGCGTGTACTGCCCTTTTTACTCTCATACTTCATCCTCCCCTCATCTAAGACCCATGAGTCTCAGCATTCTTCTCTTATCAGCATCGGAGACAACATCTTTCTTCCTGAGTTCTCTTAAAGCTCTTCTACTCTTTTTTCCTGTTTTATGACTGGTGTAAGCATGATGCCTCATGAGTTTTCCACGCCTTGTCAATCTGAATCTCTTCATAGCACTTCTATTGGTTTTCATCTTATTCTTTCCCATATTGGACCCTCCTCATGCGTTTTTAGGTTTCAGAACCATCCACATGTCTCGTCCTTCCAGTTTTGGTTGTGTCTCAACAACCGCAAGGTCTTTCGTGTCTTCTATAACCCGCTGAAGGATCTCCTTCCCTTTCTCTGAAAAAACTATTTCCCTTCCTATGAACATTATCACGACCCTAACCTTGTCCCCATTTTCCAAGAATCTTCTTATATGCTTCAGTTTCGTCTGATAATCGTGATCATCTATCTTTATCCTGAACTTCATCTGCTTAACCTGCATCTGTTTCTGCTTTTTCTTCGCTTCCCTCTGCCTTTTAGCCATTTGGTACTTGTACTTTCCATAATCCATTATCTTGGCAACCGGGGGATTCTCATTCGGAGCAACGAGTACGAGATCCAAGTTTTTCCTTCTTGCGATATCCAATGCCTTCCACGTCGGCATTATTCCTATCTGCTTTCCATTTTCATCAACGACCCTGACCTTGCTCACCCTTATCTCTTCATTTCTTGGAAGATTTACTTCTCCTATAACTTTCCCCTCCTTTTCATTCAATGAAAAAGCGGGCAAAAGCCCGCTTCCCAAGGAAGTAACTTCTTCCTATTGACCCTGGTGGCTTTCTGCCCCAGGGTGGGAAGCCGGGCGGCTTCCTCTTCTTGGATCTGGTGGGCCGTGCAGGACTCGAACCTGCAACCCCCTGATTAAGAATCAGGTGCTCTACCTATTGAGCTAACGGCCCACTCTTTCAAATGCCCCTGGGAGGAGTCGAACCTCCATCTGCGGATTAGGAATCCGCCGTTCTATCCGTTGAACTACAGGGGCACCCTTGGTGGAGCCGATGGGACTCGAACCCACGACCTCTACCGTGCCATGGTAGCGCTCTCCCAACTGAGCTACGGCCCCACACCTATTTTGTAATTATACATTATCACCCGAATATTTCAAGATTTCCCAGCAAACATTTCCTGGATGGATATGAAGATATTAACCAGTTAATAGAAAGGGGGTGTAAGATAACAGAGGGAGAGAAGGAAAAAATAAAGGAGAGCTTCGAGATAAGGAAGGGGGGGATAGTATTAAAAGAGCAAAGGAGAATAAGCTCCCTCCTCATGCTAAAGCCAATAAGGGCAATAACACGAGGAGGGATCATCAAATGAACATACCCATATCAGTATACCATGAACTGAGAGAAGTCTCACCAGAAAAAGCAAGACTACTCGTGAGGAAGGTGTTATATCAAAACAAAGGGAATGTAACAAAGACTGCCAAGATACTTGGTATATCGAGAAATACTGTTAGGAGAGCAAGGGATGGTGAACTAAAGGACATGTCTTGTGCCTCAAAAAATATTCCTCATAAGACTCCTAATCATTTGGAGAACATAATAGTACATGAGGCAAAAAGAACTGGCTTTAGATATACCCGCTTATCAAGATTTCTATACGATCGATAAGGAGTAAGGCATCTATACAACTATGAAGAGCTCGAAGCATTTGAACAGCTTGTTTGTAATGATGGTGGTGATGTGGCTTAGGTTGCATAACAAGCGTGGGGAGATAAATATAAGGGTGGATAATGGGAATGAATGGTTTAGCGGGAGTAGTAGGAAAAAGGAGGAATGGAACAAGATACTGGGGCTGTTTGAATCGAATATTTATAACATACCGCCGGGGGGAG
>Ga0190361_1000067_pt1 | contig 42119 bp, 31 predicted proteins | sample 48721845_MG_FD_161273 | JGI IMG/M metagenome (GOLD analysis project Ga0190361, IMG submission 161273) | Hydrothermal vent microbial mat bacterial communities from Southern Trench, Guaymas Basin, Mexico - 4872-18-4-5_MG | ecosystem: Environmental > Aquatic > Marine > Hydrothermal vents >... | reverse complement strand
ATTTAACTGTGATGAGAAAAGCCAGGAAGCCTCGAGCTAATCCGATTCAAAGGCTCCTCAAACAAGTTGGACCCAGGATAAATTTGGTGAGTCAACTTAAGGAAATCAAAGAATTTGAAGTTATTTACACGGACTTTACAGGGATTGTTTTTTAGAGAGGCGCAGCTGAGGTTTACCTCATGCCCCTCCTCGATTATTGGAGTCGCTTGGTCATTGGTTATGCCCTTGGTCACAGTGATAATACAGAACTGGCTTTTAAAGTTTGGCGGTCGGCCAAACGGGGCTTAAAGAAACTGGGTCAAAAAGTAGAGGACATCATTATTCATCATGACCAGGATGGAGTTTACCGAGGACATCGCTGGGTTTATGAAATTCTCGTCAATTCCAAAGCTCGGCTTTCCTATTCAGAGAATGGGGCCAAAGAAAATGTTTATATGGAATCTTTTATTGGTCGCTTTAAACAAGAGAATCGTGATCTTTTCTGGGAACAGGAAAGTCTTGAGTTGCTCAAGAAAGTTGTCGAAGAGAGGATTAGATACTATAATTTTCGGCGTAAACATTCGGCGTTAGGTCATAAATCGCCGATTCGATATCTTAAAGATAAGGACAAATTAACCCTTTGGCAAGTTAGTAAGGGTGAAAAAATAAAATTTACTTAGCCTGATCTATTCATAAATTGAAAAAGCGAAAAAAGATTGATTCAAGAACAGCCAAAAATCTTAGCGAGTGATTGGTCCAATCTTTTTTGGTTGTTCCCTCTCTCTGCTTTTTCTAACATATTATATATCAATACGTTATGAAAGGAAACAGCTTTTTTTATGAATTATCCAGGATTTTTATACTTTCATTGTTTCCTTTTTGACAAAGGAGGCTATGATCATTCAAATACAGAAAAAATTCCACACGGGATTATCTTGGTGAAAGGACCCAACATTAAGAAAAATTACGAAATAAAAGATGCTCATATTTATGATATTCTTCCGATTCTTCTTTATAGTATGAACCTCCCAATTGGAAAAGATATGGACGGGAAAGTTTTAGAAGAAATCTTCACAAATAAGTTTTTAAAAAAGAGGAAAATTAGATATGTTGAGAGTTATGAGACTTTAAACTCAAAAAACGCTACTAATTCTAAGAATAAAATAGACAAATTAAATAAAAAATATTTAGAAGAACTTAGAACTTTGGGATATATAAAATAAAGAGAGATAATTCATAAAAAAAATTGGCTGGGAAGCAGGGATTCGAACCCCGATTCCATGATCCAGAGTCATGTGTCCTACCGTTGGACGACTTCCCAGCGCTGGATTATTAATATAGAGAAAATGAAACTAAATTTCAAGATGATGAGTGAGACAATAAGCCCCCCTTCAGGTGAAGTAATTTATACTTGCCGTTAAAGAAAATTGGTTTTAGAGTTCCCAAATAAATGTTGATTTTAAGTTTAATTGGCTAGGTCCGGCCTTAAATTGACACCAAAAAATTAAGGTGATATATTGGCGACTCATGTTGAAAAAAGCTGGGGTTAAGCTGCTTCTGATTTTTATAATTACAGTGGTTTTTCTTTATTTTTTCTTTAAGAGTGTAGACTGGAATGAAGTGCTCCGTCATCTAGTCGGGGTGGACCTTAAATTTTTTATTTTAATGATAGTTCTGGTTCCTTTGCATTTATTAACTCGAGCCATAAGATGGCAAGTGCTGTTAAAATATGAGAAGAAAAGAACTTCTCTTTATAATCGCTTCGCTGGAAACGCAGTTGGTTTTACCGTAACGCTTATTTTTCCCGGCCGCTTGGGCGAGCTGGTCAAGCCTCTTTACCTGGCTCAGAAAGAAAATATCCGCAAAGGCTTTGCTGTGGGCACGATTGTTATCGAAAGAATTTTTGATATATTCACGATGTGCTTTTTATTGGGGTTATTTTTGGTGGCTAAACCCCTCTATGCTTCTTTTTTTCAGGTGAATGAAGAAACTTATCATCGTCTTTTCTTTTGGGGAGTAGCTGGCTTTGCCTTGGCTTTTGGTTTGTTGATAATTTCTTTAGGCTTATATTTTTTGCGCGATAAAGCTCTCTCGTTAGTTTCTTTTATAATCCGCCTCTTTCCACAAAAAGTCCGGCAATCAATTCTTTCTTTGGTGGATGAATTCATTGAAGGTTTAAAGTTTTTTCATTCTTGGAAGGACCTTCTTCAATATTTTTGCCTTTCCTTTGTTGTCTGGATGGGAATTATTTTTTATTACTGGATTTGCTTTTTTGCTTACCACCTTAAATTATCTTATTTTTTGGTTTGCCCCTATGTTTTTCTTATTTTGGTGGGAGCTTCGATTCCCACTCCCGGTATGGTGGGCGGTTTCGATTATTTTAGCAAGTTAGGTTTAACTTCTCTCTATCAGATTGTTCCAAGTCGGGCTGTGGGCATGACTATAGTCATCCACGCTATCCAAGTAGCGGTGACTTGTCTAATCGGTTATGCTATACTGTGGAAAGAAGGTCTTTCATTATTCCAGCTGAAAAAACTGGGAGAAGAGGCAAAGAAATGAAATGTCCATTTTGCGGCTACGAAGAAAGTAAAGTTATTGATTCGAGGGAAACCAAGAATGGTTTAACCATCCGGAGACGCCGGGAGTGCCTTTCTTGTCATAAAAGATTTACTACCTATGAGAAGATTGAAGAAATTCCATATATGGTAGTGAAAAAAGATGGTACCCGCCAGCCTTTTGACGGCCAAAAAATATTGCGGGGGATGATTAAGGCTTGCGAGAAAAGACCAGTTGCCCTCTCCACTTTAGAAGAAATAGTAGAAGAGATTGAATCGATGCTTCAGGAGAGGCCGGAGAAGGAAATGACCACAGCGGAAATCGGTCAGTTAGTGATGCAGCGACTCAAGAAGTTAGATAAAGTAGCCTATGTCCGTTTCGCGTCTGTTTATCGAGAATTTAAGGATGTGGTTGAGTTTAAGGAAGAACTGGAGCGATTATTAAAAGAAAAATAAGGGCAAGCCATGGCCAAGACTCGTTTTCCTTATTCTCGGACTGTCAGCCTTGAGGAGGAGATAGATCAACTGGTCAAAGAACTTTTTACTCATTCCCGAGAATTCTTTGGACTCTCAAGAGGCTGGTTGCCTCGGGTAGATGTAAAAGAAGATAAGGAAAGAATTATTGTTGAAGTAGAAGTACCGGGGGTGGCTCGGGAGGATTTGAATATTTATTTAAAGAACGGCATCTTGGTTATAACCGGTGTTAAGAGAGAGAAACCATCTCGTCGAGCAGTGAAGTTTCTCAGACTGGAAAGGGAATTCGGTTCTTTTCAGAGAGATATATTATTGCCCGTGCCTGTAGTCGTTGAGGAGGCTGAAGCAACTCTAGTTAACGGGCTGTTGAGGATAAGGTTGAAGAAATATAAGGCCGCTCAGGAAGCAGTCAGGATTCCCATAAAGCCTTCAAATAAATAATATAAAGGGAGGATTTCCGATGGCTAAAGCCAATGGCGATTACGACAGCGCCCTTGATGAAACAGTCGAACAATCCGAGCAGAAACTGGACATTCCCCAGGAACTGCCAGTTCTTATGCTGAGAGACATTGTTGTTTTTCCTTATATGGTAGTTCCTTTATTTGTGGGCCGGGAAAAGTCGATGAAAGCCATCGATGAAGCTCTCTCTCGCAACCGCATGATTCTTTTAGTTACCCAGAAAAAAATGGAAATAGAAGAGCCGAAAAGAGAAGATGTTTATTCAATTGGGACAGTAGCTCTGATTATGCGCATGTTGAAGTTGCCCGATGGTCGGATTAGAATCCTGGCTCAGGGGTTAGTCCGGGCTAAGATCGAGGAATTGATTGAAGACCAACCTTTTTATTCAGCCAGAATTTCGGTGCTCCGGGAACCGGAGGAAGTTGATAAAACTATTGAGATAGAAGCTTTAATCCGGAATGTTAGAGAAGGATTAGATAAAGCCGCTTCTCTTGGCAAAAACATCCCTGCAGAAATAATGATTATTGCTTCCAATGTCGAAGAGCCAGGCCGGTTGGCTGATCTAGCGGCTTCGACGTTGGATTTAAAAGTGCCTGAAGCTCAGGAAGTTCTAGAGATAGTCGACCCAGTCAAAAGGCTTCGGCGGGTCTATGAGTTGTTGATTAGGGAAGTAGAGCTATTAAATGTTCAGTCGAAAATCAGCAGTGAAGCCAAAGAAGAATTGGAAAAATTGCAAAAACAGTATTTCCTTCGTCAGCAATTGAAAGCCATTCAACGCGAATTGGGCGAAGGGAGTGAGCTTCAGGAAGAAATTAAGCTCTATCAAAATAAACTAAAAAAGCTAAAAGTTCCTCAAGAGGTTAAAGAGGAACTGGAAAAGCAGATAAAGCGTCTTTCCCAAATGCATCCAGAGTCTGCGGAGACCGCAGTAGTTCGTAATTATCTTGATTGGATGTTTTCTTTGCCTTGGAACAAGAGTACCGTGGATAATTTGGATTTGGCCAAGGCCAAAGCTATTTTGGATGAAGACCATTATGGACTGGAGAAAGTCAAAGAGAGAATTATAGAATACTTAAGCGTCAGAAAATTGTCCCGGAGAATTAAGGGCCCGATCCTTTGTTTTGTCGGCCCACCGGGAGTAGGTAAAACTTCTCTGGGACGTTCTATTGCTCGTGCTTTAGGCCGTAAATTCATTCGGATGTCCCTAGGGGGTATTCGGGATGAAGCCGAGATCCGGGGCCACCGACGCACTTATGTTGGTGCCATGCCCGGCCGGATTATTCAAGGAATCCGTCGGTGTGGTTCAAACAATCCGGTTTTCATGCTGGATGAAGTAGATAAAGTCGGGGCTGATTTTCGAGGTGACCCTTCTTCAGCTTTATTGGAAGTTTTGGATCCAGAACAGAATCATTCCTTCCGGGATCATTATCTGGGGGTGCCCTTTGACTTATCCAAAGTAATGTTTATCACTACAGCTAATTTGATTGATCCAATTCAGCCTGCTTTACGAGATCGGATGGAAATCATCCCTATTCCTGGTTATACAGAGGAGGAAAAACTCCAGATTGCTTTACGTCATCTTATTCCCAAACAAATCAAAGAGCACTCTTTAAATAATGACTTGATTTGTTTCTCCCGCGCTGCCGTCAAGAAAATCATTTCGCTTTATACTCGGGAGGCGGGAGTCCGTAATTTGGAGCGGGAAATTGCCGCTATTTGCCGGAAGGTAGCTCGTCGAGTGGCTGAAGGGAAAAAAGGTCGGGTGCGAGTAACGGCTCAGAATATTGAGAAATTTTTGGGACCACCCCGCATCTTCCGGGATCAGCTTTTGAAAAAAGATAAGGTGGGGGTGACTACGGGGGTGGCTTGGACAGCTTCCGGGGGTGATATCTTATTTGTCGAAGCTAGTAAAATGAAAGGCAAAGGGAAGTTGTTATTAACCGGCTCTTTAGGTGAAGTAATGAAGGAATCAGCCCAGGCAGCTTTGAGTTACGCCCGGGCTCATGCCGAGGAATTCGGCATCGACCCCCAGTTATTTTCTGAATATGATTTCCATATTCATATTCCTGAAGGAGCCATTCCTAAGGATGGCCCTTCAGCTGGAGTGACCATAGCCACTTCGTTGATCTCGGTATGTACAGAAAGAAAAGTCCGCTGGGATGTAGCCATGACGGGAGAGATAACGTTGCGAGGTAATGTTCTGCCGGTGGGAGGAGTAAAAGAAAAAGTTTTAGCTGCCCAGCGGGCGGGAGTCAAAAAGATGATTTTACCGGCCGCAAATAAAAAGGATTTAATAGATATTCCGGCCTCAGTCAAACGAAAAATGGAGTTTGTTTTTGTTGAAGATATCAAGTCGGTTTTTAATGAGGCCCTGGTTACACCTTTTCAGCCCCAACAAAAAAAACGTCGGAAGCCAGGAAAGTCTTCTTCAGCTAACCTTAGACAGTCGATAAGTGGATGAAAATCAGGGAATTTACTGAAGCCCAATTAATTAATTTCCTCCATGATGAATTCGCTGCGGCATCGCCTGAAGTGACCTTGGGCATTGGCGATGATACAGCTGTCATTCACCAAGATGATGGCTATTGGCTGTTGACTAAAGATTTACTTCTAGAAAATGTTCATTTCCGCTTAGCTTTTCATCCGCCTTTTCTTTTGGGGAGAAAAAGTCTCAATGTTAATATCAGTGATATTGCTGCCATGGGTGGCAGACCTGCTTGGGCCTTGCTCGGCTTGGGCATACCCAAAAAGGTGAATTTAGCTTGGTTGAAAGAATTTCTGGCTGGATTTAAAGCGGCGGCTAGGGAAGCAGGAGTGGAGTTAGTTGGCGGGGATTTAAGCCGCTCTTCTCACTTGTTTATTTCGGTGAGTTTGATAGGGGAGACCAAATCGCCAGTCTTCCGAGCGGGAGCTAAACCAGGAGAGTTTATTTATGTCTCTGGTGCTCTAGGAGAAGCCGCTTTAGGTTGGCAGTTGTTAAAGAAAGGTCATCGCTTAGGCGAGACTCCAGAATTAGAGAACTGTCTCCAACGGTTTCTTGACCCTACTCCCCAGCTCTCTCTGGCCCAAGAACTAGTGACCCATGATTTTGTTTCGGCTATGATTGATCTGAGCGATGGTCTAGCTGAGGATATTCGTCATCTTTGCCAGGCCAGTAAGTGTGGGGCTGAGATTTGGTCAGATAAAGTTCCTCTCTCGCCCTGTTTAAAACGCTGGGCTGCCCGGCCCATGAAATTAGCCCTTCATGGTGGGGAGGATTATCAGCTTCTTTTCACCATTAAGCAGGCAAGAGAAAGATCTTTTTTAGCTTGGTTAAATAAATCTCGGTATCAACTTCACCGGGTGGGACAAATAATTAAGGAGAAAGAAGTTTTTCTATTAAGGCAGGGCGGCAGAAGGCAGGTTCTTAATCCCCAAGGATTCCGACATTTCGGTTGAGGGTTTGACCGAGATTTTTTCAGAAAAGCAGCTAATTAAAGAATTGAGAATTATTTATATAGCTCTTTTGGCTTAATCTTGACTATTCTTAATTTCCAGTTGACAAAAGGCTTGAAATAAAATAAATCATGAACAGAGTGGGATTGCAGGATTTTTGTTCTCTCTGATTGACAGAAGAGAAGGAGGAGGCCATGAAAAAAGTTCTGGGGACTTTGGTAATAGGCATGTTACTTTTGGTCAGCCATCTTGGAGCCGGTGGTTGGAACAATACCTTAATGGGTTGCCGAGCCCTGGGGTTGGGGGCTGCTTTTGTGGGCGTAGCTGATGACCCAAGTGCCGTCTTTTATAATCCAGCCGGATTAGCTTTTCAGCAAGAAAGACTGGCCCTTTCTTTGGACGGCTTTTATGTCATGCCTGAGCATATTTATACTTTGCCTAATGGCTATACTGCTGAAAGTCGTTATACTACTTCTATCCCCCAACTTTTTCTTTCTTATAAAGCTTCGGAACGCTTGACTCTTGGATTCGGTGCCTATATTCCCTATGCAGGCGGCGGGATAGATTGGTCAGAAAAGGCTTTGGGATTCCCTTTTAAATCCTACTTGGGAGTTCTTTCCTTAACTCCCTCTTTAGCCTTTCAAATTAATGATTGGGTCTCAATTGGATTTAATCTCAACTTTTACAAAGGTTTTTTGAATGTTCGGACCCGCATGGATCCTTTTGGGCCGATGGAAGCGGATGAGGTAGGCTCTTCCTTATCCTTTGGGGCTGGACTGCTTCTTCGGCCCCTGGAAAATCTTCGCTTTGGTTTTAGTCTAAGGGCACCGGCCAAGATGAGATTAGAGGGGACTACGGCGATTACTGTGGAGGCCCCTCAAGTAGGCACAGTTAAGATGAAGCTAACCTCTTCCACTGAATTTAACCTTCCCTGGGACTTGGAAGCTGGAGTGGCTTACCTACCCTGGTCAAATTTTTTGCTTTCTTTAAGTGTTCAATACACCATGTGGTCCACTCTTCAACAAGTGGATAAAACTATTCAGAATGTTCCTTTTGTAGGGACTCTACAAGAAGTAGAGGTTATGAATTTCAAAAATATTCTGATTTTCCATGGGGGTTGCGAGTTTCGAGTGGCCGAGGGCTTTTATTTGAGAGCTGGGCTGGGTTATGACCGTTCAGCTTCGCCGGCTGAATCTTTAAATTTCACCAATATTGATGTGGACAAATTTACCCTCTTAGGGGGGATTGGCTATCGAGCTGGCCGCGTGACATTGGATTTTGCTTATGTTTATGCCCAAGGTAAGGAAAGACAGAAGTCAGTTATCACTCCTCTGGGTTTTCCGGCGCTGGAACGGTATAATATGAATGTCAATATTCTTGGGCTGGGAGTTACCTTCCATTTTTGACAAAAATTTACGATTTGACTTATCTAGGGAAGAGATAGCTCAGAGGGTCAGCAAAGAGGAAAGTCACCCGTAAAAACAATTTCCGCCGGACCAGTTTGATAAACTACATTTTGTTTCCATTCGACCATTAATTCACCCATAGAAGTTCTGACAGTTACTTCTCGACCGGTTAAATCTTTGAGGATAGCGGCTACTGCAGCAGCACAGGAGCCACTACCTGAGGAAAGAGTTTCCCCCACCCCTCTTTCCCAGAAAAGAACTTCAATTTCCTTCCGATTGAGAATACGAATGAATTCAATATTGGTTTTTTTAGGGAAGAAGGGATGGAGCTCGATCTCCCGACCGATTTGATGCCATTCAATGCGAGAAGGGAAACGGTCAAAAAAGATGGCGCAATGAGGATTACCCAGAGAGAGAGCGGTTATTCGGTAAATTTTCTGATTTATAGACAGAGGATAGTCAATGACTTTCTCATGTTCTGAACCATCATCAAAAGGAATGTCTTCTGAAGAGAGGAGGGGGGTACCCATTTCAATTCGGATGCGAAAAGAGCGGTCGTTTTTTTCTTGGAGAAGACTTTCTCTTTCTCCCGCATGGGTTTTAAAGATCAACCGGGATGGTTTGACCGCTTGTTTATAGTGGAGATAGGCAGCGGCGCAGCGGAGGCCGTTGCCCGAAATCTCAGGTTCAGTTCCATCGGCATTGAAGATGCAGAAATCAACCACTCCTTTATCTGCATCCTGAACATCAATCACCAAAAAACCGTCGGCCCCTACCCCCGTGTGTCTTTCACAGAGGGCTCGAACTACCGGAGGAAAATCACACTCCGGTGGAATTTCTTTTTTCTCCACAATCAGAAAATCGTTACCTAACGAATGGACTTTAGTAAATTTCATTAGGGAATCCTTAAAGTAATAATGTAATCGGTGTAACCATCTCTGGTTTCCCGACGAATACGAAGCATTACTGGGTCGCCGGACTTCAATTTTCTCAGAATTTTCTCTAGATCTCTCACTTTGCGCACAGGTCGGCGATTCACTTCTAGAATGATGTCGCCCCGTTGGAGACCAGCTTCATCAGCTACGGAATATCGACGAACCCGAGTGATAAGCAATCCTTCTTCGGTCTGAAAGCCATAGCGGCGGGCCAGTTGAGGGGTCAATTCCTGAACAGTAATTCCGATGTCTTTATCGGCCGAAGTGGTTGGCTGTTCTTCTTCGGTTGGCTCAAGTTCCGCTATTTTGGCTTTGAGGTCTTTTTTCTTGCCGTCCCTGATGATGGTGATGGTTACTTCTTTTCCCGGAGGAATTTCGGCAATGCGGAAACTAAGGTCATTGGCATTTTTAATGGGTTGGCCGTCAATAGCTATAATTACATCGTAGACTTTCAAGCCCGCTTTCTCGGCTGGGGTGCCGGGCTGGACATTGTTGACCAGGGCTCCTTGTTTAGAATCAAGTTTTAAAACAGTCATAGTGTCCTGATCAATATCTGAGACAATTACCCCCAGATAACCACGGATAACGCGGCCGTTTTTCTTAAGTTGTTCGATCACTTTTTTAGCCAAATTGGAAGGAATAGCAAAGCCGATACCGATATTCCCCCCAGTGGGAGCCAAAATTATAGAAGTTATCCCAATAACTTCTCCTTTCATATTCACCAGAGGCCCCCCACTGTTGCCGCGATTGATAGCTGCATCGGTCTGAATAAAATCCTGATATTGAGGCAGGTTGAGACTGCCTCGCAGTTGACGGCCTTTGGCACTAATAATGCCCGCGGTGACGGTATGCTCCATTCCTAAGGGATTCCCAATAGCAATCACCCATTCACCCACCTGACATTGGGAAGAATCACCGAGTTGGGCATAAGGGACTCCCGAAGCTTCAACTTTTAAAAGGGCCAGGTCTGTTTTGGGATCAGTACCAATTATTTTAGCTTGATATTTATCTTTATTAATAGTAAAAACTTCAACTTTTTCAGCCTTTTCGACGACATGATTGTTGGTTAGAATGTAGCCGTCGGAGCTGATAAAGAAACCGGATCCAAAGGAGGTAGCCCGGAATTCCTGTTCTCTTTCTCGGGGAATGCCAAAAAATCTCTCCCACCAATCATTAAAAGGCCATTCATCTCCCCAGGTAGTCACGGTTCTCTTTTCAACTTTGCTAGCTTTTATTTGAACCACCGCTGGACCTACTTTATTAGCGATTTCAACAAAGCCGTGATTGACTACAGATTGAGGGGGAGGCGAGGCAAATAATTGACCTGATAATTCTGGATGGGAGTTAATTTCAGTAGAGGTAGAATTTTTTTCAGGAATATAAAAGAAAATCATGCCTGCGGTTATCAATCCTAGCAGGAAAGATACACCGGCAACCCAGAGAAATCTTTTCATTTTGACCTCCTCAGAACCTTATTATTTAAATTACCACAAGATTCAAGGAAATTCAATTTTACTAAGAGAAGAAAGCGCTTGTTTTACTCGAAAATTTGCTTTTCTCTCCAATCTTGGGCTCGGTCGAAATTTTTAATTTTGTTCATTTCCTTTAATTCTCCCAAAAAGTTCTGTTTTTTTCCTCAAAAGCTTTTCTTCCACGGCAAAACTGGTTGTTGTTTTGGGCCAGAGGGAGATGTTCCTTTTTGAAATTTCATATAATTTTTAAGCCGGAAGAGCTTTAGTAGACGGCCATTGATCATTCCGCCTTTTTTGCTTGAGCTTTTTAAATTTTCTTTTAACTAAACTAAATGAAAAAGAAATTTGTTGCGCTTTTTTTTCGATTGATAATATTTTTTTTGAAGAGAAATTGGGCAGAATAATGGTAAAATTAATTTCAATGAGGAAAGTTAAGTTGAGAAGAGGATTGCTTATTGTCTTTGAAGGCATTGATGGCTCGGGTAAATCAACTCAGATAGCTAAGCTAGCAACTTATCTTCAGAAGCAAGGTTATGAGGTGGTGTGTTTTCAGGAGCCTTCTCAGGGAAAGTGGGGCAAGTTAATTAGGGAGAAAGCCCGGCAGGCAGCTTCTCTTTCTCCAGAAGAGGAATTACGCTTTTTCCTCCTTGATCGACGTGAAAATGTGGAGAGGAATTTATGGCCTGCTTTAAACCAAAAAAAGATTGTTCTTCTTGATAGATATTATTTTTCGACCATGGCCTATCAAGGAGCACGAGGACTAAGGGTTGAGGAAATCAAAAGGAGAAATGAAGCTTTTGCTCCTCCTCCTGACCTCGTCTTTATCCTGCTGATCGAGCCTCGGGAAGGACTTCAGCGGATTAAAAACCGCCAGCGAGCTGAGCTTCTGTTTGAAGAAGAAAATTATCTAAAGAAGGTTAATAGATTGTACGCTTCTTTTAAAGGCAAGAATATTATTCAGCTGGATGCTTCAGCTTCGCCAGAAGAGGTTTTTACTCAAATTAAAACCCATGTCCATAATCTCCTTAGGCAAGCGGCCAGTTGATCAAGTTAATTACATCTTTATCTTTCCCCAAGAATATATTGTTTTTTGATTTTTTTTCTGTGAGTCTCAGAGAAAAAATATCTTTGAAAAGACTTGAATTTTTGGCTTAAAGAGTTTTGCGGGGGTCTCTTTCTCGTGAATAAGGAAAACTTGTCTCCTAAATATTGGTTTTCGCCGATAATGTTGAGGCAAGAAGAAAAGCTAGAAATAATATTTTTTGATGGTAGCTAAGAAATTCCGAGAAAATCTATCTTCTAGAAGAGCCAAGCTCATTCTGGTATATTAAAGATAACATGGCTGAGCAAACAGACAAACGGAAGAAAATAAGTTTGAAAGTTCGTTTACCCAAGTTGAAAGTGCCTCGTTTTTCTCTAGCAAAACTAAAAACTAAAAAATTCTGGCAACAGCTGGCTTTAGTGGCCCTTTTTGGGACGGTTTTGTGCGGGGGAATTTTTGTGGGTGCTTTGAAAGCCATTCTCCAGAATTTGCCTTCGATTCAGGCTTTAGAAAACTTTGAACCGCCCATAACTACCTATCTTTATGCTGATAATGGGGAAATTATCGGCCAATTCGCCACTGAAAGGCGAGTCGAAGTCAGTTTTGAAGAAATCCCTGATTTTCTGATAAAAGCGATTATCGCCACCGAGGATCCGCGTTTTTACCGCCATCACGGGATAGATTTTCTAGGAATTCTTCGAGCCCTTAAGGAAGATCTGCGTCTGGTCCGGAGTTCCGCCCGGCTGCATGGAGGAAGTACGATCAGTCAACAATTAGCTCGAGAACTTTTTCTCCACCGTCGTCAGACTATCAGGAGAAAAATTAAAGAATGGATTTTGGCCCTTCAGATAGAACGACGTTACACCAAAAAGCAGATTCTCACGATGTATTGTAATCAGTTCAATCTGGGTCATGGCGCCTACGGCGTGGAGGCAGCGGCCCAGCTTTATTTCGGAAAACATGTCAGTGAATTGACCTTGCCTGAAGCAGCTCTGCTAGCGGGCATTCTCAGAGGACCAGCTATTTATTCTCCTTATCGTCATCCAGAAAGAGCCTTACGTCGGCGCAATCATGTGCTTAACCGGATGGTGGAAGAAGGTTATTTAAGCCGGGAAAAAGCTGAAGAGCTGAAAAAGACTCCTTTGAATGTCTTGCCCCTTCATCGGATGGATTCGGAATTTGCGGCTTATTTTAAAGAAGAAGTCAGGAAATATCTGGAGAAAACTTATGGAGTGGAAGCTCTTTATGGAGGAGGGTTAAAGGTTTATACCACTTTAAACGTAGAATATCAAAAGTATGCCGAAGAGGCTCTGCGGCGGCAATTGCGGGTTTTGGATAAGCGAGCGGGCTGGCGTTTTGATAAGCGGAATCTTTTGGCTGAGGGAATCGAAGATCTGGAAGGATATGAAGGCAAAGATTTGATTACTTGGTTGAAACCCGAGTTGAAAGAAGGGGATTTGGTCCAGGCAATAGTTTTAGAGGTGAGTCCCCGGAAAGCCCGGCTAAAAATCAAAGATTATCAGGCCGAGATAACCAACCGAGGGATAGGTTGGACCAAGACTAATAATTTAACCAAGTTGATAAAAAGAGGCGATATTATCCAGGTGGAAATTAAAAAGATTGATGAAGAGCAAAAATTAATTCAAGGCTCACTTGATCAGGAACCCTTGATAGAAGGTGCTTTTCTAGCTATTGAGCCGCAGACAGGTCAAATCAAAGCCATGGTGGGTGGTTATTCCTTTCGCCGCAGTCAGTGGAATCGGGCCACCCAAGCTCCTCGCCAATCTGGTTCAGTGATAAAGCCTATTCTTTACACAGCTGCACTCGAAAATGGTTTTACTCCGGCCAGCCGAATTGTTGATGAACCCACAGAGTTTTTTGATAAGTGGTCGGATGAACCTTATGCCCCCAACAATTATGATCATAAATATAAAGGCGCGGTGACGTTGCGCATGGGGCTGGAACAGTCTCGGAATATCGTTACAGCAAAGTTGTTGGAATATATTTCACCCCAACGGGGAGTGGAATATTGCAAGAAATTTGGGATTAAATCGCCGGTTTATCCTTATCTTTCCCTGGCGCTAGGTGCTTTTGAGGTTAAACTCCAGGAGATGGTGTCGGCGTTTTCCACTTTTCCCAATCATGGCGTTCGAGTGCATCCTTATTTTATTACTCGTATTGAAGATAAAGAGGGCCATGTTTTGGAGGAGGCCCGCATTGAAAAAGATGAGGTAATTTCCCCTCAAATAGCTTTCATGATGACTTATTTGATGAAGGGAGTGATTGAAAGAGGTACCGGGGCAGCTGCCAGTTTTCTCCTTAAAGATAAAGATTTGGCCGGCAAAACAGGCACGACTGATGAATATACTGATGCTTGGTTTATTGGTTTTTCACCCTCACTTTGTGCCGGTGTTTGGATTGGCCATAACACTAAAATTCCTATTGGCGAACGGCAAACAGGCGCAGTCGCAGCTTTGCCTGTCTGGATAGAATTCTTCCAGAAATTGATTGCTGCTGAGAAAAAGCAGGCGGAAGAAAGCGGTCAAGAATATATCAGGGAAGAATTTGCAGTTCCGCCGAATTTAAGTTTTGTTGAAATCGATCGTAAAACGGGTTTGCTGGCTACCCCAGCCTGTCTATGGCCCTTTCGGGAAGTTTTCCTGCCTGGTACTGAGCCTAGTCGATATTGTACACTGGAAGACCATATGCTGACCCTTGATTATTACGGCCAAGCCAAAGAAAAACATTAACCCCTTTTAAAAGAAAATAACTATTTTTTCTCTTTCCTCTGATCTCTTCCCAAGAGAGGAATTTTGGGGTGATTTTAAATCCAGATTATTTCTTTTTCCTCACCCTGGTGCTGGAAGAGCGGGCCCGGCTGCTGGAGCGACTCGAGGCACGAGAAGAAGAAGTTCTAATCCGGGAGGAGGAGCTTGGCCGGCTTCTAAAGCTGCTGGAGGAAGAAGAACGTCTGGTGATTGAAGATGAACCTCTTTTGATTACTGAATTATAAATTTTCCCTAAAATTGAACTAGACCTGCTTCGAGAACGTGAAGAGCTGATTCTGGAACTTGAACTTGAGCGAGTCCGGTAGGAGGAAGAACTGCGAGGTAAATATCGGGAAATTGTGGAGGAAGAGGTGCTTCTTCTGGTAGGAGCATAAATTTTACCTTGGATAGAGGAACGGGAGGTAGAAGTTTGGCTCCTTGAAGTGGAAAAGGAGGGGGGCCGGATTCCTCTTGTGGTACTAGTGTTTCTGGAAGAGATACTCCGGCTGGAACTTGACCTTCGGACTCGAGAAGCAGAACCAATGCTGCCTGTTAATCTTGATGATGGAGAAGTAAGAGTGGTTCTAGAAGTCGTTTTCCTCTGAGTGGGCTTTGATGAAATCTGTCCTCTTGAGCGGATAGAAGTGGCTGGTAGTCTGGTTTTAGTACCGACTGAGGAAGATTTCACACTGAGTGAGTGGATTCTAGTACGAGGTGAAATTGTTTTAAAGTTAGTCGCAGCCCCTTTTTTGAGAATAACTTTTTTTCCTTGAAGACGCTGAATATTGACACTCTGGCCCACTGGTCTAATTGCTGGAGCTTGATTGGTCAGGCGTATTTTACTTATTTTGCCCAATGATTGAGGGGAAACAACTACCTTAGAAATATTCCGAGCCTGGAGTTGGTTTTTATGAACGACTACGAGGGCGCGAGAGTTCAGAGGGTAATCATAGTAATTGTAACGGTCATAAAAGACGTTGTTGATGATGACAATAGGGCGATTATAATAGCTCAGAGGTACCCAACCTATATAGTCGTAGCCCCAGTACCAACTAACCCAGGCTGGTCCCCAAACAGTGGTGGGAATCCAGTACCAGCCCAGACTGATATTCCAATGCCAGCGTCCAAAATGGAAGGTCACCCAGCCCCAGCTTTCGTAAGGCACCCAAGTCCAGCCGCTGAGAGGCAACCAGACCCAGCGGCCATGATAATAGGGTCGCCAGTAAGGATCAAGTCCGACAGGCACCCAAACGTAGCCGTAGGGAGAGACATAGGTCCATCGCCCATGACAATCTAGCTCATATTCAAAGTCCTCTAATTCATTAGGTAGATAGCGTTGCGCCAGACGTCGTCGTACCTGATAGTCACGGTCTTCATTCCAGCGGTCGAAGCTGTCTTCGGCCACAGCCATAAAAGAAGTGGGTCGGGAAAGAAATTCTCCTCCTCTAACTTCGATTCTTTGTCCTTCCTTTAAGAGGAGGGATTCTTCATTCCCAGCTACTTCGATTACTCCCTTGAAAACAAAAATTTCACTGGCCTCTTCTTCCCGGACATCAATTCGGTAAAGTCCTTCCTGTAAAATAAAAACATTTGCGTCTGGGGTCTGGATGACAATTTCATTATTTTCAGTGACATAGCCGATGCTGAGATAGACGTTTCCTGTCCAAACATTTAAGCGAATACCTCCTTCTCCAGGCAAAGGGAGATGGAGGAGATCTACTTTAGTATATTCATCCAACCGAAGATAATTGGAGCGACTAAGATAGACTTCAGCTCGCCCCTCAGTAGTGGCGAGTCGGTCGCCAGCGATTAAAGGAGCGTTGATTACACCTTCCTCAAAGCCCACATCAGTAGCTCTCTGGATAAAAGTGCCGCCGGTCAAAAAGCTTAACCGGGCAAAAGATTCATTGAGATAGTTTCTTTCGCCGCTGAGAAGCGGCATAAAGGTGATGAGGATAAAAAGAGTGAAAATAATTGTTTTTCTCATTGGTTTCACCTTTAACTTCATTTTCCATTAATTTTATATGCAAATCCAATGCCAATTTCATAGCTAGAGTTTCCTCTAAAAAATAAAGGTCATTTCTGGCTGGATTTGTCCTCTTCCGGTGACAGGCGCCTAGTGGGGGAGACAGATTAAGCTCAGGTTTCAGGAGAGGTAGCCACTGTCTCCGCCATTTTGGTGTCAGACACCCACAAGTGTGGACATCGCTAATATGTGTTGTGTCGCATAAATTTTGGGTGTCAGACACTCTTTATAAATATGGGCTAGGGCAGAGGTCTGGCTCCAAGAAAGAGTTTTGAGAATAGGCCGAAGGATAAATGACCGAAAATTTTCTTATTCAAAAGTAAGAGCCAAAGACCTGACTTAAAATTACCCAACGCCCACCTATGACTTGGGAGAGGTGAAGACCTGAGACTACCTATCCCCGATAGTCTTTATGCCCATTATCTCAGAGGCCCAAACTTCATTAAATGGATTTTAGATTCTGGAGCGATTATACTTTATGGCCATTATACCAGAGGCCAAAACTCTTTTAATCTTCTAATCACCAGGTCTATTTGTTTTTCTGTTTGAGGTTGGGGAGGCTGTTTTATTTGGGGTGGCGGCGCCACGCCGGAGAGTTGTTCCAGCACAGCCACTACACTTCTGGCCAAAGCTTCAAGAGCATAGCCTCCTTCTAGGGTAAGAAGAAGGTGGCCCTGCGCCATCCGAGCAGCTTGCTCCAGAAGAAAATAGGTTAAAGCAGCAAAGCCCTGGCTGGAAAGCTGCATCCCACTTAGAGGGTCCTCCAGATGGGGATCAAAACCAGCTGAAACCAGGATAAACTCTGGCTGGAAGGCTTCAATTACTGGCTTAAGAACTCTTTTAAAAATGTAAAGATAGTCAGCATCTCCTTTTCCTGGGCTTAAAGGACAGTTGATGGTAAAACCTTTTCCTGGACCAGCGCCAATTTCCTCCCAGTGGCCTGTTCCCGGATAATGAGGATATTGATGCAGGGAAAAATAGAGGACTTCGGAACGTTGTTCAAAACTGTGTTGAGTACCATTACCATGGTGGACATCCCAATCGACAATTAATATTTTGTCAACTGAATGAATGCGAAGCAGATATTCAGCTGCCAGGGCGATATTATTGAAAAGGCAAAAGCCCATGGCACGACTCTTTTCAGCGTGATGACCCGGGGGACGGATTAAAGCAAAAGCGTTAGTGACTTCTCCCTCCATAATGGCGCGGGCGGCCTCCATCAGTCCTCCGGCCGCCAGAAGAGCGGTAGAAAAGGATTCGCTGCAAGTGGAAGTATCGGGATCTAAAATAACCCGTTCCTTTCCCTGAGTGGCCGCCAACTGTTCATAATAAGATTTTTCATGAATCCAGAGAATTTCCTCTTCCCGGGCGGGACGCGGAGGTATAAGAGCAAAAGAGGTGGAAGAGAATTTTTCTTCAATGGCTTCATGAATTGCCTGTAATCTCTCTGGCGATTCAACGTGATAAGCCCCCATTTGGTGGCGAAGATAGCGTTCATCTTTAACCAGGCCCGTCATGGCCCCTCCTTTTTTATCTGACTTTTTTAAGCCATTTTTATTCTAATTTTAACGGGTAAAAGGCGGCCAATTGGCCTCGTCCGGCTCACTAAAGATGTCACCTGAGCCTATCCAGGTGGCTAGCCAGGTTCCCACCAGCCCAGGAGTGGTGAGATTGCGGCCGGCCCCTAAGAAGTCTTCTTCTTTTTTTAACCGCCGGGTCAGATGCAAGCCGGAGGCAGGAAGAAAGAGAAGATAAAAGGCCAAAGTAAAGTAATAAGCCATTTTTTACTTTTTTTTAATCACGTTAATCACGGCTTCGCAAGAGAGGTGATATCTTTTGAAAGAATTTTCTTAGTTTTAACCGGCAGTAGACTACTAGCATAATAAGGTAACGCCAAAGATCCTGAAAGGACCGGATGTTTTTTATAACTTGAGGGATTTTATCTAGAAGGGAAACTTTTCTTTGGCTGAAAGACCAGCGGAAAATCAATTCGCTGACCTGACTCCAGGTAAGTTTATGCAAGAAAAGAGGCACATCTCCCTGAGCCGTAGGTAGAGTAATGATCCGAGGAGGATGAGGTCGGGCCCAGGAGAAATCTGGTGGCAGCACGCCCAATTCTTTGGCCGTTTTCTCCAGCGGAGTTCCAGGATAAATATGTAAAATAGCGATACTGCCTTCGATTTGGTCCCGATACTGTTCAATAATTCGAATGGTTTCTTGAGCTTCTTCCCAGGTTTCTGTGGGATGGCTGAAAATAAAAAAGGCGTTAGGAATAATATCGAGTTCCAGACACCATTTGACGACGCGATGAAAATCATCAATATTGATTTTTTTATGGATTATTTCATTTCTGACCCTTTCCGAACCTGCCTCGAGACCAAAAGAAAGGTGGAATAGACCGGCTTTTTTCATCTTTTCCAGAAGAGGTCGGTCAATCAAGTCAAGTCGGATATCGCATTTCCAGTAAATATTAAGCCGGCGCTCAATGATTAAATCACAGATTTTGGCCACCCTTTTGGGATTGGCGTTGAAAGTGTCATCGAAGAAAAAGAAAACATCAACTTGGTACTTGTCTTTTAAATATTCAATTTCTTGGAGCACATTGGCTGGAGACCTCATGCGGACCTGTCGACCCCAGTTGATGGGGGTAGCGCAGAAGTTGCAATTGAAAGGACAGCCTCGGCTGGTAATCATGTTAATAGCGGGCAAGAGACCCTGTCCAGGAACTTCGAAACGGAAGTTATATTTTTCGAAGGGAATCAAATGGAAGGCGGGGAAGGGAAGGGCATCGAGATCCAAAATTGGGGCTCGCCGGGGATTTACTTTAATCTGACCGTTGTGTCGAAAAGCCAGGCCATCTATTCTCTCCATTATATGAAAATCGGCTTTTTCTGCCCAGCGGGCACAAAGTTCCTTCATTGTTTCTTCACCTTCGCCAATGACGACTACATCTAGCTCAGGTAGATGGGCGAGGCAATCTTCAGGAGCCATTGAGGCGTGAGGCCCTCCCAACACAGTTAAGGCCTGAGGATAGGCTTCCTTGGCCTTTTTAATTAACTTGAAACTTTGAAATCTATTTTCTGTAGTTGAGGTAACTCCAATAATATCAGGTTGGTAGTGGCGGATCATGTCTTGAATTTGACGGAATTTTAACTGGAGAATATCAGCTGGAACAATTTTAAGGTCATGACCATCTTTTTCCAACACAGCTGCGATATAAAGTAGCCCTAGAGGAGGCATTGAAGAACCTTTTCGCCAGCGTTCGGCAAAGTAACCTCCCGGAGGTACTAAAAGCATCACTTTCATTTAGAGTCTCTCCTTCTGATTAAATTTCTTCTGGTCAATCTCGAGGGAGTAAAGGGAAGTGACGTTGGGTTCGGCCATTGATGTTCCATAAATATAATCAGCCACTTCCATAGTTTTGAAATTATGAGTGATAAGTATGAATTGAGTTTGTTCTTTACTCTGTTGCATTAAATTTAAAAACCGGCCAATATTGGTTTCATCCAGAGCGGCATCCACCTCGTCCAATAAGCAGAAGGGGGCTGGTCGGGTTTTAAAGAGGGCAAAGAGGAAGGCTAAACTGGTGAGGGATTTTTCACCCCCAGAGAGAAGACTTAATTTCTGGATTTGTTTACCTGGGGGTTGGGCGATGATTTCGACGCCGCTTTCCAAAGGGTTACTAGGGTCAAGAAGTTTTATTTCAGCCTGACCGCCTTGGAAGAGAATTTTAAAGGTTTCTTGAAAGTATTGATTTACCTGGGCCAGAGTTTCTAGAAAGCGAGTTTTACTTTCCTGGTCTATTTTCCGAATAGCTTCTTTGGTGGAACTAATTGAGTCTCGCAGATCTTGGCGTTGCTGAAGAAGAAAATCCAGACGTTCCTTTTCTTGGTTGTATTCTTCTTCGGCCACCAAGTTGACTTCCCCCATTTTCTGTAATTTATCGCGAGCTTCCTGAAGAACTTGGGCTATTTCCTGAAGAGGTGTTTTCTCCAGGGGGACGCTTTGCTTGATTTCCTCAAGAGTCTGACGGGTTTCTTGCCAGCTGGTTTCTTCCAGATTGACGAAGTCGCGCTCAATCTCGGCTTTCTTTATTTCCCAAGTCATCCTTTCTTTTTGGAAGATTTCCACTTTTTCCTGAAGTTGGCGAATTTCTTCAGTTAGTTCCCTTTTTTCTTGGAGAAGATGGGCATGTTGGTCTTCTTTAATTCGGAGTTCTTTTTCTTTTTGAGCCAGACTTTCTTTAGTCTTTCCCAGTTCTTGAAGAAGAGACTTGATTTTTTCCTTTAGAGTGATTCTTTCTTTTTGTAAGGCTTCTTCTTCAGAATTGAGAGAAATGTTTTTATTTTCGAGAATTTGGAGACGTTGTTGAATCTGCTTGGCTTGGCTCTGGAGATGTTCTTTTTTCTCCCGAAGTCGTTGTTCTTGGCTCTGGTGGGTGAACGACTGGGATTCTTGAGCTGTCAGTTCTTTTTTTAAATTATTCACCACCTGATTTTCTTCATCGAGGCGCTGGAGATGCTGGGCAATCCGCTGTAATAATTCCTCCTCCTTAGTTTTTAATGAATTGATTTTTCTCTCACAGACTCTTTTTTCCTGGTCAAGAATTTTTTCTTCTCGGGAGATAACCTGGATGATGTCTCTTAAATGTTTAATTTCTTTTTCCAGATAAGTGATATCTTTTTCCAAAGCGGCTTTTTTTCTTTCGGCTTCTTTCAACAGACGAGCTAATTTATTTTTTTCTGCCTCATTCAGGGCGATTTTTTGACTAATTTGTCTGATTTTTGCCTGAAGTGGAGAGAGTTGTTGCTGAGATTTCTCCAATTGTTGAGTTAGGTTTTTTCTTTCTAGCCGGAGGGAAACCAGGCCTTCTTTGGGTTGACCTATTTTTAGCAAGCCTGAGGAAAAAAGGAGGTCACCTTGGCTGGTTAAGTAGTTATTTTGCGGCTGTTTTATCCAAGAAATAATTGCCTCTTCTATGGAGTTGACCAGGATGGCATCCGGCAGGTGATTCCAGTTGACTGGTCGAGGTGAAGAGAAATTAATAGTTTGTTTCAAAGTGAGAGGAGAATCGTTTTTTTTCTCTCTTGGAGTTGGGTGTTCTTTTTGGAGGGCAGGGAGGAGCAGAAAGGTTCCTCTAGAAGGTAGGGTGACTTTATTAGAGAGAATATCATCGGGATCGATAATAGGCACCCGTGTTTCTTCCTCCCAGAGAGCGTCTACCAGAGGAGCTATTTCTGGGCTAGCTTCCAGCCAATCAGCCAGAATTTCTCCTGAGAAAGAAGTCGGTTGCTCAAGGGGACGGAGTTGATTGAGTAAATGATCCAAGGCTTTGATCTTAGAGCTTATTTCCTGCTGAGTGGTGAGGACCGTTTTTTCTTGGTGACGAAGGTTTTCCAGTTCTGCTTTACTTTGGTTAGTCTCTTGCTCCAGATGTTGCAGTTGTTGATTGAGGTCCTTAATTTGCTGGGCTAATGAATCTTTGTTTTGGGTTAATTGAGCCAGAGTAGTTTTTTTGGAGTCTAGTTCTTTTTGATTCTCTTCCTTTTCTTGGCTGAGCTTTTTGGCCTGATTTAGAATAAACTCTAGTTCTTTTTCCTGCCGAGCCAGAGTATTTTTGGTTTCAGTGGTTTCCCCCAGAAATTGGAGATGTTCCTGGCGAAGCTGGTCGATTTTAGCCTGTTTAGTCACCACTTTTTCTTTTAAAGAAGTTACTTTTGATGTGACCTTTTCTAGGTAGTGGTGTAGACGGACCAGCTCCTCCTCTGTTTGATGGAGTTGCTCTTTGAGCTCTTTTAGTTGTTTCTGAAGGAGTTTCTTTTCTTGATTGATCTCTTGGCGAGCTTGAGTTAAAGAAGAGAGTTTCTCTCCCAAAAATTCCAAATGCCCTCTTTCTTTTTCTTCTTCTGCCGCCAGCCGCGTTAAAGTAGTCTGACTTTTTCTTACTTGAGCTTGCTCAGTTTGAATTTGTTGCTCTATTTGCCAGATTTTTGTCTGAAGATGATTAAGTTGTTTTTCTTTTTCTTTTAATCGATTAGTCCAGCTCCGCTCCTGCTGCAGATTCGACTGATAGTTATGGAGAATTTCGCGGCGTTTTTCGGCCAATTGTTCTATTTTCTGGCGGAAAAGTTGGAGAGTTTGTTGGCGAACGATCTCTCTTAGCCGCCGGTAACGTCGAGCTGTTTGAGCCTGTCGTTGAAGGGAACGGACCCTTTTGCTCACTTCGTCAATAATGTCTTCCAGCCGAGCCAAATTCTGTTCGCTGTTGTCAAGTTTCAATTGGGCTTGACGTTTTTTCTCTTTGTAGAACGATGTTCCTGCCGCTTCTTCGATCAAGAGCCTTTTCTCAGTAGGTTTGGATTGGAGAAAAAAATTAATACTGCCTTGCTCAATTATAAAGTATTCTCGTTCACCTATATTTTTTTTCCACAGCTCATCCCGAATATCTTTAAGGCGGGCCACCTTGCCATTGAGGCGGAACTCGCTCTCCCCAGAACGATAAAAACGATGGGAAATTTTTAATTCCTCGTCGGTTTCTTCCTCTATCAAAGAGAGAGTCACTTCGGCCATATTCAAGGGCGGCCGGGAGGAATTCCCGTTGAAAATAATATCTTCTTTTTTCTCGCTGCGGAGAGCTTTGGGTTTTTTTTCTCCCAGAACAAAGAGGAGGGCGTCGACAATATTGCTTTTTCCCGTACCATTGGGTCCAATGATAGCCGTTATGCCGGGATGAAATTGAATCTTTGTTCTTTCGGGAAAAGATTTAAATCCTTGGAGTTCTATTTTTTTTATGCGCATAATTTCTTCTTTTTTTCTCTCTGCGGTCTCCTTGACACACCAGACGGAATATACTACTTATTATTCCCGGTTGAGAATTTATTGTAATTATTTTTTTAGGAATTGCAATGAGCCAGAATGAGCCAGCGTAGCTCAGCGGTAGAGCAACTGATTCGTAATCAGTGGGTCGGAGGTTCGAATCCTCTCGCTGGCTCTCCTTCTTAAGATTAAGAAAAAGGAATTTTTCCGGAAGTTAATCATTTTTGAGGTTAGTTTAATCCGGTGGGGCTGATTCATTTACTGGGAACATTTTTTGAAGATAGGATAGATGTTTGAACAGATTTATATTTTGGAAAAAAATGTTTTTTTGAAAAAAAGAGAGGGGCAATGGGGAATTGAATATTAGAATAAATAAAACTTATACTTTCTTTTCAATGGAAGAAATATTAAAGACAAGAAGGAGCTTTTGTGGTTTAAGTTTCTCGATTTAAAAGAATAGAGGAAATAGCTGATCCTTTAATTCCAGCCAAATCTGGTAAAAATTTTTAGCAGGATAATTTTGGTAGACAAAGACAATTTATATAATTTATTGATATATGAAAAAAGAAATATATAGAAACTAGATTCATTTTTTTCTTTATATGGATGTGTTATAATTTAAACAAAATAAGTTGTTGTTTCTGGTTAGGAGTAAATTTTAAGGTGGAGGGCGATAATTTTCGGGGTTGCCTGAGAGAATGAGGGAAGGAAGCAGCCTCTGATTTAAAGAATCTGGAATATCAAGCATGACAGATGAAAGAAAGGCCATATTTTTTATAAAGTTGGTTCTTTAAAATGGGCGAGGCTAGTAAAAAAATGTTTTGTTTAGAGAGGCTAAGAAGTCCCCAAGAAATTTTACTTTGAAAGATATAATGGACTATAAAATTTTTAGGTTTAAACCAAAGGAGTGGCCATGAAAAAGATAATTATTGTTCTGGGATTGGTTTTTTGTGGGCTGGGTTCACTTTGGGCTCAATATGAGCAGCATCAAGTAGTGGTTCGCAATATTGCTGTGCCTCTGCGGGTTTATCTCAATGGTAGTTTTGTCGAAGATATAACCAGGGATGATATTGAACTTTATGACAACGATCAGCTCCAAAAGGTGGAAGCACTTTATTTGATTTCCAAGAATGAGGTAGCTCGGATGGATGCCGAACGGGATTATATGCCTTATACCTCTCGCCACTTCTATTTTCTTTTTCAAATTCTAGAATATAACCCCAAAATTACTGATGCACTTGATTTCTTTTTCAGCAACATCTTCCAGCCAGGGGACACCCTCCAAGTGATGACCCCTATGAAAAACTATACCCTTTCCCAAGCAGCCCTGAAGAGTAAAACCAAAGAGCAACTGGTCAAAGATATGGTGGCTGTTATCCGAAAAGATACTCAGATTGGGGCCTCTGAATATAATAACCTTATTAAAGATTTGAAACGAATGGTCCGGGCTATTTCGGTTTCCGGAGGACAGACCAGCGCTATGCGGGATTTAGAATCCAGTGATTCTGGTGGCTTGTCAGGTCTGCAGTTTCTTCTGCCTCAGTATAAAAATGCTCTGATTAAATTAGAAAATCTTCGTTTTGTTGAGGAAAGTCGATTTTTACAATTTGCCTCCCAACTCAAACGCCTCGATGGACAAAAGATAGTCTTCTTTTTCTATCAACGGGAATTTCGACCGGAAATTCACCCCCGTATTTTGAATAATTTAGTCAGCATTTATCAGGATGACCCTAATCTTATCGGTCAAATTCAAGATCTTTTTCAGTTTTATCAACGAGAAACAAGATTGAATATCATCAAATTACAGCGAGCCTTTGCCGACTCCTCCATTGTTCTGAATTTCCTTTTTATGCACAAAAATCCAGAGAATATATCTGGGGTCTATATGCGAGAACAATCCGAAGATGTGTTTAAGATCTTTACTGATATCGCCAAAGCCACGGGTGGAGTAGTGGATACTTCGCAAAACCCAGATGCAGCTTTTCAAACTGTAGCCAAAACCGTCGAACGCTATTATCTACTTTATTATTCACCCTCAAATTATGTGGCTGATGGCAGTTTTCATCAAATTAAAATCAGAATTAAAGGTCGCGATTATCGTCTTTATTATCGGCGTGGTTACTTTGCTGATTGAAGGTTTTTGCCCAGACTAAAAATCTCAGGGCAGAGAAGGTTGTTAAGAATTTTAAAAAAGTTGATCTTCTCTCAGCCAATTAATTTTAAATTAAAGGGGGAAAGAGAACTATAGCTGTTTTTGAGGCCATAGGAAGGGGGAAAAATAAACAAAGGATGATGAAGATGATAACTTTTTGGCGGAAAAGTTGTCTCAGGCTTCTTTGGGGAGGAGTAATAATTCTCCTTATTTCACCAGGGTTATTTTCTCGACAGCAAACCTTAGTAGAAACATCCTTGGTGGTTAATGTAGAGGTACCAGTGCGGGTTTTTGATAGTCAGGGTCATTTTGTTGATAACTTAACAATCGATGATTTTGAGGTATATGAGGATGGAGTTTGCCAAAAAATAGATGCTGTATATCTCATAAAGAAAAATCTTATCCGTCGTAAGGAAGAAAAGAAAAAACTGAAACCGGAAACTAAGCGGACCTTTTTTCTTATCTTTGAAATTTCCGAATACACTCCCCGAATAGGTCGGGCTATAGATGAATTTATCGAGAGGGTGCTTCTTTCTGAGGATCAATTAATTGTAGTCACGCCTCAAAAGACTTACCGTTTAAAGGAGATAAGCGTCAAAGTCAAGAAAAGAAAGGAGATTGCTAATGAGCTTAAAGCCCGTCTCCGTCGCGATGCCAATATGGGAGCAGCTGATTATCGGAGTGCTTTGCGTGATCTTCAGAACCTGGCTGCCAAAATAACTTCCGCTCTAGCTACTGACAATCAACAGGCAGGGCCAGCGGACAGTAATATTCCCTTAAATTTGGGAGATATGGAAGTTCTGATTAATCAATATATGAGCTATTTGCAAAAACTGGAAGTTCTCCGCCGGGTAGATGAATTACGCCTCATGGATTTCGCTCGTTATTTAAAAACTGTCGAAGGTCAGAAATATGTATTTTTGTTGTATCAACGTGAATTTATTCCTCAAATCGAGGAAAAAGTTTGGATTCAGGCAGCTTCGCTGTATCAGAATGAGGAAGGGATAGATTTGAGGCATTTTATTGCCGATATAATGGAATTGTATAAACGAGATGTTTCTGTAGATGTAGAGAAAATCAAACGGGCTTTTGCTGATGCTTCGACCTCCATCCATTTTCTTTATTTGACCGAGCCCAAAAAGCATATTCCTGGGGTGACCTTTGTGGAACGAACTGGCGATATCTTTGCTCCTTTTGTCGAAATGGCTCGGGCCAGTGGTGGCTTTTATGACAGCTCTTACAATCCCCAGTTTCTCTTCCGTAAAGCTCTTCAAGCCGCTGAAAATTATTATCTCCTTTATTACACTCCTAAAACACCTATTGGTGAGGGCAAATTTCGTCATATTAAAGTCAAAGTTAAACGTACTGGGGTGCGCATTATTCATCGTTTGGGTTACTATGCTTATTAGATTCTGGCGAAGACTCTAAGAATTACTTCCAATACTCTGGGTGTCTGACACCTTCTATCAAAGCATTTCTCTATCCACGTCAAGGTCTCTCTCAATCCCTGATGAAAGGGTATATATGATAAAGGGTGTCTGACACCATGAGTCTGACACTCTGAGTAAGTCTCCGAGATCTTGGTAAGGTGTCTTTCTTTGTAAGGTGTCTGAGACCCTGTCTTTGTAACACCCTGAGTGCCTGCCACTTTGTTCTTTTTCAGGTGTCTGACACCCTGAGTGCAAATGGCCCCTTGGAGTGAAGGGCTTAAGGTATCTGCAACCCAAAGTGAAAGTGTCTGACACCCTGAGTGAAGGCGTCTAACACCCTGAGGGCTGAGTAAGTCCCTGAGTAATGACACCGTAAGTGCCTTATCTCATTCAAGGCTTTTCTCTTGTGGCTCTTAGTTAAAATGTTAGTAGAGGGGAAGCTCCTTTGTTTTTCTTCACGATTTTAGAAACGCTGACGATCCCTAAGATTATCGAAACTTCGGATCCAATGTGTTTCTCTCTTTAGGTATCCATTAGTCCCATGAACTATATTCAGAGGAATTAGCTCCACTTAAATAATTGCCAGGCATGTTGATAATTTAACGCCATCGCCTTAAGATAAGCGAAGGTAGCTAAATTTTACTTAACTGGTTTTATGGCCAGGGAAGGAGGAGAAGATGCGTCGAATGTTTTTCAAATTCATTCGAGTTAGGCCAAGAAAAACTATCTTGACCGCCTTTTTATTTAGCGGTGTCATCTTTTTTACTTTTTTATTATTCATTTCTGCTCAGGAACAATCTCCAACTAAACGGAACCTTTCCGGGAGAGTTGATTATCAAGGTCCGGTTAAAGGAAAAATTATTGTCCGGCTGTATAAGTTAAATCTCAATCCTCAAGGAAAACCAAGATTATTAACGAAAGGAGAAATTTATGGTGAGCAAGCGCCGCTTCAATCGCTTGTCTTGCCTCAACCGGGTGGCTATTCCTTTTCGCAACTGAAGCCGGGCTATTATTCGGTGATTGCTTTTCTGGATGAAGACAAAAATAGAGAAATTGGCTTTAATCCTCCCGAGCCCCTAGGTTGGTATGCGGCCGAGGCCGCTGGGCGTTGGGCTGCCATAGATCTCCGTAAGGCTGATTTTAACCAAGCTGATTTGGTGCTCCGCCAACCAGTTCCCTTTCCCCGTCCAGAGAAGAAAATCGCTCATGGAGCCCTGCGGTGGCTTAAAGGCCTCCCGGTTCTCCATCTCTGGGGAACAGCTGAGGAGAGGGGTTTTGCTCATGGTTATTTAATTGGGCCGCAAATCATTGATTTTTTTGAATATTATGTGCTGGAGGATAGTTGGCGTTCAGCCCGGCGGTATGAAGAGATTTTTGTGCCTTTCCTCAAAAAGAATTTTAATTATCCGGCCGAATATTTGCGAGAATGTCAAGCTGTAATTAAAGGAATGCGGGCTGCCGGAACCGATATGAGGGTGAAAAGTTTAGGCCGGGAATTCGGCCTGAGCGAACTTCTCGCCATAAATGCCTATATCGAACGACGAGCTGCTTTTCCGGTAAAAGAACCAGCGGGCTGTACTCAGTTTGCCTTCTGGGGACCATTGACCCAGAGGAGTGAATTGCGAGGCGGTTTGCTGGCTGCCCGGAATATGGATGGAGAATGTGATCTCCGCAAAGTTACGGTCAGCCATTTTTTGTTACAGGCGGTGGAACCTTCAGAACCAGGTTGCCGAAGATGGGTTTCAGCTATGTGGCCGGGTTTTGTCGGCACGATTTCCGGAGTCAATGAGGCAGGCCTTTACAGTATGGAAAATGCTGGCGGCACGGGTCCTGGACCTGTGGTGAAAGGAATTGTTCCCTGTAGCTGGATTCAGCGCTATCTTCTGGAGACCCAAGGCCAGGAAGCTACGCCTGAAAGTGTGCTGGCGGCCATGGAGCAGTTTAAAAATGAAAGTGGGGGCATTACGGCTCCGGGCTCAATTATTCTCTGGGCAGTACCTTATCGGGGCCAGCCAGCCCCGGCCTTTGTCTGGGAAGGAGATCGCTTTGGGGGAGTGATGCGTCGACCGACCGAAGTCAGGCCTAAATCTGAGTTCAATATTATGGCGGCCAACCACCATTTGATTTATGGCTATAACCCGGCTCAGCCGGGTTTTTCTTTTGGGCGGCCGGTTTATTTTTCTTCCCGATGGCGGTATGAGGTCGGCTGTAATATTTTGGAAGCTTGGTCGAGGACAGGCCAATCCTTAGGAGTAGCTGAAGCTATCCGTCTTCTTCAAAGTGTGGCCCATGGCACCACAGAATATGCCGTCATTTTTCTGGCTAATGAAGGTCGGCTGCTAGTGGCTGTAGATGATTTGAAACCCGACCTTTGGGATGCCCCATATCTAAAATGGGTTGAATTTAAATTTGATGAATTGTTCTTTTCTCACCATGAGTAAGTTAGACTGATCAATATTTTAGGGTCACGTCTTTACCTTTCACCGTTGCAGAACAAATATTTCGACATTTCTTAATCAGCCTAATTTAAAACTCTTTTCCGTAGGCCAGCCTCGGCGAGATTAAGGGAGAGGTTCAAATAAGATAAATCAAACCAGATTATAGGTGAGAGTCCAAAGTTACAGTTAGGAGGAGGGTGTCTGACACCCGAGAATTATGCGACACACTTACAGGTGCCTGACACCACCCTTGTTCTGACACCAACATACTTGGAGGTGTCTGACCCCAAAATGTCTGACCCCAAAATGTAGGATACAGTATCTGGACCCTAATTCAACAGAGGAAAGAGGAAAATGCCCCTTCAGGAATAGTAATTAATATTTTGCCCTTTTTCTTGGACAAATTCCGTCGAATCAGACCCAAAGAAGATAGAATTCTTCTTGGAATAACCCCCGTAAGAAGAATAGAATGGAAAGAAAAGAATAAATTTTTTGAAGGAGAGGTGGTCAATGGTCAAAACAGGATTTTTTAATTGGGGTCAAGGAGTGCTGTTGGTTTTGATGATATTAGGTTTGCTTAGCCCTATTTATTCCCAGGAGAAAGGGAAGAAGCCTTGGTATTGGTCGGTGCAGGAAGTCAAACAGGTAGTGGAGAGAGTGAGGGCTGGTCGGGATCTTACCCCTTCTGTCTGGCCCAGAGGAGCCAGAGTGGCCGTGGGTCTTTCATTTGATTTTGATGCCGAAACCAATGCTCTTCGCGATGAAAATTTTTCTCCGGGAGTTTTTTCCCAAGGGGAGTATGCGGCTCGCCGGGCTATATCCCGAATTCTCCGCCTTTTGGATAAATATAATCTACCGGCTTCCTTTTTTGTTCCGGCCATCAGCGCCCTTCTCCATCCCCAAGCCATAAAAGCCATTGTGGCCTCGGGTCGGCATGAAATAGGTTTGCACGGCTGGATTCATGAGCGTAATTCTCTTTTAACTGAAGAGGAAGAACGCCGGCTGATGAAAAAAGCTTACGAAACTCTGAAAAAAGTCACGGGCAAGGCTCCAGTTGGTATCCGCACCCCTTCCTGGGATTTCAGTCCTTCAACTCTGAAAATTATTCGGGAGATGGGTTTACTTTATGATTCCAGCCTCATGGCTGACGACCATCCCTATGAGATTCTCGCTGAGGGTCAGCCCACAGGAGTGGTCGAGTTGCCAGTAGAATGGATTATGGATGATTATCCTTATTTTGGTTTCAACCGTTTTACCAGTATCCGACCCCATATCAAGCCGGCGGATGTGCTGGCTATCTGGCAGGCTGAGTTTGACTTGGCCTGGGAGGAAGGCAGTGCCTTTATTTTAACCATGCATCCCAAATATATCGGGCATCGTAGCCGGATAACCATGCTCGAAGAGCTTATCCGCTATATCAAGTCCAAGAAAAAAATCTGGTGGGCGACGCATGAACAGATTGCTCGCTATGTCTGGGAGAAAGCCCAGGCTAAAGGAAATTAAGTTTTCGGAGTAAACGGCGCGTCGAGGGAGTCAATTTAAGCCGGACAGCCTCTTCGGGAGTGAACCAGCCACCAGCTGAAGCATCGTCTCCGGGATGGAGCTCGCCCTGGAGGTACTCAGCCTGGAAATCAACAATCAGATAGTGGTAGATGATTTCTCCCTCTTGATTAGGTTCAATTATCTCCAGAATGTCGACGATTTCCCTTGGCCGGACAGTCAAGCCCGTTTCTTCTTGGAGCTCTCGGATGACCGCTTCACGGAGAGTTTCACCCCAACGAACTGAGCCTCCAGGAATAGCCCAATACCCCCGGCCCGGCGGATTGTCTCTTTTCACCAATAACACTCGACCTTGATGGAAAACCACTGCTCCGACGGCCAACCGGGGTTGTTTTTTTTCCATTAGTTCACCAAAGGAAAAAGCAGGAAGACGAGAATGTCCCAGAGAGTGTGGCTGACGACAATGGTCAAAATAGAGCCCTGCCAGAGATAAAGGCCTCCCCAAAAAAGTCCGGCCACCAGAGCTGCGCCAATGAGAAGAGGGTTGCCTGTAGCTAAATGAACCGTCGTATAGATGAAGGTGGCCAGGAGATAACCACTTAGGGGCGAGAAGAGATTAGCCAAAAGCCGTTGAATGGTCGCTCGCCAGAAAAGTTCTTCGCCGGGTCCAATGACCAAAACCATCAAAAGGGCTATCCGCCAGCAGGAAGCTCCTTCTTTAAAAGCATAAATAGCCTCTATATTTTTGGTTGCTGAGGGCAAAATGAGAGGTGAAATTATTTTGGCCAACCAGAAGAGGCCGTAAAGAAATCCGGCACTGATTAAACCGAGAATTAGAGGGCCCCATCTTTTTCTTTTGATTTCCTCATAGAAAAGGAGAAAGACATTTGGTTGAAAGGAGATGGTTAAGGCCAAAAGAAAAACAAGATTAAAACTCATTCCCCACCAGAAGTCGATCTTATGAGATTGAGCCAGCCAGAAAAGGCCTGAAAAAAGACAAAGGGCTAGAAAGAGAAGTATTCCAAGATGATAACCTTGAGTTGGTTTCCCCAGTGGAATCTTTTTGTTGTTATTCATCTCTTTATCAGCGGGGCTCAAGACTCCAGGTAAAGAGGCTTTAAAGAATCATCTCCATAAAGCCTGTCAATTAACTTTTTCAAATAAAATAATCTAACCAGATAGCTAGGAGGCAAAGGGTGCCGAAGATTAAATTATATTGGGACGTGGCTCCATCAAGAATGATGAAATCCAGAGGTTGACGGGGCTGATGACGATGGAGAGCTCTTCGCCAAAGTGAAATAGCTTTAGGTAAGGCTAGTAAACAGAGGAGAAAAGTGAGGGGCATAGTAATATTTCCTTGGCCAGAAAAGAAAATCCGAGGGAGAAAAACTAAACCAAGGATGAGACCCATAGATCCAAAAAGAAGAACCCCGTAATAGAAAAGGGAACCCTTATCTCCCAGAAGAACAGCTACAGTAGTTATTTGTTGCTTGGAGTCAGAAGCTATATCCCGCCAGTTATTAGCGTGTAAAATTGCCACCACCAGCAAAGAAATAGGCACGGCCCAGATAAGCGGGAGCCAAGAGAAAGTCCGGGTTTGGACTACCCAAGCTCCTAGAGAGCCCAACAGGCCGAAATTGAGAAAGACCGCCAAGTCGCCAGCGGCATGATATTTCATCAAGGTATAGCCTAGGCCAATAGCCACTCCTAGTCCCCCAATGTAGAGAAGCAGGGGAGTTGTTAAATAGACTAAGAGTAGGCCCAGGCTTGAGCCGAGAGCGAAAAGAATGGCTGCGCCCCGCCGGGCTTGGCCAGTGGTTATCCAACCCCGAACAAGAGCCCCGCTGACGGGAGTCACTACTTGGTCCAATCCTTGCTGGTAGTCAAAAACATCGCTCAAGAGGTTTGCGGCAGAATGGAGTATCACCATCGCCACTAAAGAGAGGATAAATAGGACGGGCTTGATCACCACTCCTCCATAAACAGCTGCTAAGGAGGTGCCAAAGAGCACGGGCATAATGGAAGCTGGATAAGCCCAGGGACGTACAGCCACCAGCCATTTTTTCAATCTTCCTGGCGGTAGTGAATGAACATTATTGGTGGCCATCATGCTTGAATTTATAGCAAACCCTCCCTTGGTGGTCAACTTTTTCAGCGCTGAGCGGAGAGTCTATTTTGGGAAGTGAGCTCAGTCTTTTTTTGGTTGGCCATAACGCTTATAACCAATTCAAGAAAAAGGAATTAATAACTCACCTGGTTCCTTGTCTTATTGGCTAGGGAAGAGGTCCTCAGAAGGAGTTTGTTCATTGGCTATTTTGGATACATTTTCCCGGAGTTATTTTGAGGAGTAATTTTGTCTCTGATGTCCTAATTTTCGGGCCAAAGTTTCGATTTTATCTCGATTTTCTAGCTTGTCCAGCCATTCTTTGGGGAGAGCCTTTATCCCCAAATAGGCTCCCGCTAAGGCACCCGTCATAGCTCCAATGGTGTCGCGGTCACCGCCTTGGAGAATCGCCGCCAACAGGGCTTCTTTGAAATTAGTTGGATGCGAGAGGAAAGCATAGAGAGCATAAGGCATTGATTCTTGAACAATCACCGAAGTCCCAAGTAAAGAGACTGCTTCCTTGAGACCCGCCTCTTTTTCTAGAAGTTTAATAATTTGGTGAAGCTTTTCTCTAATTTCTTCAGTTTGGGCAATGGTTAAAAGTAGTGTTATAAGGCCAACTTTATTTAGCCCTGTTGGGGGGCGAAGTTTAATTACTTCGGCCACAGCTCGGGCTAAAACCACAGCCCCATCTTGACCCACAGGGTGAGCGTGAGTCACGGCTGCCGAGAGCCGAGCTTTGGCTTCCAATTCTGGGTGTTCAAGGAAGAATAAACTTACAGGGGCAATGCGCATAGCTGCCCCATTGCCCAAGGAACCTTGTCCCCGATAGAGTTTTTGAGCTGCTTCGAGATAAGAGAGGCCGGTTTTGGTCACCAGAGAAAAAATTCGCCGAGGACCGGGACCGTATCCCCGCCAAGGTTCCTGAAGATAAGCCTCGTGAAAACATTTTCCTAAGGATTGAGGATGAAGGTCTTTTTCTTGAAGTAAACTCTGAGCTAGAGCTATAGCCATAGCTGTGTCGTCGGTGTAAGAAAGATGGTCAAGGGATTTGAGGCTTTCTTCTAGCCGGCGCCGGCTCCGTGCAGTAAAAGCCAATTCACCCAGAGTATCGCCCAAAGCTAGACCCAGGAGAGAACCGCAAAATTTCTCTTCAAGCTCCCTGAAATCGAGAGGCTCAACTTTCATTTTAGCCAATTTAAGCGGGTAAGTTTTCTTTTAAGATTCTCTTATTTTTTTGAATTATAAAATATTTTTTCCAGTGCTTTCCAGGAGAAAGAAAAAATTTATCCTTTCTTCAAGGCATAAATTTTATTTCTGGTATAAAAATTATAAAAACAATAACTGAGAAGAAAAGAGCAATGAGGAATTCTTCCCCAGGGAGCTAATTTTAGTGGAGTTGATTGTTCAGAGAATCATCTTTAAAGAATGAACAAGAAAATTGGGGAAGACTGACTGGGCTTTCTGGAGAAATAAGAGACAAGAAACTCTCCAGATAATATTAGAAAAGTTTTCAGAGATCAGTTAGAGAACTTTTTAACTCCGAACTCGTTATTTTTTGAGTCTGTTTAAGTTTTAACTTATTCTTACTTATTCTTAATTTTTTTAATTAAAGCCCAACTAAGTGGCTGCCTTGAGGATAACTCACTGTGAAGTTGATAGAAATCTTCTTTTTAGTTCCTGGGGACAAGGTTAATTTCCAGTGGAGGAGCCCATTTTTTTCCTGTTTGTCGGGCTGAGGTCGCAGCGCTACATCATCAATGGTTATCTTTGAATTTCGGCTCACTGGAAGCTGGTCAACAATTTCCAGCTTGACCTCCCGTGGCCGAAAATTTTCCAGGGTAATCTCATAGCCGAATTTAATTTTTTCGGTTTTACTTAAGAAGCCTGGTTCAATCTTTTTTCTAGATACCTGGGTATATTTGACTTGGATTTGTTTATCTCGTCCGAAATAGAGATTGCCTTTGTCGCCAGGGGCCAAAAAATTTAATGTTCCCTGGCCAATATATTCCTTTTCAATAAAGAAATAAGCTGGACCTTTGAGAAGAGGGTACTGAAAAGTGTTTTTCAGAGAAGCACGAAGAAAGGCCGCTTCCATATTTTTGGGGACTAAATAGTAATCAAACTCGGCTTCGAGCTCCTGGGAATCAATGGGGACTGAGTGTAACTGGTTGTCGCTGGGAATGGAAACAAGTTGGGGGACTTTAAAGTTTAAATGGAGACCTTTCTCTTCGATCAGAGCTGTTTGAAGGGCAACTTTTTGAAAATCAGCTTTTTCTGGAGCTACCCCCCCAAGAACACCACCCACCACTCTCCCTTTTATCTCCTGTTTAGTTCTTTTAGTTCGGATTGGGGCTGGTGGGGGAGTATAAAGGTCAATATACCAAGGATTAAGCTGCGGAGGTGAAACCCCAGCTGTAGGGAGAGTAGTGGCTAGTTCCAGGCTTACGCCTTCCCAGTTTTCGCCACTTTTCTGACGCACAGCTCCAAAGACCGCCACTTCCACTTTGTTTTCTTGAGGTAACGCCCGGAGGGTGTAGCGAGGCATCCAAGTGGCTTGGGGAATAAGATAACTTAGGTGGAGATTGACTTCACCTTCGCGGTCAGCTGTCAAGAGGAGAGAGACTCTTTTAGCTTCGCGAGGCTGATGAGGTTTTATCTCTTCGAGTTTTTTCTTTAAAGTTTGTCGTTCTTCTTTGAGCTGGGCCAATTTCTCCTGGGTAGCCAGTTTCTCTTGGGCAATAGTTTTTAATTCCTTGCCCAGGAAATCAAGTGTCTTTTTCCAGTTGTCAAATTTAGGGTTGGGGCCAATGATAATTTGCTTCCAGGCCTCCGAAGAACTTCCAGCGGCGAGAGACTGAAGAAATTTTTCTTTAGTGCCACAAATATTAAGAATTTCTTCCGATTGAGCTATTTCCCGATCGAGTTCTTTTATTTTCTCTTCCAGCCTTTTGACTTCTTCTTGGTAAGGAGTGGTAGCAAAAGTCCGAGCCACTTCTAAATTAAGAATTTTGACGGCCGAATTGCCTTCTCCTTCTACAGTCAAGGAGTTATCGTTAAGGCTGACGGGTAAATCAGGGAAAACAACTTTATTCAGACCAGGCGCTAAATTTACTTTAGCTAACCGGCTCACCAAGGCGCTCCGGAGAAAAACAGTTACCTGGGTGATTTTACTGGAAGCTTGGATCTCTTTCGCCTTTAAAGAGAAACTTAATACCAGAGGGCTGATAAGGAGGAAGAGACCTATTAGCATCAAAAACCGAGCTGTTTTGCCCCCGAAATCAAACTTTTTCATAATAACCTCCTTTTCAGCGAGCGACCAATTTGATTTAAGTGTAACATTAATTCCCTCTGGAGCCAAGTTGTACCCCTAGGGCGAACAAGCTATTCCCCCAGGGTGAAGGCTAATAAACAGAGAAATTACTTCTCTTAAGTATTAAGAATAAAGGTCTCCTTCATTCAATCAAGTTGAGTGATAAAAATGCTGGGTTTATTCTGATGGAAAGGGTGAGTTAAATTTTTGAAAAACACTTGAATTGTTTAAGTTAATAATTTTTGCTATTTCTTGATTTTTAATTACCCCGGTGGGAGCTTGGAAGGGAAATTTTTTGGGTTTAACTGTAGAGTCAACTCCAGGTTAGGTCGGTAAATAAGCCAAGTTGATGTTAATTGGGAATTGTGGAAAGATTAAGGGGAGGAAAGCCTTAAAGAAAGAGAAGAAGTGGTGTCAGAGTTGACTTCTCGCCTTCTAGTTTATCGGACCTTGGAGTTTACTTCTCCTGCCCGAATTCCCCGGCAGCTTTTTTGTCCCCCTGGTATAGAAATAGAGGAAAAAGAGAAAACTTCCCTTCAATTTATCCGGTCTAAATATCCAGACGATCTGGTCATGGCTCCGGTTGTATATCTTTCTTCAGCCACACCTTCCTTGAGAGCTAGGGGGAGGAACCTTTATCGAGATGAGTGGGGCTGTCTTTGGGAGAGGCCCGCTCCTTATTATTTAGGTAAAGTCAAGGAAGCACCTCTGCAAGATTTGTCTCAAATCGCTAGTTATCGCCCCCCCGAATTCATCTTAGAAATAGATCGAGAAGCTGTCCGAGATTTTTGTCGACGGACTGAATGTTTCGTCCTGAGCGGAGTGGAGGTCCGGCTTTTCGAAAGACTGCAGTCTTTACGGGGTGAAATGGAATTGTTTCAGGACTTAGCTCGTCTTCCTAACGAATTTTTAGCTTTGCTTAAATTGGTTCATGACTTCAATCTCAAGCTGATTGACGTTTGGTCTTCGACACCTATCGACGGTTTGGTATTAGTGGATGATTGGGGAGGTCAGGACCGGTTGCTGATTTCGCCCCAACTCTGGCGACGATTATTCAAACCCCTCTACCAGGAGTATGTCGAGCTGATTCATAGTCGCGGCAAAAAAGTTTTTTTCCACTCTGACGGCTATATTTTAGAGATAATACCAGATTTAATAGAGATTGGGATTGACGCTCTAAATGCCCAACTTTTTACCCTAGGGTTGGAGCAATTAGGCGACATGGCTCGAGGCCAACTAACTTTCTGGGGATGTGCTGATATGGAATTTTTCCCAGTATCAAAAACAAAATTAGACATTAGGCAAAAGGTTAAAGCCCTGAAGGACATGTTATTTCTTGAGGGCGGGCTAATCGCCAGAGTTGATTTTCTACCGGGGGTTAAGATGGAAAACCTCATCAATTTTTTGGCAGCATGGGAATAACTTTTGGACTCGGTGCTTCCCCTTGGCCCCAAAAGCGAGCTAATTAGGGGAAAAAGGTATTATTTAGCTAAAATTATATTAGGCTGTTTGAATTTTCTTTTCTGCCCCTCTCCTTTGCTCGGGCGTAGAACTACTCCGCCCAGGAGGATTTAAATTAGAGTGGTTAAGAAATAAGAAAAATTTTGGTTGCTCCAAGGCACAAGGGCAAGACCTAATGACAAATTTTCTTTAATTTTCTTCCTGGAAGATTAGGGCTAGAAATCTATAGGGTAATTAATTACTTCTGAGATTTTAATGCAGTTTATTCTCTCCCTAAATCTGGCCTCCTTTATTCCTGGATTGTGATTCAGGCTAACGATTAATGTTAGGTTGAAACCAGTAATCTTGGAGAAGGCGGGCGGTTTTTTCCATAATTACCCGGTTACCCACCTTAAGCACCACTCTATATTCTCCTTCAGGTGCCGGGAGATATTTATAATTGACATCAAATTGGGGACCTCGGGGAGTAAAGCCGTATTGCTTGAAACGTTTAATTCTGGCTTCTATTTGTTTCTTTTCCTCAGGTGTGCGTTTGACTCTCATCGTCCAAGTCCAGAGAACTTTGTTCAAACCCGCCTTTTTGGAGCCTTTCAGTTCGTTAATCAGGAGATTGCCCCGATAAATGGCTATTTTGACCTCTTCTTTAGAGTCATTTTTCAAATAGTAATAGATGGTACTGCCCAGAGGCTCACTCCGACCGTTAAAGTTGGTGGAAGCATAATTGGGGGTGGTATTGCTGACCCACTTGACTTTAGGTTCAATGTTGAAAAGATAAACGTCTTTAGCCAGGACAGCCGGCGTTAATTCAACCAAAGGAGAGATATCAGCGATGAAGACTCCCCGTCCATGGGTGGCTACAATCAGGTCGTTTTCCCGGGGATGAATCTTGAGGTCGTGGACGGGTTGGGTCGGCATGTTGTTCTTCATGGAGGTCCAGCTCTGGCCACCGTCAAGGGAGACATAGACTCCGTAGTCGGTGCCGACAAAAAGCAGATTGGGGTTTTGGTGGTGTTCCCGGATGACGTTGATTGGTTCATTAGGCAAATTGCCGACAATCGATGTCCAGCTCTGACCGTAATCGGTAGTTTTGTAGAGGAAAGGCCGGAAATCGTCTCGGCGGTATCCGGTGAAGGCCAGGTAGGCTGTGCCCGGGTCATGATGAGAAGCTACTATTCGGCTAACCCAATAGCCGGGATTGTTGGGAATATTATCATTGAGTTTAGTCCAGTTGCGGCCGCCGTCGCGACTCACCCAGACATTACCGTCATCGGTGCCGACCCAGAGAAGTCCGGCCACCAGGGGTGATTCATCAAAGGCGGTAATGGTGCAATACTGGATATTCCCGTCCCCGCCCTTGCCGGTGGTCAAGAATTTGGGATTATTGGTGGTCAAATCAGGACTGATGACTTCCCAGTATTCCCCCCGAAAAGGAGAGCGGACCACTTTGTTGCCGCAATGATAAATGACATCACTGTTGTGAGGAGAAACCAGCAGCGGCGCACACCAATTCCAGCGCATCTCTTTATCAATTCGACTATAGGCGATTTGTTTTCTTTCTCCAGTGACCAGGTCAATGCGCTGCAGAGCCCCGAATTGATATTCATTGTAGAGCCAGCGATTGGTCTTCCAGTCAAAGACATTGTACATCCCGTCACCGCCGCCGACTGACTGCCAGTCTTCGAAACGAATGGGACGGCCGTCGCGTTTGGTGCTGGGGCCCATCTGGGAGCCATTGTCCTGGAGTCCTACAGCCACCCGGTAGGGATAAGAGAAGTCAAACCCCACGGCGTAACACTGAGCTAGAGGGAGGTGGTCGGGGTGATACCAATGCTTACCGCCGTCATAAGTGACCCCCACGCCGTGGTCGTAACCGATGACGATGTGGTTGGAGTCGCGAGGGTCAATCCAGAGAGTGTGGTCGTCGCCGCCGAAACGCAAAGGACGTCGTTTCCAGGTTTTCCCGCCGTCGTAAGTGCCCCAGGAGGCGGCGCTCAGGACATGAATAACCTGATCGTTATTAGGGTCAACAATAATCTTACCGTAATAATAACCAGGGGCTCCGCCGATGTTTTGGCCGTCAGGACTTATCTTTTTCCAGGTTTCGCCTCCGTCCTCGGAGCGGTAGACTTCTCCCCCGATCATACCGGCGCTTGATTTATCTTCCAGAAGTTCTTTATACCGTTCTTCGTCGGACATGCCGGGTTTGTTGGCGTTTTCAATACTGGCCAGAATAATTTTGGGATTTTTGGGATAAATGGCCAGTCCGATCCGTCCCAGCATGCCCTGGGGGAGGCCATTGGTCAGCATTTTCCAGGTCCGCCCGCCGTCGGTGGTTTTATAGATCCGACTGCCCGGGCCGCCAAGATTGAAGGTGTAGGGTTTGCGGACTTTGTCGTAAGTGGCGGCGAAGAGAATGTCCGGATTACTCGGGTCCATGACCACGTCAATCACTCCGATGTAGCGACCATCCACTTTTTTCTGGAGAACTAATTGCCAGGTTTGACCGCCGTCAGTGGTTTTATAAAGACCTCGTTCGGGATTATTGGAATAAAGATGTCCGGCAGCGGCCACATAGACGATGTTGGGGTTGGTCGGATGGATAACGATGTTGCCAATGTGGTGAGTTTCCTCCAGACCCATGTGCTGCCAGGTTTGACCGCCGTCGGTGGATTTGTAAACACCATTGCCCGAATAACAGCTGCGCTGATTATTGGATTCACCGGTGCCCACCCAGACAATATTGGGGTCAGAGGGAGCCACCGCCACGGCTCCGATGGCAAAAACTTTTTGTTGGGTAAATAGAGGTTTAAAGCTGATGAAATTATCTTCGGTTTTCCAGAGCCCGCCGGTGGCCGTGGCCAGATAAAAAGTATTGGGTTGCTTTTCATTCCAGGCAATATCGGTGAAACGTCCACTTTGACGGGTCGGGCCTATTTCTCGATAGGTGAGATTTTTGAGAAGATTTTTATTGAGAGGAGTTTGACTATAGAGAGAGCTAGCCAGAACAATTAAAGTGCTTAAGACCAGCCAGATAGTAAATTTTTTGCTTTTAAATAGATGCCTCATGATGAATAGACCTCCTTATTAATTGTTAATGGCCGAAAAAAATTGCTTCTTAAGATTAAAGGAGACAGAAGGTTTTCTAATAGGCTTGAAGAGGAAGGTCGAGAAAAAGTAATAACAGAATTCCTGTTCGCCATAAACCACCAAAGGAAATTCTTTTTATCATACTGGAGCTAGAAGGTCAATTTTTAGAGAAGCAAGAAAAGCATTTCCCAAACCGTGATAGCTTGGCCCATAGCCATTAGCTTGAATTATAAATATTAGCGGAGAAGAAAGAAATGGAAGCCACCAAAGTATTTCTTTCTCATTTTTTCTTGGGCTTGGAAAAATGGAGATGGGCACTATCTTAGCCCGTTTTCTTGAAAATGCCACAGGCCAAAATAAGGTGCCAGCCACCATTTTTTCATCACGGTTTTGTAAATGCTTCCAGAGGCAAGGGTGGTCTTTTCAAAACTATAGGGCCCTAACCAGGATAAAAGATCTCTGACTCCATAGTTCAGGAGGATGGGTCAAGGGTATGTCTCCCTATGATTGATGACAACGTGGTGAACACCAGGATAATTTTATCTCCTTCAAGATTTGCTTCTTATCTTTGAATAATAAAATTTTTTATTATTTCTTAGTTCTTTTCCGTAGGCAAGCTTCGGTAATCGCTAGGGAAAGTCTCAAAGAAGAGAAGGAAAAGACAATTTTGAACTAACCTGGTCTATTCATAAATTGTGAAAATCAAGAAAAATTGACTCAAGAACAGTCAAAAATCTTGGTTGGTGAATGGACCCATCTTTTTTACGACTGTTCCCTCTTTCTTTATTTTCTAACATATTATAAATCAATACGTTATGAAAGGAAATAGCTTTTTTATGAATTATCCAGGCTAATTAACCAAAAATTTCTTTTCCCGAGAGGCTGGCCTTTAGGACGAAGGTCAAAGGTGAGGCCGTGAACCCAAAAATGTCTTGCGATGGTCTCTGACCGGTAATGATTGGAGCCTAAATCAAGATCTAGAACCTCTTTACCTATAGGTATTCGGTATTATCGGGAACCTTATGAATCTTTTCCTTTACTTGAGGCTTGTAGAGAAGATGACCCCGAGTTTCGCTTCAAGGAGGACTCTTGACAATTTTTGACTTTATCTTGTATTTTATTTTGTGGAAATTAGAGTCGTCTTTTAGAAGAGCGGGTATAACTCAGCGGTAGAGTACGAGCTTCCCAAGCTCGGAGTCGCGGGTTCGAATCCCGTTACCCGCTCCAGTCTCTCCGGGTTTTCTTTCCCTGCAGTGAGGAGGAATAA
>Ga0190361_1000065_pt1 | contig 42850 bp, 49 predicted proteins | sample 48721845_MG_FD_161273 | JGI IMG/M metagenome (GOLD analysis project Ga0190361, IMG submission 161273) | Hydrothermal vent microbial mat bacterial communities from Southern Trench, Guaymas Basin, Mexico - 4872-18-4-5_MG | ecosystem: Environmental > Aquatic > Marine > Hydrothermal vents >... | reverse complement strand
GAAAATAAATAAAATGGTTGAATTTAAAAAAGTAAAAGAAAACCCCCATATATTAGAATTTATTAGAAAGAGTGAGATTGCTCTGAAAAGGCAAGGTTATACAAACCATGGAATTTTACATGTTCAGTTTGTTGCAGACAGAGCCAAAAAATTAGCCAAAGAAATCGGGCTTTCAAGGCAAGAGCAAGAAATGGCTCAAATTTCAGGATTTTGTCATGACATGGGTAATTTTCTTTCAAGATCGCATCATCATTATTTGGGGGCTGTTTTATTTTACGAGGTTTTCAAAGAAAAATTTAAAATCGGCCCTTTAACAACTATCATGCAAGCAATTTGTGCCCATGATAAACCCGAAATGGCAATTCCCTCTCCAGTAGCAGCAGTTTTAATTTTAGCTGACAAATCAGATGTGAGAAGAGAAAGAGTTTATCCTAAAAGTTTAAAAGAAATAATGAGAGATATTCATGATAGAGTAAATTACGGAGCTTATTGGACAAAGTTAATTTTCGAAAAATCCAAAAAGAAAATCGCTCTAAAATTGAAAATAGACACAAAATTCGTTCCAATCATGGAATATTTTGAAATTTTTACAAACAGAATGGTTTATTGCAGAAAGGCTGCAAAATTTTTAGGTTATAAATTTTCTTTAGAAATTAATAACTTTAAACTTTTATAAAAATGGAAAATTCAAGATTAAAATACATTGGGGTCAAGGATTTGGGAAATTTAGCTTTACCTGATTTTTGTCCGAGGTGCTTTTGGTTCGAAAGACATTTTGGTCCTTTTCCCACTCGCTTTCCGGGAATTTTTAATGTGATAGATGGAGCAAGCAAAAAGAGTGTTTCTCGTTCTTTTTTAAACAGAAAAAAACTTCCTGATTGGTTGCAGATTCCTAATGTAGTGAGACAAGTAGATTTGGAAGAAATGGGAACAGTAGAGAGGATTCATACTAGAAAATATTTAGTAGCCAAAGACAAAAACACCGGATTAATTTTAAGAGGCGACCCAGATGTAGTTTTTGAGTTGAAAGATAGAACTTTACATATAGTTGATTTCAAGACTGCAAGATATACTTTAAAACAAAATGAACTCCTTCCTCTTTATGAAGTTCAATTAAACGGTTATGCAATTTTGTCTCACAAAAAGCCAGTTTCCAAACTATCTTTAGTTTATTGTGAACCAAAATCAGAACTTTTAGACGATGTTAAATTTCATTTGGAGTTTGAAGTTAAGATCATTGATATTGGATTTAATAAACACAAAGTTTTTGAACTTTTAAGAAAAGCCAAAGAAATATTAGAACAAAAAGAGCCACCTAAAGCTAAAGAAGGTTGTAAAGGAACTTGCTTTTATATTGATAAAATTTTAAAAGCTCTTAAAGGGAATATTTCTTGATTAGTTTTTTCTAATGTCCTTTTTTGTTTTTAATTATTCACATCTTATAGATCCTTTCTTGAAAGATTTAAGAAAATTTATTGTTGAATTTTCTAAGGTGGGAAAAGAAGAAAAAGTTTTGGATGTTTGTTGTGGAACAGGAGATCAGATTTTTCATTTTGCAAAAGTTAGCGCATTTGCTGTTGGAATTGATAAAAATCCCCAAATGATTGATTTTGCCAAAAAGACAAAAGAAAGAAGAAAAATAAGAAATGTCCATTTTGAAGTAGCTTCAGCTACTAATTTGCCATTTAAAGATTCTACTTTTGATCTAGCTTTAATTTCTTTGGCACTACATGAAATCGAAAGTAAAGAGAGAAATCTTGTAATTTCTGAAATGAAGAGAGTAGTTAAAAAAGAAAAAAGCTTAATCTTTGTTGATTTTCAAGTTCCTTTACCAAAGAATATATTTTCATTTTTTATTCAAAAGATTGAGCATTTTGCTGGAAAAGAACATTATTTAAATTTTAAAAATTTTCTCCAGGAAGGAGGATTAAAGAATTTAATGGCAAAAAACAAATTAAAAATAGAAAAAGAGATTTCTTTTAAAAACAATCTTTTGACAATAATTAAAGCTAAAAATTTTAACTAATTTCACTTTTTTGATAAAATACTTCTGAAAGGTCACAATTGAAAAATTTATGGAGAGAGCAAATTTAAGAGAATGCCCAAAATGCAAAAGTAGAGATATTATTTATCTTGGAGGAATGGGATATTTATTAGCTTCAGGTCCTGCTGGTGAAGACCCGGGAGCAAGATATCCTCTTTTTGAATGCAAAAATTGTGGAGAGATTTTTATGGTTTTGGAAAAAGAAAGAGATTCAGTTGATATATTCTATCAGTTTTCTTAAAGGTCAAAGAAAAATTCAATGACTAAAAAAGAATTTTTTATTCAAAAAATCATTCCTCAAATTCAAGAACAAATCTGGACTTATGAATATCATTTAATCAGAAGTCAATTTGCTTTAGAACAGCTTCAGAAGGAATTAGAAATGCTAGAATCAGCTCAGGTATTTAAACCGGGCGAAGTTCCAGAAAAGGTTTTACAAGAGAGAAAAGCTCAAAAAGAAAATTTGAGAAAAGAAATTGAAGAAGCGAAAAGGAATATTGCGGTTTTACCTTTGTTGAAAGCAGGAGAAGAAAGGTTTTTGGAATATTTCAAGCAGGTTGTTGAAAAGTTATAAAAAATTTTCTAAAATAAGAGAACAAAAATGGGTAGATGGGGTTTGTTCTTGATTCTCGTTCCTTTAGGAACCCTTATTGGGGCCCTCTCATCTGTTATTGGATTTGGAGGGGGCTTTTTAATTGTTCCTTCTTTAATTTTACTTTTTAATTTAGAAGTTAATCACGTTGTCGGAATTTCTCTTTTTGCAATTACTGCCACCGCTATTTCAGCTACTTTAGGATATCTAAGGCAAAAAAGAATAGATTATAAATTAGGTTTGTTTTACAACATCTTAGATTTTCCGGGAGTGATTTTGGGCGCTTGGTTGACTACTATTGTACCTCATAGGATTTTAACCGCATTTTGTGGTTTTTTAGTAATGATAATTTCCCTTCTTTTGTTTAAAAACAAAACTTCAGAACACGGAAAACTACATAATGGAGGTTGGTTAGAAAATAAGTTTATTGATTCTTCAGGAAAGATCTTTAGATATTCGCTCAAATCCCCATTTTTAGCTCTAATTAGTAGTTTCTTGGGAGGTTTCGTTACGGGTTTGGCTGGTTTAGGGGGAGGAATTACAGATACTTCAACGATGATTCTATTGGGGGTGCCCCCTCATGTGGCTGTAGCCACTTCAGAATTTGCAATGGCAATGAGCAATTTAGTTGGAGCTTTAAGCCATGGATTCTTAAAAAATATTCTATATGAATATGCAATTCCTTTGGCAATCGGTACTTTCTTGGGAGCTCAAATTGGATGCAAGATAGCTTCTAAAATAAATAAAAAAATTTTAACAAAAATAATTGCTTTAGTTGCTTTTTTCATTAGTTTGAAAACTTTTCTCTCAGGAATTGGCATTCTATAATTAAATTAGGTGCTAAAAATTGAATATTGGAGAGTTAGAAAGAAAATTAAGAAACTCTTCAATGATTTATGCTTTTAAAGCTAATTTTTACTTACATAATATTTTCTCCATTCCTTGCAGAGATTGTCCTTTCCAAAACGAAATTCCTGCAGTTTCAATTTTAGAAAAAGACAAAAACTGTTTTAAAAGATGCCCCCACGATATTATGATTTGGCTTTTGAATGAAGAACAAACAGCACTCTATGAAAGATTCAGACCTCCAGAGAAAAAGAAAAGAGAATTAGAAAAGGCAATTAAAGAAGGTAAGATCATTCAAATTCCAGCTTAGAGGGGTTTTGCCCCTTCTTTTTATTTTTGTAAAATTTAAAAATGGCAAAAAAAGAAGTAATTTTAGTTTCAGCCTGTCTTTTGGGGATAAAATGCAGATACGATGGAAAGTCAAAACCAAACAAAAAAGTATTAAAATTGGCAAAAGAAAAAATTTTAATTCCAGTTTGCCCTGAAATCCTAGGAGGATTACCAACACCGAGAGAACCTGCTGAACAAAAAGGAAAGAGAGTAATTACAAAATCTGGAAAGGATGTGACAAAGTATTTTAAAAAGGGAGCTAAAGAAGTTTTAAAAATTGCAAAGATTTTAGGCGTCAAAAAAGCAATTCTAAAACAAAAAAGTCCATCTTGTGGATGCGGGAAGATTTACGATGGTACTTTTTCTGATAAGATAATTAAAGGTGATGGAGTAACGACAAAACTTTTAAAAAAACACAAAATAAAAGTAATTTCTGAAGAGGATCTATGAAAAAGATCCAAAATTAGTAATGATAGGGAAGAGTTCCACAAGGAATTAATCCTTGGGAATTACCCCAAATTAAAAGGGCAATTGAACTTGGAATTGGGGTAAAAAATCCCTCAGAATATCAAGTTTTAGAATATTAATGATCTACAAAGATAGAATATATGGAAAAATCAAAATTGAAAATCCTCTAGTTTTAGAATTGATAAAATCTCCTTCTTTACAAAGATTGAAAGATATAGATCAAGTTGGATTTTTACCAGTTTTTGAAAAGATTCTTTCTCAAAAAATTAAAAAACTCACTCGTTTCGAACATTCTTTAGGTGTTTTCATTTTATTGAGGAAATTCAAAGCTTCTTTTGAAGAGCAAATCGCAGGACTTTTGCACGACGTTTCTCATAGTGTCTTTTCACATGCTATAGATTATGTGGTTGATGAAGGTTCAGAAAAAGATCAATCTTTTCAAGATAAAATTCTTAAAAGTTTTATCAAAAATTCTGAAATCCCATCAATCTTTAAAAAATACAATCTTAACTTGGATTACATTCTAGAGAAAGAAAATTTCCCTCTTTTAGAAAAAGATCTTCCAGATCTTTGTGCTGACAGAATTGATTATTCTTTAAGGAGCGCTGTCTGCAATGGGGTAATTTTAAAGAAAGAAGTTAAGTATTTTTTGAAAAATCTATCTGTATATAACAACCTTTGGGTCTTTAAAAATTTTCAAAGTGCGAAAAAATATGCAAAATTATTTTATTTCTTAAATAAAGTTTATTATTCTGGTTTTGCGACTGCAGTAATGTTTAAAACGATAAGTGATGTTATGAAATATTGCCTAAAAGAAGGATATTTAAAGAGAAAAGATCTTTTTGCCACAGATAAAGAAGTTTTAAACAAAATTAAACTGAAGGTAAAAAAAGATAAAAAATTAAAACTTCTTTTTGAAAGAATGAAGGGTAAAGTTAAAGTTAAAAACGATCCTAAAAATTATGATGCTATAATCTTTTGTAAATCAAGAATTGTTGATCCTTATTTTAAAGTTAAAAATGAGATTAAAAAACTTTCAGAGGTTGATAAAAATTGGGCAAGAATTGTTAGAAAAGAACTTCAACCTAAAAAATATTTCTTAAAATTTGAACCTCTTTAAATTGACAATTTTAAAATTTTTATTAAGATTGAAGCATTGGAGGGAAAAAATTGAAAGGAAAACGTTTTACCCAAAAAGAACTTGAAGAACAAGGCTGGAGGTTAACAACAGTAGTCACTGATGTACATTTGATCTTTAAAAAAGGAAATCAGCGAATCTGTTGGAACAAGGAAACAGAAATTGTAGAAAAAGAATATACAATAAATAACTGATAAAAACTAACCCCCCTTTTTTCTGCGCCATTGTGCGCTTTTTATTTTTAATTAAAACTTGATTTTTTCTAGAGCTGTATTAGAATAAAAATAGCTTCTTTTCAAATTTATATAAAGGAGGAAAAAATTTGAAAATTGGAATAGATTTGGATGGAATAATCACGCCGATTGGTTTTGTAAATCCTAGCATAAAATTGCCTCAAATTCTTTATATTTTTCTTTTACCACTCGCTCTTTTCATGTTGCCAAGTCAAGATACAAAAAATAAATTAAAAAAGTTATCTCAAGATCACGAGATAATCATTATTTCAGCGCGTCCCTCATGGACAAAATTAATTACTCAACAATGGTTAAAGTTTCACAAGATTCCTTTCTCAAAACTTTATTGTCTAGGATTTGGCAAAGGAACTAAAATTAGAAAACTAAAAGTGATAAAAAATGAAAAGATCGAACTGTTTTTCGAAGATAATAAAAGAATACGAGAGTTTTTAGAAAAAAATTCGATAAAAATACTTCCCAATCTTGATCTCGCAACCCTTGTCTTAGGACAAGGGAATTTTTTATTAAAAACTTGACTTTTTCCAAAAATTAATTAATTTTTAAATTAGTCCTTGGAGGTGATCTTTATAAAAAATAAAATATGGAATTTTCTCGACGTTGAAGGACCTCAAGTATTGAACGATAACGCTCAGGAAAATACAGTTGCTTTGGCTGAAAAATCCGGACTTGGCGAAAAAATAGGAATTGAATTTTACAAGAGAATGAGCATCATTGATGATATTTGGGGAGATTTTCACAAAGTTGATAAAGACCCCTTTTACTCTTCTGGCCATACTTTAAAAGTTATTTTACCTTTCTACAAAGCAATGGGTGCTACTCTTGACTGGCTTTGTCAATTTGCCCGGGAAAGTATTCGAATAGTTCCAAATATTGCTGGTGTATTAAAGAATTTAGATAGTAAGTATAATGTAAGATTGATTTCGACAAGCTACGATTTTTTCATTCAGAGTTTCTGTGATCTAGTAGGATTTGACTTTAGAAAAGTATTTTGCACCAGAGTTCAAAGATTTGATCAAATATCTATAAGTCAAGAAGAATCAGAAATGCTAAAACTCTTTATGAAACAAGTTGCTAGTTGGCCTCCGATTTCCTACGATGAGAAAACTGGCGACGTCTATCCTCAATATCAAAGATATTATGATTTAATCACAGGTTTTGTCTGGGAATTTGTTTATTATTTACCTGTTGGGAACTTTCTTAAGACGGTTGATCCTGTGGGTCAGCAACAAAAAAGAGAAGCCTTAATTAGAACTGCTCAGAAATTTGAAATTCCATTAGAAAAGATATTCTTCGTTGGCGATAGCCAAACCGATGTTCAGTGCGTTCAATATCTAAAAGAAAAAGGGTTAACAATGGTGTTCAACGGAAAAGGAAAAGTTTGTGATGAAGCTGACCTAATGTATATCGGAGAAGATGCTAGAGCTATTGAGGAAGTAGCCAATCTTTTTGCTAAATATGGAAGAGAAAGAGTAATAAAGGCTTATACACCTTATCGAAACATATTTGGTGGAATAATTGCCGCCGTAACTTCTCAAAACCTAGATGAATTAAAGGCAATGAGTGAAAGAAAAAGAAAAGAGTTTCGAGGAGTTCATATTGGAGAGCTCACTTAAAATTTAACTTTTCTCAATTTCCCTCTTTTTTGAGGGATTTTATTTTTTAAAAAAGAAAAGAAAATTACCTTTGAGATTGAAAATATGGATAACTTTTCGAAAAAACGTTGACGTTTTTCAAAATTCCTGTTAATTTTTTTGAAGGAGGATAGAACTTTGAAAAATAAATACAAGAAAAGAAATTTTACTCTTCCAGGTAATCCCCGCTACCAACCAAAATCAATGATTCCTTATTTTGGCTATGATAATCTTGTAAAACCATGGATTGAAGTAGAGTTGGCACTCTTGAGTGTTTTGTGGGAAATAGGAAAAATTCCAGATGAGGATTATGCTTTACTCACCCCAGAGAAGAGAGAAGAAATTATGTCAATTACTACAACTCAAGTTGACGAAAGAGAAAGGAAAGTAACAAAACACGATATCAGAGCATTAGTTCAATTAATTCAAGAAAGAATTCCTCCAAGATTGCGAAAATGGGTTCACTTTACAGCAACCTCCTTTGACATTAGAGATACCGGTACAATTTTAGCTTTTGAAAGAGCATTCTTAAATGTTACCCTTCCTACGATAGACAAATTGATTAAGATTTTAGCAGAAAAGGTAGAAGAATACGCCCAAATTCGTCAGATCGGAAGGACGCATGGCCAGCATGCCTTACCCATTACTGTGGGATTCTGGTTAGCTACAATTCTTGCCCGTCTATTAAATTGTAGAGAAAGATTGGTGATTACTTGTAACGATTTGAGAGGAAAATTCAGTGGAGCGGTTGGAGCCTATAATGCACAAATAGGGCTATTGGGTCAAAACATTGAAAAGAGAGTTTTGGAAAAACTTGGACTTTTACCAGCTAAAATCAGTACTCAAATTTTGCCCCCCGAACCTTTAGCCGATTTCCTTCATGCTCATGTTTTATTAAGTGCTTGCTTGGCTCAATTAGCTAGAGATTGTCGTCATCTTCAGAGAAGCGAAATTTCAGAAATCAGAGAAAGATTTGAGAAAAAGCAAGTTGGTTCTTCAACAATGCCCCACAAGAAAAATCCAGTTTCATTCGAAAACATTGAAGGGATTTTCATCATTGTCAAAAATGAATATCACAAAGTATTGGATAACTTAATTTCAGAACATCAAAGAGATTTGGTAGGAAGCTCAGTTTCAAGAGAATTTCCAGGAATTGTAGTTTTGGTCCAGTACCAATTAGAGAGAATGATAAAGGTAATATCAAAAATGGAAATTGACAAAGAGGCATTAGAGAGAAATTTCAATCTAAATTCGCACCTTATTTTAGCAGAACCTTTGTACCTCGTGCTTCAAATGGCAGAATACGAAGGAGATGCTCATGAATTTGTCAAAAGAGAATTAATTCCCAGAGCAAAACCTGAAAAGCCATTACTTTCAGTTTTGGAAGAATTAGCACAAAAAGATCCCAAACTAAAAGAAGCAGTTGATAGAATTCCACAAGATATTAAATCTCTTCTTTGTAACCCCAAAGATTATATTGGATTAGCCATTGAAAAAGCTAAGGAAATTGCAAAATTAGCTAAAGAAACAGTAAATTCTCTCTTTTTTGCGCCCTAGTGCGCATTTTTTATTTTTAACTTGATTTTTAGTACGAGATCAAATCTCAAATTTATTTTTTACTTTTTAAGGATTTACTCTTTTTTAGGAATTTTTCATTGACAAAAACTAAAAATTTTGTTATTTTCTCTGCGGAGGGAATAGAGAATTGGGAGAAAAGGAAGTTGAGGAAATAGAAAAGATGCGCCAAGAACTCAAAGAGATTAGGATGAAATTTCATCAATTTTATCCTCAGTTTTTAGAAGGAATACTAAAGTGGTGTGCAGAGGGAATTCCTAAAGAAAAATTTAGAAAATTCTTAGAGGATATTAAGAATTCAACAGAAACACTTCGAAAAGATATAATAGAACTCTGGACAGAAAAAAGCAGTGAGATTCTCCGTTTGCTAACTATAGAGATTAAAACCCATTTTGGAGAACTAGAGAAAACTGAAAAAATAGGCTTGGCAATTCTCAATTTAATGAAAGAAGCTTTTCTTCTCACCATCGAAGAGTTAAAACTTAATGATTTTACGAAAGAGAAAATCGAAAAAGCAATGAAAAAGTTAGATGAAAAAAGAGAAAAAAAAGTTCTTTAAAGAAGATTTTTCAAAATAAAGGGCGCATTTGCCCATTTTTTTATTATTTATTAAAATAAAAAGAGTTTTGGAGGGAATTAAAATATCAGAAGAAAGAGAATTAGAAGAACTTTTAAAACAAAGAGAAAAAATTTTGCAAGAAGCTGCAGAATTTCTTAAAGAAACTGCAAAGAAGATAGAAGAGATTGACAAAAGAATTTACCATCTAAAAATGAAAATAGGTCAGAAAAAAGGAGAGATTGTCCAATCAGTTGAAGATCTAAAGTGCAACAAGCATCCAAATGCAAAATTTGTGAGAATAGGTGAGATAGAAAGTAGTATTCTCTACGCTCCAAAAGAAAAAGGAAAATCTAAAGGACTTTCTATTTTTGCTTGCCAAGAGTGCCTCAAAGGAAAAGAATTAGATCTCAAAAGAATTGGAAGAGGATTTTTACCTCACGACGTCAGTTTAGCTTATGAATGTCCAAAATGCGGGATAGTCAAGGGCGGATTTATTTCAAAGCATTACAGATCTTCAGAAGAATCATGGTGGGCATTAGCTGGTAGAGAAGGATATCATTTCCATTGTAGAATTTGTGATTCTCTGTTGGGCACTTACTATTGGGCATATAGCTAAAAATATATCTGGCGCCTCAACAATTTGGCGCCTTTTTTATTTTCTTGGAAACCTAAATTTGAACAGTCTGAGAGCAGATCTGGAATCGTTGTCCATTTGCCCTTTTTTTATAAATTTATAAAATAGAAAAAATGAGAGAATTAAAATTTTTTCTCGTCATTCTTTTTGCAATTTTTATACCCGTTTTTTTAATTGAAGCTCAGGATTTGCCAAAAATAATAATTTCTGAAATTTATTACAATCCAGATTCCTTGCACGGAGCTACAGGAACTTCAGAATGGAAAAATGAATGGATAGAAATTAAAAATTTAGACCAAAAAGAGATTGATATTTCAGGTTGGAGAATTTCAGATAATAATGCTACTATTTCTATTCCTCAATCTTCTCCAATTCCTTCAAATGGCTTTGCTATCATTACTTCTGATATTTCAACTTTTAGTTTTTGGCAAATTCCAGAAAACACAATCAAAATTGTTTTGGGACAAAAAATCGGAAACGGGCTTTCAAACACAGAAGATTTTCTCGTTTTAAGAGATTCTCAGGGGAACGTTATCGATCTCGTTTCTTGGGGTAAAAATCCTCAAAATGAAACCATTTGCAAAATTCCAAACAAAGACGGAATTTCTTTAGAAAAGAAACCTTTTTATTTTGAACAAAATACTCTCTTTTGCAGCTATTTTAATCAAGAAAATCCAAATCCTGGAAAAGAAGTTTTAGATTTTTATTGGAAAGAAAAAATTGAAGATTCAAAAGACTCAATTTCAGGTTATGAAATTTTATCAGCTCAAGTTGTTACTGGCGAAGACGAAATTTTAGAATTCTTGCCTCCTCTAATGCCAGGTCCTCTTTGTAAAACCTTAATTGCAAAACTCGATTTTGAAGAAATCCTCAGTCAAGATTATTACTTTGAGTTTGAAGAAAAAGAAGGATATGGAGGAGCAGCAATGTTAATTGAGACAGAAAATAAAATTTTTCTTTTTGCTTTCGACCTTTCTTCAGATTTACCTTATCTTTTTGTTGCAGAAAATGGAGGAGAAACATGGTACTCAACTACTTCTGAATATTTCATCTATCAATTTGGAAATAGTTTAATTTTCGCTTTAAATATGGAAAAACTTTCTCCTTTGCCTTGGAAAGTAAAATTTTTTATCTGGGTTTTTGTTTGAAAATTTAAAAGATTATCAAATTTTCGACCAGACAGAAGAGATTTTAATTTCAGAAATTGAAAATCAAGCTCCTATTCCAAAAATTAAAATTTCTCCCAAAAATCCTACAAAAGGAGTTGAAGTTTTCTTCGATGCTTCTTCCTCTACAGATCCAGATGGCAAAATTACAAAATTTGAATGGCAAATTTCCCCTATTTTTTACGATCGTGAAAAAGAGGTGAAGGAGGGGACGACGACTACTTTCGTGTTTAATGAAAATGGCGAGTATAAAATTACTTTAATTGTAACTGATGACAAGGGGCTTCAAAGTTCCACAAGCACAATTTTAAAAGTTCAACCTTTTTCTTTTGCCATTATTACCGATTTACATATTGGCAGGGGATACGAAGATTATAGGACAGAAGGATTTGACGATAATATCGATGATGGCAATTACTATTTAACAAAAAGATTAGAAAATGTTGTTGATTGGATAATTGAAAACAAAGATAAAATCCAATGCGAAAACTCCACTTGTTCTATCAAATTTTTAGTTGTTCTAGGTGACATTGCAGATTCAGCAGAAAAATCAGAATTTTTGAAAGCCAAACAAATTCTAGACAAACTAAACAACTTTGGTATTCCTTACGTTCCCGTTTTTGGAAATCATGATGTTTGGCCTTATACGAGAAAAGAAAATAGTAATTCACCTTTGGGAGAAAACTATTTTGATCAAATTTTCTTGTCAGAAAATGCCACAAACACAAAATTGCTAAAAGAAAAGTTAAACTGGCAAAGAGACACAAAAAACCAAAAATTCAAAAACTTCATTTTTGAATATGGCGGAATAAATTTCATTGGCTTGGATTTCAATTCAAGAGAAAGAGAAGAAAAATGGTACTTGGGACCAACTGGTGCAAAAGGAGAAGCAGTAAATCATCCTGTTACTATTAATTGGCTGAAGGAAAAATTAAATGAACTTGGAGGAAGAGAAGATGTAATTATTCTTTCTCATGAACCTTTCGCAGAACCATATTCACGTTCGCTGAAGGATTACTTCATTCCTTGGCCTCAAGGAAATTTTTCTGAAGAAGAACTAAAAGAGATTAAATTTATTTTCGAAAAATACGAAAATAAATTCAGTGGAAAGCAAATTCTCGCTAATTTCGGTGGCCATATTCATGGATTTGAAAAAATGGGAAAAGAAATTAGATTCTTTGGACAGTTTTCTCAATTTGACTTATTTTTTGATGCCAATTGGCAATATCCTTCACTTTCTACAGTTCCTGTTTTAACTACAGAAGCTTTAATGGTAGGAGGAAACGAGAAAGATTTGAGTAATAAAGGATTAATAAGAATTGTTAAGGCGAAAGGAAAAGGTGAAATTGATTTTTCGGAGGTAGAATTTAAAGAACCAGCTTTAAATCCTTCAATCATATTTGAATATAAAATCATTCCAGATCAAATTTTCCCTTGCGTTTATTTTGTATCTCATGTATTTACTAAAAGACAAACAGATTATTTTGAATGGGATTTCGGAGACGGAAATCAAAAAAGAACTTTTCCTTATAAGACTTCTATAACTCATTGTTATTCTCCTTTAAATGTTCCTCAAACATACAATGTAACTCTAACTGCAGTTGATGCAGAAACAGGAAAGACAGAATCTATCACTAAAAAGGTCGTAATAAAAGAAGGAATAATTCCAAAAATTATTAAAATTCCTGAAAGAATAAGAGAAAAATTCGATTTTATTTACGCTGATCTTAAGGAAAAAGCTAATGAATTTGGATCTACGATGAAAAGAATAGTTAGAATTTTTAGAAAACCTCAATCTCCATCAGTGCTTGTGGGAGAAATAGAAGTGGATTTTGAAAAAGCGATGAAAGATATTGATTTCACTTTGATGAAAATAGAAACTGATCAAGAAAAGAGGAAAGTATTGTTGTACATGCCTCAATGGCCTAATGTTGTGGAAAATGAAAAGTTATTGTTTATTCTAAAATAAATTATGCCTTCAAAACTTTTAACAATCATTTTTTCTCTTACTTCATTGATATTAGGTATAATCGCAATGATCTGGATTTTATTATTTATTTTTGCTTCGCATTCTTTACGATTAGAGTTATTTGGAAAAAATTGGCAGTGGTCTCTTTACATTCGTATTTTCGTTCCTATTTCATTAATTGGTCTTATCATCGGAGTTTTAGGATTCAAACGAGCTAATAAAATTCTTTCAGCTATAGGAATTATTCTTTGTTCAATTGCTTTAATTTTATGGCTTTTCATTTGGTTTTGGGTTACAGGTTGGTCGATGGCTTAAAAATAAAATGAAAATAAAGTTTATAATAGCATAAAAGAAGGATAAAATAATATTGTTCATTTATGAAAATTAAGAATTTTATAGTATAAAAAACCAATAAATATATGTCTTCATCCAAAGAAAAAATAACTGAACGAGAAGCTGCTTCTTATTTTGTTCTTAACATTATTAGAATGGTAAAAAGATCATGGCCGACAATTTATGAGAATTTTAAAGAAATTTTTAAAGAGAAATTTGTTATAGAAAATGAAGAAATGGCCATTTTTGATTTAACACTTGCAATTATTGCACAGGAGCTACAGGCAGTAAAAAATTTGTTTTCTAAGGATCAGGCTGAGCGAATTAGAAGATGGGTTTTAAAATGCATTAATACAAAAGATTGGGGTAAATATGTAATCAATGAAATAAAAAAGTATGAAAAAAGATTTCAAACCGAAATTCAAAATATAGAAAAAGGTGGGGATCCCCTGAGCGCTATTTCCACCCGTTTGGCTCATCGATGGTTAGGGAAAAATATTAAAAATTTTGAAGTAGAAAAAAAGGGAAAGAAAACCGGAATAATTAATCCTCTTCTTATCATGATGATCACCGAAGTACTCATTACTTTTGTCGGAATATGGAAAAAATTTAAAGACGAATTCGAAATCGTTGAAGACAATATAATGTAAGTTTACTAGAAACTAACTTCATAGCTCGATTAGTTTATAGGAATTATGATAAAAATGTTAAAAATTTTAATAACTTTAAGTCTATTCTTTGGAATTTTTGTCTTTGCACAAAACGCTCCTTCCTCTGAAGGTACTGTTTATGTTTGTCCTTTAGCCACGAATATAGAAGAAATTAATCCTTGGTGTGATTGTAGGATCGATTTGAAATTGAATGAAACTGTGACAAGCTATTGTCCTTTAAATGGAAAAACATACGAAATGACTTTAATAATCACAGAATATGAAGGAAAAGAATATTATGCCATTTTGGGTTTTGAGAATGGGGGAGCAGGAGTAAATTTTAAACCAAAAGCAGATACTGGAGGCCCTTATGAAGGTTTTGTTGGCCAAAAAATTGTTTTCGATGCGACAGCTTCTTTTGATGAAAACGGAGACCCTTTAAAATACAGATGGGATTTCGATGGTGATAGTGTTTGGGATACTGGTTGGTTAAATGATCCAAAAATTGAAAATTCTTTTGATAAAGAATTTGAAGGAAATTTAAAATTGGAAGTTTCAGATGGAATGTTGTCTGATGTAACCCAGAGTTTCCTGAAAATTTCAAAAATGCCAACAATTCAACCTGGAGGACAAATTTCTTGTGAATGTAGTCCTTGGAACCAATGGCAAAACAAAGGTTGCGGAAAATCTGATTGTAAAGAGGATGAAATGTTACAAGAAAGAGAAAGAAATTGCTGGCCTAAAAATTGCAAAGTTCAACTTCAAACTCGCTGTATAAAACACTTAGATTGCGCTCCCAAAACAGTAATTTCTCAAAAATTTGTAAAGAAAGAAACACCAATTAAGATTGAAAAAGAAGAAAGAAAAGAAAAAGAAATTCCCAAGCCAGAAATCTCCAAAGAAGAAAAATTTCCAGAGAAGATTTTGCTTCCTAAAAAATCAAAACAAAGACCTTTTTATCAAAATCTCTTAGCTACTCTCCAAACTGCTTTTCAGAAAATTTCAAAACCTTTAATTCTACTTTTTGGTTTCACTTTTTTCTTTATAATTTTGTCTTTTCTTTTGAAAAAGAAATTTTCAAAAAATAGAAAATCCAGACAATAGACATTCTTAACATTTTGTAAAAATTTACTATGATTATAGTAATAATCGACCATGATTTCTTTTTTATCAAATGAAAATATTTATAAAAAAAATGAAAAAATTGCAAAAGAAAGTTAAAAAATTTATCAAAAAACACAAATTGGAACATAAAGCTGAAGTTATAGCTTTAGATTTAGTGTCTGAAATAGGGGAGGTAGCCAAAGAAATTTTAGAAAGTTCAAAGTATGGCAGAAAGAAACCAAAATCCACCCAGCATCTAAAAGAAGAATTAGGAGATGCATTTTACTCTTTAATTAATTTAGCAAATCACTTCGATATTGATTTAGAATCAGCTCTCAATCTCGTTCTAAAGAAATACAAACAAAGAATTAAAAAGAAAGGCACTGCCAGCAGCAAGCCACTCTCTAGAAAAAATTAAATCTCTGGGAAAAAATTAAAAATTCTAATATTCTGCAGAATGTTGGAATATAATTTTGTTTTGCATAGGGTTGGAATTTTTTTATAATCAGAATAATGAAAGATCCAAAGAAATTAGAGAGACATTTCAAAGGCGTAGCCAATCATTGGCGAATTTTGATTTTGAATTTGGTTTGGAAAAATCCTGGAATTACAGTAGATCAAATTGCCCAAAGATTGAAAGGAAATTTTAAAACAATTTCCCAGCACACCCGCTATTTAGTTTCAGCAGGACTCTTAAGAAAAAAATATCAAGGAAGACAAGTCCTTCATTTTCTTTCTCCATATGGCAGGCGCTTTGTAAAGTTTATGCAAACTTTTAAATAAATTGATTGCTAAATGGACCAACCTCTAAATGCTAAAAAGTACCGAAGAAGAATATCATGAAAAACAAAAAATTCTAATATTCTGCAGAATATGAGAATATTTTTTTCTTGTTTTGGCGGGGTGGTGGGGATTTTTGTTGGTTTTGGAAGGAATGGGAATATTTTTTGGCTTGTTTTAAAGAAGGATGGGGGAGAGGATTAAAAAACAAGTTTGAAAAAATTTTGTCAGGAAAAAAATTAATTTAAAATTAACTCTTGACAAAGATCTTGTTTCGAATAATATAGAAATAAGGCTACCAAACTTTTTTGAAAATCGAAACAAAGAATTGGGTAAAAAATGACTAAAAAAGAAATTATTTGGCGAGAAATTTTATTTCAAGCCTTAGAAAATAAAAAAATTGACTTTACTCAAAAAGCGCTATCTCAAAAATACGGCTTTTCTTTAAGCACCGTTTTTAATGCTTTAAAAACCCCTCGAAGCATCAATGCTATTGAAGGGAAAAGGGGATTTAAAATTAGAGATGTTGAGAAATTTTTATATCTTTGGGCAACTTTCAGAAATTTAAAAAAAGACATTATCTATCAAACAGCGACAAAAAAAGGAGTTTTCGAGATTGAAGGAGAAATGCCCCCATTAGTTATTTTCGGAGCCTATAGTGCCTTTTTAAAAAAATACAAAGAAGCTCCAGCAGATTATGACAAAGTTTATGTCTATATCGAAGAAGAAAAAATAGAGGAAATCAAAAAAAGATTTCCTCCTCAAAAGGGTTATCAAAATTTAATTGTTTTAAGAGCCGATCCATGGTTAAAAAATTTTGGAAAATTAACTCCAGATTGCCAAACTTTTGTTGATTTGTGGAATTTGCCAGAATGGTACGCAAAAGATTTTCTAAATGCTTTAAAAGAAAAAATTTTAAAATAATATGCCAGAGTTTTATCACGATTTAATCACAGAAAAAAGCTTCAAGATCCTTCAAGATTTAAAAAGAAAATTCGACTTCATTTTAATTGGTGGCTGGGCAATTTTTTTATACACAAAAGCATTAAAATCAAAAGATATTGATATTATCATCGATTACGATGAACTCGAAAAATTTAAAAAAGAATTTTCAATTTTTAAAAACGAAAGGTTGAAAAAATATGAAGCAAAAATAGAGGAAGTCGACATTGATATTTATTTACCGTATTTTTCTCGATTGGGTTTTCCACTTGAAGAAATCAAAAACTTTCTTCAATCAATCGAAGGTTTTAAAGTTCCAATTCCAGAAATCCTTCTCATTTTAAAGGTCAAAACCTACACTGAAAGAAAGGGAACAACAAAGGGAGAAAAAGATTTTTTGGACATTTTTACCTTAATTTCTAATGAAAAAGTAGATTGGAAAACTTACAAAGAATTAATCGAAAAGTATAATCTAAAAGATACAAACCAAAAATTGAAAGAAATAATTTCTTCAGCCAAAGCCATTCCCCAACTCGATCTTTTAAACCATCGAATTTCAAGATTAAAAAGAAAAATTTTAGAAAAACTATAACAAAAATAAAATTTTCAGCTTCAAAGAGAAAAACAAAAATTCTAATATTCTGCAGAATATGAGAATATTTTTTTCTTGTTTTGGCGGGGTGGTGGGGATTTTTGTTGGTTTTGGAAGGAATGGGAATATTTTTTTAGCTTGTTTTAAAGAAAGATAGAGGAGAGTATTAAAAATAAGTTTGAAAATTTGTCAGAAAAATCAAATTGAGTAAAATAAAGCTAATATGAAAAAATTTACTATTCGGGAAATGCCAAAAGTGGAAAGACCAAGAGAAAAATTGATTTCAAAAGGACCTCAAAATCTAAAGGATGAAGAACTTTTAGCAATTTTGTTGAGAACCGGTACAAAAACAAAAAATGTTTTGGACCTATCAAAGCAAATTTTGAGGAAATATTCTAAAAAACGACTTTTAAATTTAAAATACGAAGATTTAATTAAAATTAAAGGCATTAACTCAGCTAAAGCTTGTACCATTTTGGCAGCTCAAGAATTAGTGAAAAGGGCTTTAAAAGTAAAAACAGAGACACTGCCTAAAATTTGTTCAGTAAAAGATGTCGTAGCCCAATTTAGTTATTTAAGAGATAAAAAAAGAGAACACTTGGCTGCTCTTTATCTAAATGCCAGAAATGAAATGATTCACAAAAAGCATCTTTTTGTCGGAACTTTGAATGCCAATTTGGTTCATCCTCGTGAAATTTTTCAACATGCGCTTTTAAGCAATGCAGCTTCAGTGATTTTGGTTCATAATCATCCTTCGGGCGATCCAGAACCCTCAAAGGCAGATTTGGAAGTTACAAAAAGAATCGTAGAAGCTGGCAAAATCATGGGAATCGATGTTTTAGATCATGTGATTATTACCAAAAATAAAGTATTTAGTTTTAAGAAGAAAAAGTTGATTTAGCTTGGCAAATGGAATTTGTTGAGCAATAATCAATAAAAAGGGTACTTTTTGTTGAGCGATATTCAACAAACACAAAGAAATCAAAAGAGAATTTTTAAAAACATTGATTTCATTTTAACAAAAGATGAATTTGAAATTTCTCAAAAACCTTACAAAATTCCGGTCTCTATTTTTCTTTTAGGATTAACCTAAACTATGCCAAAACCCTTTTACAAAGGAAAAGAGGAGAAAATAAAAAAAGATTTAAGTTTCGAAGATAAGCTTTGGAAAGCGGCAGATAAGTTAAGGGGAAGCATGGATGCTTCAGAATATAAGCACATTGTTTTGGGTTTAATCTTTTTAAAGTATATTTCGGCATCTTTTGAAAAGAGAAGGAAATTTCTAATGGATGCTACACAAAATAAAAAAAGTGAATTTTATGTTCCAACAGAGGATGCCAGAGAGGCGATAATTGAGGATAAGAATCAATATTTGGGTGCAGGTGTCTTCTTTATTCCGCCTAAAGCCAGATGGTCTTATTTATTAGAAAATGCAAACTCTCCCCAAATTGCTAAACTTATTGATACTGCAATGGATTTAATAGAAAAAGAAAACCCTCAGTTGAAAGGAGTTTTGCCTAAAATTTATGTTGAATACACGAGGGTTAGAAATTTAGAACCAAGAGTTTTAGGAGAGCTCATAAATCTTTTTGATAAAATCCCAGTCGAAGATAAAGAGAAAGATATTTTGGGAAGAATTTATGAATATTTCATTGGTCAGTTTGCTTCAGCTGAAGGTAAAAGAGGTGGAGAATTTTATACTCCAAGATGTTTAGTAAAACTTTTAGTAGAGATTTTAGAGCCATATGAAGGCTGTCGAATTTTCGATCCTGCTTGCGGAAGCGGAGGAATGTTTGTTCAAAGTAAAAGATTCTTGGAAATGCACGAAAAAGATTCAAGCAAAATTTCATTTTATGGCCAAGAGAAAAATTTCACTACTTGGCGACTCTGTAAAATGAATTTGGCGATTAGAGGAATTTTTGCTCATATTGAACAAGGAGATTCTTATCATGATGATAAGTTTCCAGATTTAAGAGCAGAATTTGTCCTCTCTAATCCTCCTTTTAATGACTCAGATTGGGGAGCAGATAGAATTAAAAATGATCCAAGAATTAAATACGGTTTGCCTCCGAACAGCAACGCAAACTTTATGTGGATTCAACACTTCATTTATCATTTAGCTCCAAACGGAATGGCAGGTTTTGTCATGGCAAATGGAGCTTTAGCAGTCGGTAGAAAAGAAGGAGAGATTAGAAAAAGAATCATTGAAGATGATTTAGTTGATGTAATCATTGCATGCCCACCAAAGCTTTTTTACAATGTTTCGCTTCCGGTTTCTTTATGGTTTTTAACTAAAAATAAAAAAGATGGAAGGTTTAGAAATCGGGTTGGTGAAACCTTGTTTATCGATGCCAGAGATATTTATGAGCCAATTTCAAGAAGGCAATATACTTTTACAGATGAACAAATTCAAAAAATCGCAAATACGGTTCGTGCTTGGCGTGGGGAGAAAGGATATGGAAAATATAAAGACGAGCCAGGTTTTTGTAAATCAGTTACTTTAGATGAAATTAGAAAAGCAGGCTATGTTTTAACCCCGGGCAGATATGTAGGAATAAAACCACCACCAGATGATGGCATACCCTTTGAAGTGAAGTTGAAAAAATTAACCGCAGAGCTAGGGAAATGTTTTGAGAAAGGTCGGAAATTAGAAGAGAAAATAAAGGAAAATTTAAGAAAAATATTATGGAAATAGTTAAGTTCCGAATTAAAAACTATAAGTCAATAAAAGATAGTGGGGATTGTTATTTAGATCCTAAAATTACAATTTTAGCGGGCAAGAATGAAGCCGGGAAGACTGCTATAATAGAAGCATTAGAAGATTTTAACGTAGATAAAGAAATAAGAAAAGAGGCAATACCAATTTGGGATCCCAATCTCAAACCAGAAATTGAGTTGACACTAAAGTTAAAACAAGAAGAGATAGAAGAAATTATTGAGGAGATTCGAAAATTGAGCATGGAAACGAAACCTTTAGAGAAAAACGAGATTTTATTAACCATTAAGAAAGTATTTCCTAAGAAGTATGAACTATCAAATGATTCCCTTCTATTGTTTCTTCAAGATAATCCTAAAGAGTTAAGTGTAAAAATTTCTAAATTAATATTACAAATAAGAGAAAAAGTACTTAATTTTCCTCTCGATGAGAGTAGGGTTGAAGAGCTAAATTATCGACCTAATTTAGAAAATTATATTCCGCACTTTAAAGAAGGAATTTCTGAAAAAGAGCGAGATAAAATAAAAAAACAAATTGATGAGAATTTAAAATTCGATTTAAATAAATTAAATTCAATTAAACAACTTCAAATAAAACTCGTAAGTTATATAAAAAATCATTTTATTCCTAATTTTATTCTATTTTCCACTTTTGACGATATTCTTCCTGATCAAATTTCTATTACTGAAGCTCAAAATAATTCATTAATAAAAGATTTAAGTTTAATAAGTGATTTAGATTTTACTAAGATTCAACCTAATACTATCCCAGACGAAAGAGAAAAACACCGACAAGAAGTTAATCTTAAGTTTATGAAGGATTATAAACAATTTTGGACTCAAGATCACGCAAATTTATATATTTGGTGGGATTCCAATAATATATATTTTCGGATAAAAGAAGGAAAAGAATTTTATAAACCAGCACTTAGAAGTAAAGGTAGACAATGGCACATGGCTTTTTATATAAGAGTGACAGCAAGAAGCAAAGAAGGAAGATGTAATGTAATATTAATCGACGAACCGGGACTCTTCTTACATGCTAAGGCTCAAAGAGATATTCTTAGAAAATTAGAAGACTGTGCTACACGAAGCAAAGTTGTTTACACTACTCACTCACCTTATTTAATACCTCCCGATAAATTAGCTAGAGTGAGATTAGTTATTAAATCTGAAAAAAGAGGTACAAGGATCGATAAAATCACAGCTAAAGCAGATAAAGAAACCCTTACCCCTATTCTGACGGCTATTGGGGAGGATTTATCAATAGGAATAAGAGTAGAAAAGAAAAATAGCATCATAGTAGAAGGTTTTTCGGATTACCTTTATTTAATAAGCTTCAAAAAATTACTTGAAATTTCAGAGGAGTTAAATCTCATTCCAGCAGTTGGGGGAGATTCTGCAATATATATAGGATGTATTCTTTTTGGGTGGGGATTAGATCCTATTTTTATTTTGGATAATGATCAAAAAGGAAATGCCGTCAAGAGGAAAATTGAAGAAAAGTTAGGAATTACACAAAGACGAATAATTTTAGTCCCGGAAGATAGAAAAGGTTCTATTGAAGATTTATTCTCCGAAGAGGATTTAGAGAGATACGTAAAAGTAAATAATCTTAGTAAAGTATTAAGAGCCAGACAATTATATCAAAAAGTTGAGGAAGGCAGAGTTAAAATTTCAGACTTTTCTAAAGAAACGCAAAATAATTTTAATACTTTATTTCAGAAGTTATTGAAAATTATTCAATCTTAAACAAGATGAGAAAGTTAAAACTAAAAAATAATAATCTTCCCAAAGGATGGCGGAAGGTGAAGTTGGGGGAGATAATAAAAATAAACCCCCCCGTGTGTTTAATAAAAAGCCGAAACTATCCGTTTGTTGAAATGGCAGATGTGAATCCGGGTTATAAATATGTAAAAGCATCACAATTTAGAAAGTATAAAGGAGGAGGAGTAAAATTTGAAAGAGGAGACATACTTTTTGCTCGGATTACCCCTTCGTTAGAACACGGAAAAATTGCACAGGTACGAGATGTTGAAAAAGGTTTTGGTTCCACAGAATTCTTTGTACTAAGGGCAAGAGAACATTTAATAGATAAAGAGTTTTTATTCTATCTTGTTAAGACATATAATGTTAGAAAAAAAGCAGAAAAAAGCATGTTTGGCGTTTCCGGTCGACAAAGAGTGGAGAGAGCTGCTTTTGAGAATATAGAAGTAACAATTCCTCAAGACATCAACGAACAAAAACGCATTGCGGAGATTCTTTCTGCTTTTGATGAGAAGATTGAGTTGAATAATAAAATTAATCAAATTTTGGAAGAAATGGCGCAGGCGATTTTTAAGGAGTGGTTTGTAGATTTTCGTTTCTCTGGAAGTTTCAAAATTAGATTTCTAGATCGTGAGTTAGGAGACATTCCCGCTGGATGGGAAATAGCGACTCTATCTGAATTACTTTATTTCGAAAAGGGAAGCACAACAGATGAGTTATTTGAAGAGAATATACCTGGTTCTTTCGAGTATCTAACAAATGAATCTTTTTCAAAAAATAAAAGGAGATATACTTTTGATGAAAGTTTGCCTCATGTAGAAGAAGGGGATGTATTAATGATAATGGATGGGGAAGCCGGTCGAATTATTCGGGCACGTCCGGGAGTTCTTGGATCAACCGTAGCACGGGTTATACCAAAAAGAAATTCATGGAATAATTTATTTCTTTATTTCTGGCTTAAAAGTATTGAGCCTATTCTATTGAGAAATAGTATGGGTACATCAGTTCAACATGTGGATAAAAACTTTCTTAAAACATACCAATTTGTCATTCCCCCAGATGACTATGTAAAAAAATTTCAAAATATTGTTAACCCCATAATGGAAAAAGTAATATTATTAAGAAAAGAAAACCAAGAACTCTCCGCTCTCCGCGATTTGCTTTTGCCAAAGTTGATGAGCGGAGAGGTGAAAGTATGAATATGAAAATTGATTTAAAAAAATTAGATGAACTTTCAGGATGGGACGAGATAAGATTTCCGCCGCCTGATTTTTTGACCCATTTAAATTATGTAGAATGTTTAAATACGCTTTCACAGAAACTGATTTTAAGAGACAATTTAAATATCAGAAACCAAATAGAAGAAAGTTTGTATCTTTCTAAAAAATTAAATTTAATAAAGTTAACTTTGAAGAACATAAAAGGAGAATACAGTACGATTTTAAAACGTCCTGACTTTGCGGAACTTTGCGTTTCTTGGATTTCTGTAAAATCTTATTATTTGATTTTTAATTTACTATTGATATTGGATTACTTAATTACTGGGCAAGAATCATCTTTTAATCTAAGTCATGAAAAGGTGATAAATAGATTCAAGAAATATTTAGACGATGATTTTTTATCCTTTAATAAAAAAATTTTTAATAAAAATTTTTCTTGTTTCCGAATAATAAAATTAAAAGTAAAGCCGGGTGCTAATATAAAAGTGATGAATTTTACTTTGAAAGAAAGAACAATACAGATTTTAAAAAAACTTGTGGACTACAAACTTCAAGAATTTAAAAGGAGAGAAGGGATTAAGAATTTTAGAACTAAAAAAAACCAAGAAAAAAGAAACCAATTTTTACAAACTAATACGGTTAATCTCTTCGAATTTTTCTATTGGTACCGAATAAAAGCAAACTATAGAGATTTAGAATTTTTAGATAAAGATATTAGTTCTAAACAATTTAAAAATTTTTATAAAAATTATTTTGAATCGACAAAAAACTTCATAAATGCGTTTGTTCCTGTAATAAATAAATTGGCCAAAATAAGACTAAAGCGAAATTTATTTAGATATGTTAAAACAACTCACTGAACAATCCTTAACCGAGCAACCATCTATCAATTGGCTCAAACAACTTGGCTATGAATATAAATTTGGACCTGATATTTCACCGGGTGGGTTGTTTTTGGAAAGGGAAAGTTTTAGGGAAGTAATTTTGAAAAAGAGATTGAAAAGGGCTTTACAAAATCTCAATCCTCAATTTGAGGAAAAAGTTATTGATGATGCAATTGAGCAAGTGGAGAAGATTGAGCATCCTAATTTGGAAATTGCCAACAAAGAGTTTTATAAGCTTTTAATTCAGGGAGTGCCAGTGAAAGATGAAAAAAGAGGAAAATGGGATTATGTAAAACTTGTTGATTTTGAAAATCCAGAAAATAATGATTTTTTGGTGGTAAATCAATTTGCGGTTGAGGGAGTAGAAAGATTAAGAAGGCCAGATGTTGTTGTATTTTTAAATGGAATTCCGATTGCTCTTTTTGAACTAAAAAATCCAACAATTGAAGAAGCAACAATTAAGACAGCTTTTGATCAGGTAATGAAAGAGTATAAAAGAGATATCCCAGAAATTTTTAAATATAATCAAATCATCGTTATTTCTGATCTTATAGAGGCAAGGCATGGAACAATTAGTTCTCCTTTTGAGTGGTTTAAAGCTTGGCGAGCTATTGAAGATGAAAAAGAAAGAAATGAAGGAATTTCAGAACTTGAGGTTTTAATTAAAGGAATTTTCCATAAAATGCGGCTTTTGGATATTATTGAAAACTTTATTGTTTTTGAAGGAGAAGGAGAAAAATTTATTAAAAAGATGCCTTTGTATCACCAGTATTTTGGAGTTAATAAAGCTGTTGAGGCTACGAAATTGAGAATAAAACCAAAGGGAGACGGCAGAATCGGTGTTTTTTGGCACACGCAGGGTTCGGGGAAATCTCTTTCAATGGTGTTTTATGTAAACAAAATTAGGAAATTAAAAGAATTTAAAAACCCAACCTTTGTTTTTCTGACAGATAGAAACGATTTAGACAACCAATTGTATAAAACATTTAAAAGGTGTGGTTTTTTTCCAAAACAAGCAGAAACAATTAAAGATTTAAGAGAAAAGCTAAGGCAAGCTAGCGGAGATTTGATTTTTACAACCATCCAGAAATTTGAAACTAAAAAAGGAGAAAAACATCCTTTGCTTACAGAAAGAAAAAACTTAATTGTTATTGTCGATGAAGCCCATCGCTCACAATATGCCATTCTTGCTTCAAATGCCAGAGAAGCAATGCCAAATGCTTCTTTTATAGGATTTACTGCTACCCCCATAAGTTTACATAATCGGGATACAAGATTGGTTTTTGGAGATTATATAAGTGTTTATCCAATTGATAGAGGAGTGAAGGATAAAGCGATTGTGTCAATTTATTATGAAGGAAGGTTGGTGCCTTTACATTTAACAAATGAATTTATTGATGAAGATTTTGACCATTTAACAGCCCATATAGAAGAAGAGAAGAAAGAGGAACTGAAAAGAAAATATGCCAGATTAGAAAGGTTGATTAGTCAAGAAGATAGATTAAAAAAGATCGCTGATGATATTGTTTGGCATTTTAATAACCGGGGAATAGAAGGGAAGGCAATAGTAGCCACGATTAGTAGAGAGGTAGCGGTGAAAATGTATGAGTTAATTTCTCAAAACCCACAAGCACCAGAGGTAGCAGTTGTAATCTCAAAAATTCAAGATTTTAAAGGAAGAGTACAAGAGGATTTAGATATTAAAAATATTGAAGAGAGATTTAGAAAACCTGAAGATCCATTAAAAATGGTAATTGTTTGCGATATGTGGCTTACAGGTTTTGACGTTCCCTGTTTGAGTACAATGTATATTGATAAACCAATGAAAAATCATACTTTAATTCAAGCGATTGCCAGAGTAAATAGGATATTTAGAGATAAACAGGCAGGTTTAATTGTTGATTATATTGGAATTGCTGATGATTTAAGGAAGGCGCTTAATATTTATAGTGAAAGGGATATAAAAGAAACTTTGATTCCACTTCAAGAGTTAATTAATAAGATGTTGGAGAAATATGACATAGTTAAATCATATTTCGTAGGAATTGATTATAAAAATTGGAAGAAATTATCTGGTGAAGAGCTTGCCCATCTTTTGCAAAAAGCGGTTAATCAGATAATAACTAATAAAGAAACCGGAAGAATTGACGAGAAAAAACAGGAAAAATTCCTTGGAGAAGTTACAGCTTTAAATAAACTTTGGGCTTTTGTTTTACCTCATAAAGAAGCAAGGGATATTAGAAGTGATGTAGAATTTTTCCAAGCAGTAAAAAGAGTTATTTTAAAGAGGATAAAAAGTAAGAGAGCAGAAATTCCAGAGAAACTGGAAACAACAGTTAAAGAGTTAATTTCAAAAAGTATCGCTGCAGGAGGCGTAATTGACATTTTTGAAATGAAAGGTAAAGAGAAACCCGAAATTTCTATTTTTGATGAAGAATTTTTAGAACAACTTAAAAAATTTAAATATCCTAATCTAGCAGTACAGGTTTTAAAAAAGCTCTTAAATGATGAGATAAGGGTACGAATAAAAAAGAACATTGTAAGATATACCTCATTGAAAGAAAAATTGGAAAAGATTATAGAAGAATATGAGAAAGGGTTTATAAATTCTACTGAGATAATCGAAGAACTAATTGAATTGGCTAAAGAAATCAAACAACAAGAAAAAGAAGGAAAAAAATTAGGATTGAGCGAAGAAGAACTTGCTTTTTATGATGCAATTTCTCAAGGAAAGAAATATATAAAAAACGATGAAGAATTAAAGAAAATAGTAAAAGAACTTATAAATGCGATAAAAAAAGATTTAACCGTTGATTGGCCAAATAATGAACAAATTAAAGCAAGAATTAGAGCAAATGTTAAAAGAATTTTACTTAGAAAGGGATATCCTCCGAAAGAAATAGAACCTACAATAGAAATTGTGATGCAACAAACACGAAATTTATTCCAAGATTACGTTCCTACTTATGTATAATACAGACAAAAAGTCAAAAAATTAATTGGAAAATTACAATTCAGACAAAAAATTGAAAGAATCATTATGGAAAAGGAGGTTAAAAATTTAATAGAGATTATAAAAAAGTGTGCCAAAGAGGTGTATGAGGAATTGGGTGCGGGTTGGAATGAAAGAGTTTATCAGCAAGCATTGGAGGTTGCATTGAGAGAAAGAGGAATTGATTATGAAGATCAAAGAGTTTTGCCAATTTCTTTTAAAGGGCATGTGGTTGGAGAAGGCATTCCTGATTTGGTAGTTTGGTTGAATCGAGAAGGAGGGAAAAGGTTAGCGATAGTAATTGACTTAAAATGGGAGCCTTATGTGAAAGAAGATCATAGGTGGCAAGTGAAAAAATACATTCAAGAACTTAAAAAACAAGTAAAGAAAAATGAAGAAGTTTACAATACTGGTTTTGTGATTAATTTTACTAAAGGGAGATCAAATAAAATTGAAGATGGAGTAGAGAAAATAGGCGGCGTGCAAATTTTGAATGTTGAAGTTTAGAAGAGAATTATTAGCCAAAGATAAGCGAAAAATCAAAAAATTAATTGAAAAAGTGAAAGAGTGTGCGGGGGAGGTTTATGAAGGACAGAGGCAATTTTAAAAAACGGTTAAAAAATTGTATAATTAATTATTATGGCATTAAATTGGTCCAAAATTTACAAAAAATATAAAGGATATTGGGTAGCTCTAAAAGAAGATAACAAGACTGTTGTTGCTAGTGGGAAAACGCTGAAAGAAACCATAAAGAAAGCGAAAAAGAAAGGTTATAAAGATCCCATTTTTTTCCGAGTACCTACTGAAATTATTCCTTACATTGGCTAACAAATGAAATTTCCCTATATTAAATTTTCCCTTGAAAAACCTTCTCCAATTTTTGGCAAAGCGATTCTGAAACCAATAATTCCTATTAAGATTAAATTTAAAGAGAACTCAATCAAATACAATGCTCTCATCGACTCTGGAGCAGATTTTTGTATTTTTGATGCTGAGGTTGGAGAATATTTGGGAATAGATATAAAATCTGGTAAAAAAGAGATAGTGGGTGGAATCGTAGGAAAGGAAAAAGCGGATGTATTTTTTCATAAAGTTATTCTTAATATCGGAGGTTGGGACTATGAGACTATTGCGGGATTTTCTTATGGAATTACAAAATTTGGTTATGGAGTTTTAGGACAAAAAGGATTTTTTGAAATTTTTGTTGTTAAATTTGATTTAGCAAAGGAAGAAATTGAGCTAAAACCGAGAAGAAAGGGGAAGATATAGAATTAAAAAATTAATTAAAAAAGTGAAAGAATGTGCGGGAGAAAGGAAAATAGGATTGACGAATTTTAAATTAAATTGTATAATCAGACATCAAGGAGGGGTTAAAATTGGGGATTACAAAATGTGAGATATGGGTTGACGATTTTATTAGAAAAGTCTCTCTGGAAGAACTCGCACAATCAACAATAGTAAAGAGAAATAAGGCGGTTTGGTTTGTAGAAAAAGAAGGTAGAAAAATATTATTAAGCTTTTTCTTGGAGAGTTCCTATAGAGTACTTGACAACGGTACACATTTCATAAAAAGAGCTGTTACAGGAGTTCTCTTTACTGAAGTAAAAGAATATAAACGAATGATCGTTTTTGATCACTGTAGAGGGAAATTACTTTATACTAACGATATAACAAGAGTAAAAGGAGATCGTAATACCTATATCATCCCAGTGCTCCGATATCCTGACGAGATCGTCGAAGTTGTTACTGAAGCTATTTTTAAAAAGGGGTATTTCGGAAAATAATCCCCTTTTATTTTTGTCTTTTGGCAATGCTTTAATAGAATAAACGAGCAAAAATTTATACAGAGAGTAGGGGAAAGACGAAGTAGTGTTTAAAATAATTAAAATTTTGTTTTTAAAAGGCTTGATTTTTCAAAAAAATTTAATAAGATAAAAAGCATAAAAGGAGGTGGTTCTTTGGCAAATTATAAAGTTATTGGAGAAAGACCAAAGATTATAGAACTTGAAGATGAAAAAGAAGTGTTTGGAGAGGTTGAAGAAATTACTTCAAGAGAATTGGGGGCAGAAAAAGCAAACATTGTTAAAGTAACTCTTTGGGGACCAGATTTTCTCCACAAACACGAAATTGCAGAAGAAACTTATGTCTGCTTTGAAGGCGACGGAGAAATTTTTCTTGATGGAGAAACCTTCGATTTTTCAGAAGGGGAAAGAGTGATAATTCCTCCTGGAACTTTGCATGCTGCAAGACCAAAGAGATTTTTTGGAAAACTTGTTTTTCTTTGCATTTCTTCTCCGCCTTTTGATCCAAAAGATGTTTACAATGATCCTCGAGGGAGAGATTGGTAAATAAAAAGTTCTTTGCCCGCACTATTTTTTGCGGGTTTTTTAATAGAAATTGACTTTAGGTAAAAATTAAATTAGAATCACTTAAATCTATAGAAATGATAAATAAAAAAATAAGTTTTTTGTTAATTTCAGGCGTATTAATCCTTGTTATCGTTCTTGTTGCCTTTGTTTTCCCAAAAGGAAAATCTCTGAAAATCAAAAAAGAGTTTGAAATTCAAGGGCTTACTTGGCGAACTTTTTCTTACTATTATAATGACTCAATTTATCAACAAGGATATAATTGGTTGGCTAACTGGCGCTTTCTAAGAAAAGCTAAGAAAGCAGGGGGTAACTTTCTTTTGGTACGTGCTTTTTATAATGGAAACGATCAAGGAGGTTTAGTTGGCAATGAAGAAAAAGCAAAAAAAGTTCTCAAAGGAGCTATTGAGCAGGCTCATAAGGCAGGTTTTAAAATTTTATTAGTTCCTTATGTTGAATCAAGAGAATATTGGGTTAATAAAAAGTGGTGGCTTTCAAAAGATGTTTGGACAAAAACAGTACTGAAATGGGCTAAATTTGCTCAAGAAAATAATGTTGAGATGTTCGCTCCAGGAGTAGAAATGAATATTATTTTGAATGAATCTGAAGTAGGGGAGTGGTTCAAAGAAATTTTACCTAAAATTAGAGAAGTTTATTTTGGTATTGTTACCACAGCTGAGCATTATGATGTGGAAAAATGGAAGATTTTAGATGAAGCTCAAGCTTTTGCAGGCTATGATTGTTTAGGTTTCACTTTCTTTCCAAGAAAAGAATATAATGGCGTTAGCGATATTAGAAGTTTTGATGACTACAAAGAATATGTAGAAAAAGAGGCCAAAGTTATTGATATGCTTTCTGAAAAGTACCATATTCAATGTAAACTTGCTGTTCCTATGGGATTGGATTATTGGAAAGAAAGCCATCTTAAAAAGCCTGTTCCTGATGCTGAAATTGTTGCTCAGGCAACTAGTTTTGGGTTAGATATTTTAAAGAAGCACAATTTTACTGGCGTTTTTATCAGTCATTGGGCTTCAGAACCAGACCATTTTGGAAAAAATACTGCTGTTGAGGAAATGCTCCAGAAAAGGTGGACTCTGGCTGAATGAAATTGGTTAAATTTCTTGACATTGATTTTTTTTGGCAATTAAAATTAAGGAAGGTGGGAAATTTTCTTAAATTTAAGTTTTTAATTTTTGGCGGAATTTTTGCGACCGCCTTTTTAATTTTTACATTGAGCGAAGCTCAAAACTCTACAATTTGTAGTTTTGCAGGACCTGATCTTTCTTCTGATTTAATCCGTTTGACTGATTTTGTAGTTTCAGGTTCTGAAAATTTAAAAGTTGGAGATGCAATAACTGTTAGTTTCAAACTTCAAAACTTTGGACAATCTAATTTAGAATTGGGCTTAAAAGGAATTTTTGTTGCTGGAAAAGATCCTGAAAATTCAAACCTCTCTTTTGGATTTACAAGAGCAAATACTACTTTTGAAGTTGGAGAAACAATAAAAGTTTCTGTTTCAAAAACTTTAGACAAAGCCGGAACCTGGAAGGTTTGGCCTTCTTATCATTTGTCTTTGGCAACTGGAGAAAGATTAGGGCCTGAAGAATGGCATGCTTGCACATTAAATGTTGCCCCAGAAATTCAGGATTCAGACAAAGACGGAATTCCCGATAATATTGATAAATGTCCTCTTGAGCCAGAGACGTTTAATCAATATCAAGATGATGATGGATGTCCAGATGAAGTTCCAGAACCAGAAGATAAAATTCCACCCGAAGTTGACATTGTAGTTTCACCAACTTCTCCTACTACTTTAGATAAAATTCAATTTGAAGCTAAAGCAAGAGATTCTTCTGGAATTAAAGAAATTAGAATTTTTATAAATGATGAAAAAAAGATAGTTTGTAAGTCTAAATGTTCTTTAAAAGAAAAAACAATCTTTCAATGCTCAGATTTTAAAAAAATTGGAGAGAAAGAAGCTATTTGTGTTTTTGAAGAAGGACCCTTTCCAGCAGGAAAAATAACTTTTAGAGCAGAAGCTTTAGATGGCAAAGATAATTTTGGGATCTCTCTCACAAAAGAAATTCAAGTTTCTTCCTTGGAAATTGAAATGTTTCCTCATGAAGTTGGGACCTGTTTAAGAATAATCTCTGGACAAGTTTTCAATTTTTACCCTTCCGGAACTGATACTTTAAGAATTAAAGTTTGCAGATTAGTTCCGACTGAGGGAATAACTACTCCTTTGTGTGATTTCTCGACAATAAGTTTTATTGAGGTTTCTACAAGTTCAGATCCCGACATTTTTGAATACCAAATTCAAGTTGGTTGTTCTGGTAGATATTTAATTGAACCTGTTTATTTGCCAAGAGAAAAAAATGCAAGTGGTACGGAAGTTTTGACCCTGAAAGATATATTTTAAATGTAGAAACTGATAGATTGGAAAATAGAGATTTTCATTTTGAACCTGAAGACCTCATTTCTCTAATTGAATCAAGAAGTTTAGATAGAGTTCCTTGCGGACTTGAGGATCTTGAAAATTTACCAAGTCGTTTTGACTGGAGAGATTTTGGATTAGTAAGCCCCATAAAAGATCAAGCAGATTGTGGTTCTTGTTGGGCATTTGCGACTGTAGGTATGGTGGAATCTGTTTACAATGTAGAAAATTTAAGGGCTTTAAATCCTGATTTGTCAGAGCAAAATTTAGTTTCCAATTGTTATCCTCCAGCTTCTTGTTTCGGAAGAAACGCTTCTGTCGAAGCTGGCTTAGATACTCTTGAATTTATCAAAACAAATGGAATAGTAGATGAAGACTGTTTTCCTTATCAATCAGGAGACTGTGATGTTTATGATAGTGATTTAAAAAGAGTAGTTTGTAGAGATTCTTGTTCCTGTTCTGAGGTAAGTTGTTCAAATCCCTGCGATTGCAATTTTTGTTCAGATTGGACAAACAGATTGTGGAGAATATTAGATTATGGAATGCCCGAAATTCATCTTGCCAGACTCGATAGGAAGAAGGCTCTTTTGCGTTACGGACCCTTGGAAGTCTGTGGAGCTGGCCATTGCGTGGTGCTTATTGGCTGGGATGATTCTGTGGAGAGTTGGATTATAAAAAATAGCTGGGGAATAGATTGGGAGGATTTGGGATTTGGTTATGTGAGATATAGAGATCCTTGGAGAAGCGAAAGGACATGGGTAGAGCGTACTTATTATGTTAAGGGAATAATCTCTCCATGAAGAATAAATTTTTAAAATTTAAAATTTATCTTTTCGCCTTTTTTGTTTTGTTTTTTGGATTTTTTCTTTTTAAAAATTCAGCATTTTCTCTTTTAAACCCATCTGCTGTTTATTGTAGAGCTTTGGGGTATGAATATTTAATTGAAAATACACCAAAGGGGCAAAGAGGGCTTTGCAAACTTCCAAATGGCAAAGTAGTTTCAGCTTGGCAATTTTTAAGAGGAGAGGTAGCTCAAGATTTTAGTTTTTGTAAAAAGCAAGGATATGATATAAAAACAGTTCAGGATCCTCAAAAATGCGCTTCAGTTTTTAGTTCAAAATGCGCAGTTTGTGTCTTAGAAGATGGAAAGGAAGTTGAAGTAACAAAACTTATGAATTTGAGTTTTTATGAATCTACTTGCGGAGATAAAGTATGTTCAGACCCTGAAAATTATAAGACTTGTCCTAAAGATTGTCCTTCAGGAAGTGCCGATGGTTATTGCGATGGAATAAAAGATGGAATTTGTGACCCTGATTGTCAAAAGGAAGCTGACCCTGACTGTTTAAAACCAAAGGGTATTTCGAGTTTGTATTGGATAATTGGAGTGATTGTTACTCTTTTAATCGCTGGTTCAATTTTTCTTCCAAAAATTTTAAAGAAAAAGAAAAAATAAAAATAATCAATAAATCAATTTGTTTTGCTGGTTTGAAAAAGCCGATTTTTCATGAGAAAATGAGAAAAGTTTATGAAAGAATTTAAAATAAAAGACTCGCCAAAAGTTGATAAACCACGAATAAAATCAGCCAATACGAAAATGTCGACTTGGTTAAATAAAAAACAAAGAGGTTTTGCACTTACGCATTTAATTATTAGTATTGGCATTATAATTTTACTCACTGGAATATTATATCTTTGGGTTACCAATACATTCCAGTTTGGTGGTTTTTCAAGAAAGAGCGTACCCCTATCTGAACCTTCTGAGAGAAAAGTTGAGAGATCCCCTGAAACATCTAAAACAGAAGGACAGGAGTTACCTAAACCTGAAGAAGAGTCGTCGGAAGTACCTAAAGGGGAATCAGAAATAAAGAGTGAATCCTTAGAATATCAAAGACAAAATATATCTTTTTTGAAATTCATTTCCAGCGAGAATTGTATGTATTTTTTGGATTCTGATGAAATAGAAGAATTGAAAGGACTGAATATTAATGGTATTAGAATTTGTCCTCTTTATAGCGTTTCGCCAGATGGAAATGTAAAAGAAGATGTACCGGAATTTCTGATAGTTAATTTAATTAAGAAAGCTCATCAAGCAGGTTTGACAGTTTTTTTGGAAATTAATTTTGCCGGCCCACCGAAAGCTGGTGAATTTGGTGGTTTCCCGCATTTAACAGATCCTATTTTTGTTGAAAAAATTTATGACCTTGCTTTTTATTGGGCAAAAATTGCAGAGAAAGAGAGTGTTGAGTTTTACTCTCCTTTGAATGAACCTAATGCCACTTTTGGTAATTTAAATTTAGTTAATAACTGGATAGAGAAATCTCAAAAATTGAAATCTGTGTTTTTTGGAAACTTAGTTTTAAAATTTGCTGATATTGGTCCGGAAAAGATTGAAAATATAAACGGATACGATTATTTAGCTTTTGACATAATGTGGGGAGACGCAAGATATCAGGAATTAAGAGATCATTTAAAAAGAGCAATCGAAAAAGGAAATAACTTAAAACAACAATATGGTTTGAAAGGATTTTTCTTTGGAGAATTAGGAGCTGAAAGATCAAGGGTTTCAAAGGATGTGCAAGCTGAAATTTTCAAAACAATTTTTCAAGAAACTTGGGGAAAGGTTGATGGATATTGCTTTTTGGGCTGGTCGAATTTAGAATTTTCTTTCAGAGATAACGAAAAAGCAATAGAAATAATAAAAACCTGGTATTCGAAAATTTAAATTGAGCTGTCAACTTGAGTTAAAAAATGATATAATAAATTCATGAGACTCTCATTGCAAAAGAAAATCGATACAAAAATTGGAATTATTGTTTTGGTTTTAGTTTGTTTACTTTCAATTTTGGTTTTGTGGGGAAGTTCTAAAATTTGCAAAATTGAAGTTTCTACAATTCCTTTTGTTTCAAAACCTTCCCAAAAACCTTCAGCCCCATCTGTTTTAGCAGAAACTATCCAAAAATTCTCTTCTGAAGAGGAATTTAAAAATTATTTAACTCAAGCAGAAGAAGTCAGCGGGTATTTTGGAATTGGATATTTTGCTGGGAGAGGAGGTTGGGAAGAAACCGGAATTGGAATGCCAAGTCCCTTTTTAGCTGAAGAAGGTGGTGTCCCAAAAGCGCCAGAAAGAGTTTCTGAAACTACAGTTCAGGTTCCGGGAATTGACGAGCCCGATGTTGTTAAAACTGATGGAAAAGAAATTTATTTTTCTCCAAGGAGATCTTGGCCAATCTGGAGAGAACCGGTAATAGTAGAGAGAGTGCCACCTTATCCTTATCAGAAACCGAAAATAAAAATTGTTAAAGCCTTTCCTCCAACAGAGTTGGCTTTAGATTCAGAAATTGAAAAATCTGGAGATTTGCTTTTGATAAAAGACAAAAAGATTTTGGTAATTTTTGCCCAAAAAGAAATTTTAGGTTTTGATGTTTCAGATCCTAAAAATCCTAAAAAGAAATGGGAAATGAAATTAGATGAGAAAAATCAGATAGTAACTTCAAGACTTTATAAAGGAAAAATTTATTTAGTGACTAAAAATTTAATCGATAAAATTCATCCCTGCCCGATAAAACCTTTAATTGTTGAAGGGAAAGAAATTGAAATTAAATGTCAGGAAATTTATCATCCTGTATTTCCTGTTCCAGTAGATGTCACTTTCTTGGCAATGATTTTAAATCCTTTATCTGGTGAAATTGAAAAGAAAATTTCTTTTGTTGGGTCTTCAGGAAAATCTGTAGTTTATATGTCAGAAAATTCTCTTTATATTACTTATACTTTTTATGAGAGCATCATTAAAATTTTCTCAAAATTTTTAAAACAAAATGGCAAAGATTTGTTTCCTGAGTGGGTTAGAGAAAAAATTGAAAAATTAGAGACTTACGACATTTCAGAGCAAGCTAAGATGTTAGAGTGGCAGATTATTTTGGAAAAATACAGAAATTCTTTAGATAAAGATGAAAGATTGAAATTTGATAATGAATTTCAAAATAGATTTTCAGATTTTGTGAAAAAAGAAATGAGAGGAATTGAAAAGACAGGAATTGCAAAGATCGATTTGGAAAAATTTGAAATTGTAGCTTCGGGTGAGGTTCCAGGTTTTCCTCTTAATCAATTTGCTTTGGATGAATATCAAGGAAATTTAAGGATTGCTGTGACAGTGGGGGAGAGATCTTGGTGGTGGGGATTTGGTTGGCAAAGAGAATCTGCTAACGATGTTTATGTTTTAGATAAAAATTTAACAATTATTGGTAAAATTCAAGATTTGGGTTTGACTGAAAGAATTTATTCTGCAAGGTTTATTCAAGATAAAGGATATTTAGTTACTTTCCGCCAAACCGATCCTTTCTATGTCTTAGATTTATCAGATCCTAAAAATCCTCAGTTGAAAGGGCAATTGAAAATTCCAGGTTATTCTTCTTATTTGCATCCAATAACGAAAGACAAAATTTTAGGGATTGGAAAAGAAGGATGGAAAGTGAAAATTTCTTTGTTTGATGTAAAAGATGCAGAAAATCCTAAAGAATTGGATAAATACATTTTAGATGAAAGTTGGTCAGATATTTTAAATACACATCATGCTTTTCTTTTGGATGAAAAACATCAAATCTTTTTCTTGCCTGGATCTAAGGGAGGATATATTTTCTCTTATTCAGGAGATAAACTTAAATTAGTAAAAGCAGTCAGTCAAATTTCTGCGAGAAGAGCAATTTACATTGGAGATTTCTTGTACATTATCAGTGACACTAAAATTACGGTTTTGAATGAAAATACTTGGGAGAAAGTAAAAGAGTTTGAAATTCAATAAAAATTTAGCTTAAAATTCTGGCTTTTAAGAATATAAAAGCCTTTTTATTTTCTGAAAAAAGATTTCTATTGACAAAATTTGAATAATATGGTAGAATTGAAAGTATTGGAAGGATTGGGATGAGAGAAAAGATACAAAGAATTTATGAGAGACTTGCAAAAAGAGAACAGAAGCTTTTCAGAGAGTGTGTAAAATTGATAGAACAAAAAGAAACAATGAGAGCATTAGTGTATGCTGAAGAAATCAGTTTTATTAGAAAAATAAAACAAAGGCTTAAAAAATTAATCCAACGGTAGCTTCCCCTATTTTTTATTTTGGTTTAAAAAATGATAAGATATTAAAAACATGAAAAGAAAATTGTTAACTCTTTCTTTAATTTTAAAGGATAATAAAATTTTGTTGGGAATGAAAAAGAGAGGTTTTGGTCAAGGGAGGTGGAATGGGTTTGGAGGAAAGGTTATAGAGGGAGAGACAATAGAAGAAGCAGCAAAAAGAGAATTAAAGGAAGAAGTTGGAATTTTAGCTAAAAAATTGGAAAGGAGAGGAATTTTGAGATTTACTTTTGATAACTCACCAAATGAATTGTTAGAAGTTCACGTCTTTTTAGTTTCTGAATTTGAGGGAAAACCTCTTGAATCTGAGGAAATGAAACCTCAATGGTTTAAAATTTCAGAAATTCCTTTTAATCAAATGTGGCCAGACGATAAATATTGGTTACCCTTATTTTTAAAAAACAAAAAATTTGAAGGAAGTTTTCATTTTAGAAATCATGATGTTCTCACAAGTTATACACTTTTTGAGATCTTGGAAGCTTAGATTTTAAAGAGAATGAGGAATAAAAAAATCAGCCTTTTAGAAATTCTCGACACTTTCTCTGTGATAATTGCTCTCATAGTATTTGTTTTTTCTTTGGATATTATACTCTCGCGATGGATCTCACCTAATGTTTTAGCCCCAATAGATGCTATTATTTTGATTTTGGGGACGATGCTTCTCGCTTTGTATTCCCCTTATAAAATAAAATGGATAGGAATTAGTGGAGGGTGGAGAAAAACAAATCAAGAAATAGAAAATAAAGTTAGAGAAATTGTGAGAAAAATTATGAAAAGAGGAGATGGAATTGTTTCTGGCGGAGCTTTAGGAGTTGATTTTATCGCTTTAGATGAGGCACTAAAATATGATCTGAAAGCAGAAAGAATTAAAATTTTCCTTCCCACAACTCTTGAAAAATACGCTGAACATTTAAAAAGAAAAGCAAGGGAGGGAGTTGTGAAATCTGAAAAAGTTAAAGCCCTTTTGAATCAATTGAGAAAACTAAAAGAAATTAATCCCAAAGCCCTAATAGAAAATCCAGATACTAATTTTACAGAAGAAACAAAAAAGAAAATGTATTACCAAAGAAATACAAAAATTGTCGAAGCTTCAGATGAGTTAATTGCTTTTAGAATAAAAACAAAAGAAAGCGAAGGTTTAGGTACTTTAGATACAATAAACAAAGCAAAAGAAAAAGGAATCCCAGTTAAAGTTTTTGAATTTATTTTAGATTAGATAAAATTTGAAGAACCTTCTATAATTTACGTATGGATGTTATTTTTTTTATTTTTATTTTCTTAACCTATATTTTAGGGTCGATAAATTTTGCTGAGATTTTTACTTCTCGCAAGCTTGGTATAGACATTCGTTCGCTCGGAGATGGGAACCCTGGAGCAACCAATGTATTTTACAATGTTGATAGAAAATTAGGTTTAATAGTTTTAATTTTAGATATTTTGAAAGGATTCATACCTATTTTTATTGCGTATAACTACGAAATTACTGGCAATTCATTAGCACTTATTGGACTATTTTCAATCATTGGACATCAGTATCCAGTTTTCCACAAGTTTAAAGGAGGAACCGGCATTGCCACAACAATCGGAGTGATGATGTTTCTTACTCCGAAAATAACTTTCTATACTATTATTTTCTCTTTAATTATCATAGCAGTTATTAATCACTATAAGAGACGCATTCGAGTTAAACTCCCACCATTGGAGATAGGAGAGGCTGTTGGATTCATCTTGCTTCTTTCTTACTCGTTTTTTTCAGCAATGATAATAAAAATTTTCATGATTTTTGATCTCATTCTTATTATGTTGAAGCGAACTTCGAGAGTTCGGGAATTTTTACATGAGAGCCTATATTTTCTCAAATGAGGTATTAGTAAAAAATCTTAAATAATTATTACAAGAGGAAACAATAATTTTTCTTACTTTTTAAAAATAGCTCTATCCATTTTTTAGTATTCCTCGCATTTTATCTGATAAAAAGATTTCAGATGGGAACAAGAGGGGCAAACTTCTGGTGGTTCTTTACCAAAATGTACATATCCACACTCTCTACAAACCCACCAAACCTCCTTTTCTTTTTTGAAGACAGTACCTTTTTCTACTTCTTTTAATAGCTTTTTATATCTTTCTTCATGGTGCTGTTCAGCAACAGCGATTGCTCTTAATCTCTTTGCAATTTCTGGAAAACCTTCTTTTTCAGCGATATCAGCAAATTCAGGATACATTTTTGTGTATTCGTAATTTTCTCCTGCAATGGCAGATTTTAAATTTTCTATTGTATTTCCCAAGATCGTTGGAGTTGTAGCTTCAACTTTTATTTCATCCAAATTTTCATTACTTTTTTTCTTTAATTCATTGATTAATTTGAACAACCAAGAAGCATGCTCTTTTTCATTCTCTGCAGTAATTCTAAAAATTTCAGCTATTTGTTCATAACCCTCTTTTTTGGCCACTTTTGCATAAAAAGTATATCTATTTCTAGCTTGACTTTCTCCAATAAAAGCCTTGACTAAATTCTCAATTGTTTTTTTCATAATTTTTTTAAATTTTTACTGACCTTTTCTTTTGCGCTTTGAGCAAAAGATTTTTTTAGTTTGCCATTCTTTTTTATGAGTAAGAATAATTCTTATTTTGAGTTTATTCTTAATAAATTTTATATCAAGAAGCATTTTGGGGAAAACTTTCAATTTTAGTTTTTATTTACTTTTGGTATTTTTAAAAATTTGTTTATAATTTATTGTATGTGGAGGTTGGGAATAAATGGCAATAAGCCAAATTGGTTTTGAAGATAAAGTAGGTACTTTAACAATTAATGAGGATCCTCAAGATAGTGAAGATTTGTTGGAAATAGTATACGCTGCAATGAAATATTTCCCTAAAGGCATATGGGGTCAAATAGAGTATTTTGGAAATATCAAAATCAAACATAATTTTCAGATAAAACTACAAGAAAGAGTTTTTGGAGTTTTAATTTTTGAAGAGATAGTGCAAAAATTGAAAAAAATAAAAAACACTCTAAGATTCAAAGGGCTTTTACTGGCTTTAACTCACGATCCACTCATTAGAATAAATTATTTTTTTGAGAAAGGTACATTCAGACGAGTTGTTCTCTTGATTCATGATTATGTGACAAAAGCTATAGGTATAGTTTCTTTTTTTCAGATAGAGGGAGAAATTACGAAAATGATTACAGCTCATGGATTAGGTCACAATCAAGGATTGGTACATCATTCAGAACCCATTGATTTAATGTATGCTGGTTTGCTGGGAGGTGAGCCCCTTAAAAAAATTGGTTTTTGCAAAAATTGCAAACAGCAGCTAGAAAAAAGAGCAAAATTATAATTTTTAGGCGCTCCAGAAATTCTGAGCGCCATTTTTTAATTGTTATTCTGATAATTTTTGTGCCAGATTGACCACAGTGAAAAATTAAAATAAAATCAGCTAATAAGTTTTTTTAAAAAGACAGAAAAGAAGATTGTATGGTAGAAACTAAGTTAGGTAAATTTTCAATTTTGTTTGTGGCTTTAATGTTTTTGTTGTTTTTTATGGGATCTTTTTTGGCAAAATCTTTTTACAAATCAACATCTGCTGGAAAAACAATTTTAGAAGATATTTTTAAGAGGCCACTTCTTTCTATTACAATGCTTTCTGGGTTTGCTTGCGGAATTGGAGGATTTATCACTGGGGTTTTCGCCATTTTTAGAAAAAAAGAACGTTCAGTTTTAGTTTACATGGCGACTTTAATAGGAATGTTACTTGTGTTTTTTCTTTTTGGTGAAATATTATTTCCACATTAAAAGATGATTAAATTTGAAGATTTTCAAAAAATTGATTTAAGAGTGGGGGAGATAATAAAAGTTGAAGAAATAGAAAATTCTGAGAAACTTTTAAAATTGATTGTGGATTTGGGAAAAGAGAAAAAGCAAATTGTTGCTGGAATTAAAAAAGAATATAAAAAGGAAGAACTTTTAGGAAAGAAAATCGTGATCGTTACTAATTTAAAACCTAAAAAATTGATGGGAATTGAAAGTCAAGGAATGCTATTGGCAGTAGACGTTGAAGGAAAACCTGTTTTAATAATTCCAGAGAAAGATGTTCCCTCAGGCTCAAAAGTTAAATAAAATTTCAAAATTTGTAAAAAGAAACAAAACTGTTTTGATGATTTTGTTTCTCTTTTTAATTTGCCTTTTTTGGTGGGGATGGGACAAATACAAAGAAGAAATGAAATGTCATTTGCCAGATGAGGTTTTAGTTACGAAGGTGATCGATGGAGATACAATTGTTGTTGAGGGAGGAAGAGAAATCAGACTTTTGGGAATTGATGCCGATGAGAAAGATTACCCTTGTTATGAAAGTGCAAAAATTTTTTTAGAAAAATTAGTTTTGAACAAAAGAGTAAAACTTGAAAAAGATGAACAAAACGTTGATCAATATGGCAGATGTTTAAGATATTTGATTTTGGATAACAAAAACATCAATCTTGAATTGGTAAAAGAAGGAGAAGCTGTCTGTAGATTTTTAAAGCCTAATTTAAAGTACAAAGAAGTTTGTGAAAAATTAGAAAAAGAGGCAATAAAAAAGAAAATAGGATGCAAATGGAAAAAAGAAATAAAAGGGGAATATCAAACCATTTCAGCCTGTAAAGCAAAAAATTATATTGGAGAAATAGCCTTTGTTGAAGGAAACGTAGTTTCAACTTATAGGTCAGCAAAAAACAATATCTTTTTGAATTTTGAGAGACCTTATCCTAATCAATGTTTTTCTGCTGTAATTTTTAGTTCAAATTTATCCAAATTTCCAGAAAACCCAGAAAAAATTTATGATAAAAAGAAAGTGAGAGTTTTTGGAAAAATTAAAGAATACAGAGGAAAACCTGAAATTATTTTAGAAAGTCAAAATCAGATTGAGATTTTAGAATAATTTTTTGTTAAAATATAAAAAAGTCAATTTGAAAACAAAAAGATGAAAAAACCCTTATTTTTTCTTTTAATTTTTATTCTTTTATATTCAATTTTTGTTTTCAAGGTAAAACTTTTTATTAAAGAGTATTCTGAAATAATTGTTGCTTCTGCCTTCTTTTTTTCCTTCTTTACAGGATTTTTCATTGCCAGACAAAGCTCACGCTACTCTCAAATTTTAGAAATAATTTCAGCAACCGATGGAGAATTTTCATTTCTTTATCGAGTCTCAGGATTAATTCCTCGAATTCAACCTAAAGTAAGGGAAATAATCAGGGCTCATTATCAGAAAATTAAAGAAAGTAAAAACTGGGCTCATCATGTTCTCAATCCTTCTGTGACGATAACGATGTTAACAAAGACTTTTGGAAGCGCAACAATCGAAGAATCTTCACCATCTCCGATCTCTGCTGCTTTCACAAATATCTGGGGGGCTTTGCAACACCTTCAAGAATTGAGAAAAAAGACGATTTTGTTTTACCATCAAAAAATGCTACCTTTTCAATGGGCTTTAATTTATGTTTCAGCTTTTTTGACAGTTTTTTCATTGAATCTTCTTCCCAGCGATAGCATTTTAATGGACATATTAAAAATTATTTTTGGAACGATAGTTATTATAGCAGTGATTTTACTCAAACAATTGGACGATTTGACAATTTTTGGGAAAGATTTTGCTGAAAAAACAGCTCACGATATCTTTAGGATTTTAGATGAAAAAGATATAGAGGAATTAACTAAAATTAAAAAAATTGAATAAAATGAGAGTTTATCAAGCAATTT
>Ga0190361_1000064_pt1 | contig 43427 bp, 30 predicted proteins | sample 48721845_MG_FD_161273 | JGI IMG/M metagenome (GOLD analysis project Ga0190361, IMG submission 161273) | Hydrothermal vent microbial mat bacterial communities from Southern Trench, Guaymas Basin, Mexico - 4872-18-4-5_MG | ecosystem: Environmental > Aquatic > Marine > Hydrothermal vents >... | reverse complement strand
CACGCTTCTTATCTCTGAGAGCAGATATTCTTCGGGACCCGAAGGCTGGCCGATGGCCAGCTCTTCAACCAGCTGTAAATACCCTTCAGGATAGATTGGTTCCTCAGGATTGCGGACAACCGTCACCCCTCCTTCAGTAATTATTTCCCCCTGCCATTGAGAGCCTTTTTTCTTGGTACAGGCAGCCAAAAGGAGTAAAAAGAGTAAAAGGGGATAAACAAAAATCTTCTTCATTTTCACCTCCCCTTTCGGATTGTAAAATATAAAATATCAGAGGTCAAACTAAAATTCTCCAGCTTTGGACTCTCTTTCTAATTTAAATAGGAACCAATCTGAATTAACCAAAAGCTCCCGCAGCCAGACCCAAGGTTAATTCAAGACCCCACTCTGGTCCAGATTTAGTGGTAACCACTTCTAGGAAATTATTTTTTACCCAAAAATCCCCTAAAATATTTGGTGGTCAGAGATCAAATCTTTCTGAATTTCTAAGATGAAAAATAAGATTGTTTTCTCCAGAGATAAATTATCGCCCAGCCGGCGAAAACAAGACTGGGCCCCACAATTGATAATCGACTCATCCCCGTAATAGCCAGCACCAAAAGCGAGTCAAACAGCCACATCCCGAGAGCCACTGCTCCCCAGAGCAGGCCAGCCGGCTTCAAGCGCAGAATCCCCCAGCCGCCGAGATAGAGAAATACCGAGAGCACTAAGTCCGGCAGGGCAAAGGCATCGTGAAAGCGGGGGTCTACGGGTAAAGTTATGGGCCAACCCCGGCCCAGAAGACGAGCCAGCCAAAAAATATCCGTGGCCACGGCCACAAAAAACATCACGACTGGAATAACCACACACCCTAGAGGATATTTCTCCACCTCCCTGCCGCTGGCTAATTTCAACTGGCTCCTTCTCCTCTCACTGAAAGTTTAATTAAAATTAAAAATTTAATTAATATACTCATTTTTTTCAAAAAGAACCGATCTTCCTTTCTCTCCAAAGTAATCTCTTAAAATTTTTATTTTTCCGCCATCAAATGATTAATCAAACCTATCCCCTTTCCTTTTTCTCTTCGGTCTTCTCTTCGGTCACGATTAATCTCCATCAACCTTCCTCCCTCCTTTGCTGGGCTTCGAAATGACTATTTTATTATCTTCTCTGGGCAGTTAGAGTACTTATGGTTATTTTTCTTCGGGCATAAAACCAATTCGGTCAAAGGGATTAACCACACTAGTGGCGATATTGCGCAAATGGGAATTAATTCTTTTCAACCACCGAAAATAAAGAGCCAAAGCCACAGCATCGCCAGATTCAATTGATTTATCTTCCTGTCGGACAAGTCCAAATAAACTTTCATCACAGACCCGATTAACCCAGACGTAATTGCGTAAAAACTCCCTAGCTTTCTGCGAATCGCCAACTTGAAAACACTCCTTGGTTTGAACGAAACTATCATCTACAGCTTCTTCGACTTTAACTAGCTTTTCTTCGAACTTTCCCCCATATAACTTTCCGGGATGATTAAGAGCCAGTTCAACTATGTTTTTGGTGTAATCTCCGATGCGCTCGATATCAATGATAATGCTCACCAGAATCAACCCCGAAGTCAGTCTTTCGCCGCCCGAAACAGCTAGATAATTAAAAACATTCCGACGAACTTCTCGCTCAAACTTGTTTATCTCAGAATCCAAATCGTAAATGTCAATCTTTATTTTGGTATCTTCTTTATGGCGAAGGGATTCCTTAGCTTCTAAATACATTTCACGGGTGATATCAAGCATTTCAAAAGAGCGCTTATAGGCTTTATCCATAAGGGTATCTTTTTTAAAAATCGCTAACCATCGGCGAAACATTTTTTTCCTCCTCTTTTATCTTAAAAAAGTAATAATCAACACGGGAATAATAAAGAAAATAATAATGACATAAATGATGGGGAAATACCGATAACGCATGGATGCTTGGGAAAATTTCTCCGCTAACATTACCGGAATTTTCTTTAATGGCCACCAGACCACTATGCCCGAAATATTAAACAATAAATGGGAAAAAGCCACGATAATGGCGGCTAAGTTTTGGGTCGCTAAAGCAGCTAGGATGGCCGTCACCGTGGTCCCCACGTTGGCTCCTAAAGTATAAGGAAAAATCTGGGTGAGAGTCAAAAGACCAGCTCCGGCCATCGGAACTACCAAAGACGTGGTAATCGAACTACTCTGCACCAAAACAGTTAATCCGAGGCCAACTAATAATGCCCGCCAGGGAGTTTTAAATAAATAGCGGTCAAACCAGGCCGCTGCTTTCCTGATAACTAAACTTTTTAAGGCGGATACCATTTGAGTTAAAGCCAAAATAAGAATAATCAAAGATAATGGAAAAAGAATCCAGGGATGAGGCCCTATGAGTGACTTAATCCCTTCCACAAGAGGATGAGTCAAAACTTTGACCGGACTTAACAGCTTTAATCCTCCGGTGCTTTGAAATTGTTCTCCCAGAAAAGTCGCTCCAATTCCCAGAAAATTTGTGTAATACTGAAGCGGGAAAAAGATTAAAACCGAAAGAACATTAAAGAAATCATGGACAATGGCTGCTGAAAAAGCTCTTTGAAACTCAACTCGCCGATTTAAATTAGCCAAAGACACAAGAGTGTTGGTTACCGATGTTCCAATATTAGCTCCCATGATAATTGGGATGGCATTGGGAACGGTTAAGGCTCCCCCACCAACCATTCCGACAACGATTGAAGTGGTCGAAGATGAGGACTGAATGAGGGAAGTGGCCAAAATGCCGATAAAAAGCCCAACCATCGGGTTGGAAGTCGTTTGAATTAAAGACTCAGCCAGTCCCCGGCCGAACATTTTTAAAGAGGCCCCCATAAGTTCCAAGCTGAATAAAAAGAGATAGACGAAAACCACTAATTTCAAAAATGCCAAGAGTGCTGGTGGATTCTTATAAAACTGGATGAAAGATCTTTTTTCTTTCATCTTCTTTCCAAATTAACGTCGACCTCTAAATATTAATTTGCTTTCATCTTTAAATCGGATATATATCACCTTAAGAAATGAAGGTCAATTCAAAATGAGACCCATCTCCCAAAAAGAATTATTGTCCAAGTTTTCTCCCCTTTTTTTAATTTTTTCCCCCTGTTACTATTCTTTCTTTGTGGGTGGGAAAGTGTATCTGCTCTTTTTGGCTGGCCTGGGAACCATTTAAATATTTTGAGATTAGAGTTAATTTTTATTTCGGTCCTAAAATTAGAAAAAGGCGCTTCCCAATCCCCAAAAATGAAACTCCAATGAGCCTCTTTTTAAGGAATCTCAGCTTTAAGACATTCTTAAAAAATAGAGATAGCTTTTTAAAAAGGGGAGCCAGAATTATAAAAATTTGGGCTCAAGTCGCCACCTTTCACCTTGGCTTTAAAATTGTCGATTAAAGAGGCTATCATCTTCATCCTCTTCTTCATCTTATTTATCCTACTACATTTTATATATGATACCCATCTATTTGCTCTTTTATTCCCCTATTTCAAAGGTGATAGCCTAAACCCTAAAACCCTTTTTTCTAAAAACCAACAAGCTGATTAAGGTCCCCCTTTCTGAGGCTCGCTCTCTCTTGCTTCCCAGGAAAGAAAAATTGCCCATTTTGGTTATCCCTCCCGATTTCCTACTACTCCTGTTCCTTAAGCTCGGCTTGACTTTCCATGGGACATAATTATATTAAAAAGTTGGGGAAAGCGATAAATTAAGTTGACTATATTTTAAAGAAAAAAAGTTATAAAGGATTGTTGAACTGAAAAGAGAAATAAATTCCCAATTCAATTCTTCTACAGCCTCCACCTACCTTGAGGAAATAAAACGTCTCCGCCAGAAAATTAAAGAGCTGGAGAATTGGATTGAAGGTCATCGCCGGGCGGATGAAGCCCTCATTGAAAGCGAAGAAAAATATAAGCAACTGGTTCGGACTTCTCCTGATGCTATCACTGTGACGGATTTAGATGCCGTTATTTCCGACGTTTCAGAACAAACTTTGAAACTTCATGGCTTTCGTTCCCCAGCGGAATTAATTGGTCGAAAATTCTATGAATTGGTGGCTCCCGAAGAAAGAGGCAAGGCTATGTCCAATTTTCTCAAAACTCTTCGTCGGGGTGTACTAAAAAATGTTGAATATACTTTAATAAAAAAAGATGGAACACGTTTTACAGGTGAAATCAACTCCACTGTAATCAAAGATGCCCGAAATCGGCCCAAGCATTTCATCTCTGTTACCCGAGATATAACTGAAAGAAAAATTATGGAAGATGAACTTAAAGCCTCGCTGCGAGAAAAAGAAGTGCTCCTCCGAGAAGTTCATCACCGGGTCAAAAATAATCTCCAAGTAATTTCAGGACTTCTCGACCTCAAATCTTTGCAGATAAACTCGCAAGAGGTCCGGCAGCTATGCCAAGATGCCCGAGCTGAAATTCACACCTTGGCCTTGATCCATGAGCATCTTTACCAAAGCCGCCAATTCACCCATATAGAAATGGGAGAATACGTGCGTGACTTGGTCAAGTTTCTCTATCAAATCTACGCCGATAAAGTCCGCCTTATTACCCCCATTCTTGATTACCAAAAAATCTATTTAACTATTAACCAAGCTTTGCCCCTGGCGATAATTATCAATGAAGCTATTTCCAACGTTTTTAAACATGCTTTCCGAGAAGGACAAGAAGGCACTCTGGAAATCACCTTAAAAAAAGTGCCCCCTCATAATGTTTTTCTAAAGATTAAAGATAATGGAGTAGGTCTTCCTCCCAACTTGGATATTCAATCCACTCAAACATTAGGTATCCGGCTCATGAAAAATCTGGTCGAAGACCAATTAAAAGGCAAATTTTATCTAACCCAGGATAAAGGGACAGCCATTCTTATTCAATTTTCCACTACCTAAAAAGGAGGCAGGCAATGGAAAAAATCCTTGTCGTGGACGATGAAGCAGCTATTACTACCCATCTCGAGGCTAAGTTGAATCACTTCGGCTATGAAGTGGTAGGCCGAGCTTCCTCCGGGAAAGAAGCAATTGCTAAAGCCAGGCTTCTCCACCCTGATTTAATTTTAATGGATATTGTGATGCCAGGAGAAATAGATGGGATTGAAGCTGCCCACCAGATAAAAAAGGAATTAAACATCCCGGTTGTTTTCCTGACCGCCTATGGAGACGACACCTTTATTCAACGAGCTCAGGAAGTTCAACCTTCTGGTTACATTATCAAACCCTTCCAAGACGCCGAATTGAAAGCAGTTATTAAAATTGCTCTTTACAATAAAAGAATTTCTGATGCTCTTGAGGAATCTTTCCGTTCCTGGCAATCTCTAGCTAAAAATTTAGAGGAAGCTATCATTCTGGCTAATTGGCAAAAAGAGATTTTTTTCTGGAACAAAGGAGCTGAAAAAATACTGGGCTATCCCGAAAAAGAAGCTCTGGGAAAACCAATTGACTTTTTTATTGGTGAAGGCACTGACCCGCAGATTAAAAATTTCATTGAGAAATCCCTTCCCGCTAAATTGAGCGAGATAAAGGACCAATGGCTGGAAATTGTGGGGGTCAAAAAAGATCTGTCCCCAATTCCACTTGAAATTCACTTTTCACTTGCCCCCTTTGGCCCTCAAGAAAGTCTGCTCTGTCTTATTCGCGATCTTACCTTCCAGAAACGCATAGAAACCCAGCTGGAGTCCCTGGTTGAGGAAAAAAAGAAATCGCTCGATGTTTTGAAGCACGAGATTACCAACAATCTTCAGCTTATTTCCAGATTAATTGAACTTCAATCCGATTATTTAACTTCGGGAAACGACCCCGCCAAAGCCTACCAAAGGCAGGAAGAAATTCTCAATCAACTTAGATCTAATAAAGATTTATTAAAATTTAAAATTAATTTTGCCAATTATCTCCAAAGCCTGATTTCTCGACTCAGGGAAGCTTACAACATCAACCCTCAAAAAATTCATATAAAATTATCTCTCCTCAATACCCATCTCTGCCTTAACGAAGCTGTACTTTGTGGATTAATTGTCAGCGAATTAATCAGTAACACCTTTACTCATGCTTTTCCGGGCAACCAAAAGGGGACGGTGGAAATTTCATTCAGCCAAGACTCTGAAGGTTATCACCTCTTAAAAATAAAAGACAATGGATGTGGTTTACCTGAAGATATTGACCCTCTTCATCCTAAGACACCGGGCTTCCAGATTACTCATAAATTAATCAAAGAATTAGAGGCAACCCTTTCAGTCCAACGTTTCCCAGGAACAACTTTCACTCTTCGATTTAGGGAACAAGAAGTTTGTGACTAAAAATTTATGGAATAAAGTGGGGTGATTACCTCATCTTATTTTTTCTTTCAAAAGACTGTCCAATCTTTCTTTGACTAAAAGCTCTATCATCTCGCGCAAGGCTATCTCAGCCGCCTGGACTTCTTTTTGTTGAGGAACAAAAAAATCTGGAAGATCGCAATCTAAAGCACGAGCAATTTTAGTCAATATCTCCCAAGTAGGATTACGATATTTCCCATTTTCTATATTACAAAGTGATGAAGCAGGGATACCTGCTAAGCTGGCTAATTCTTTCTGCATCATTGGCCGACCGGGACGAAGGTTACTATTTTTAGAAAGACGTATTTTTCGAATATTCTGTCCCAAATCTTGAAGAGTAAAAGCCATTTTTTTTATAAGTAGTTCCTTTAATAAGGGAATTAAAGGTAAAATTAATACCACAAATAATTTTTTCCAGCAAATTATTTTTTCTTCAGGCCATTAAAGAAAAAAAATTAATTGTTAAATCAAAAACAATTTTCCTGATTCACCAAAAAAGTCCTAAGGAAAGGGAAATTATAGGGAAAAGCCTTTATTTCTCCACCAGAATTTGGCGGATATACTCGGTTAGTCTGGCGGTTTTCTCTTTGCCTAATTTTTCCCGCCAATGTTCCTCTTGTCTGGCTAAGATTTGATGAACTTTCTTCTGAACCTCCAGTCCTTTTTTAGTTAATTTTATTCGCTTGCAACGGCGATCAGCTCGGGAAGAAGTCCGACTTATTAGACCCTTTCGGACCAAGGCATCAATAACCCGACTGCCTCGAGAAAAGGAAAGATCCATCCTTTGCGAAAACTCCTGACAGGAAATCACTTCATCCGCTTTTAAATTAAGTAAACTCAATACTTGAGCCTGAGTAAGACCTGCTTCTCTGCGGACTTCTCTCTCCAGAGAAAAACACAACTGACGTAAACTTTTAACCAGTTCAAGCATCGCCTTTAAATTCCTTTCATCTTTAAATTCATACTTGAAATAATTGCTACTAGCAACTAAAATATTTTCTCTCTTTCTATATTTTACGAAAAAGGAGGCCTAAAATGCCAATATATTCTTTCGAATGCGCTCATTGTCATAAAAGATTTGAAGTGCTGGTGGGTGTTGTGGCCCAGGAAAAAGAACTCCAGTGCCCAGCCTGTGGCAGTTCCCGGATAAAAAAACTGCTTTCTTCTTTTAGTCTGGGGGCCTCTTCTTCCAGAAATAACGACACAAATACCTGCTCTTCCGGAAGTTGTTCGACTGGTTTCTGCCCCACTTGCTGAAAATGGCCTTCATCTTGTTTCACGGGATTAAACAAACTCAATTAACAATAGCTTCCTTTTTCACTCCAAATATTGACGGCGGGCTTTTCCGTAATAAATTGCATTAAATAACAACCGAAAGGTAGCATAACTTTGGCCCCGGTAATACACCGGAAAGCCAATGAGAATAATTTTGCCTTGACCATAAGGAATCTCAGCCAAAGCCGAGCGTCCAAAAAGAATATTTTCCCCATTAAGCCAACCGCTCAGCAAAGGATTATTAGAAGGATAGGTCAAAAGACTGCGTCCCTCATGCAGCTGAAAGACGGGGCTCCGTCTAAACATAATCGGCACTTCCCGGCTAAAACCGTAAGTGATGGGATGATTTTCTGTAGTCAGTGCGGTCAAGATTGAACCAGGGATAAAAAACTTTTTTCGATCCAATCCCTGAGCAACATCTTTTACCTTCAGAAAAAATTTATGTAAAGCCAAACGACAAGCAGAATTAATTGTAATTAAAGTGCCACCCTGGTTGACAAAATCACGTAGATTGCGCAAACCAATCTGGCCTATCCCACCAGTATATTCGGGGGGAACCGAACCTTCCGCCAATCCCTCCAGAATACTCTTCTCACTCATATCGGGAAGAATGATGACATCTACCTTCTTATTCAATTCGCCTCGACGGATATCCTTATCAAGAAGACTGATATAGGGAAACTGGAACTGCTCCATTACCCACCGAAGCCAACCCTCATCCATGGAGGCTGTCCAACTTTTATAAATTCCTAAACGAATGGGGTGAAGAGAATAGACTTCAACAGGCACTTTATCAGTAACTGGCTTAAATTCAACAGGTAAATTTCTGGCTAAATTGGTCAGTTCCTTAGTTATCCCTGAGTTTACCTTGACCAACATGGTGCCAGCCGGCCAAGTTTGACTCTTGTCTTTAAACTCTTGAGCTAACCAGAAACACTTGAATTTATCCACCAATTTATTTAAAGCAACAAAACCCTCACCAGAGTGCTTCCAGAAATAATACCGAGCTTTCGGAGAGCTGATGAATTGGCCTGAAGGAAGAGAAATATTGCCCACTAACTCGGCTTTAACTTTGAATGGTTTCTCTATCTGGATAACCTCAACCCCCATTAATAAAGGGAGAGTATGCGCCACAACATCATAAGGGGTCTTTAAAGGACCGCCTGGATATTCTCTTATCTCTGGGTATTTCTGACGCTCCAAGAGAGCTTTGGCATAACCCCCATATGGCTGAGCCAGAAAAATAATATAGGAACCAGCCGGATAAGAGAATCCATCGGCGGTAAAAGATTCTTGAGCCCGGTGAATTTCCACCAGGCCAATCTGAAGAGTCTGTAACATTCGCCGGGCCGCGACCTTATCAGCTTGCTGGGCCGGAATCACAAAAGCAAAAGGAGGTTGCTGCCTTTCCACCGCTTTTCTATGGATTTCATAAAAATTGCGCAACCAGTGCTCTCGGAGCCGGGCGGCATTCGTTAAAACAGCCCAAGCCGCCGCTAAATCATATTCAACAATATCACGCAGAGTCCATTTACCTCCCCGCCAGGGTAAAGGCATTTTAACTGAAGGTTGACGAACATCAGGGCTAAGCTGGTCAAAAGGAATGGTCACAGGGGTAGCCACTTTGACACTGGCCGCCTCAGTTAGGATTCTAATAGCCCCATGATAATGATGATACGCTCGGGCGGGGGTCCAAGCATCGAAGAGATGGCTGTGAATAACCCCCGCTTTTCCCTGAGCTGTTAGCTCGGTGGCGATGAAAGTGCCCATCATGGCTACTTCTTGCCGAATTATGGGATCGACATTAGGCTCGTAAGGATCAACATAAGGAGGCACAAACAATCGGGCTCCATTCCTGCCCATTTGATGCATGTCCACGACAATTTGAGGATGCCAGACATTATGAATTTTCTCCACGGTCAACCGCGACTCTACTTGGGTAAACATATACCAGTCACGATTGTTATCATGGCCGACATATTTGTGATACAGCCAAGGCATTCGGCAACCCTCATATTTAGTGCCCACATACTTCCGATACCAATCCACCACCATTTCAATCCCATCCGGGTTATGCATCGGGACCAGAAGGCAGATGACATTATTGAGAATGTCTGTGGTCGTGGGATCGTTGCGGGAGGCTAAATTATAGGCCAACTCCATTGACATCTGAGCAGCACCTATTTCACTAGCATGGATGGAACAATTGATCATCACTACTGCTTTTCCTTGAGAAATAATCCGTTCGACCTCATCCTGGCTTATTTTCCGGGGATCAGCTAGAAGTTGCTGCCACCGTTGATAACGAGTTAGCTCTTGGTGATTCTTCTCAGAGGTAATAATGGCATAAATAAAAGGATTCCCTAAGGTGGTTTTTCCAACTTCTTTGACCACAATTCGCTCACTGGCTTTATCCAACAGCCGGAAATAATCAACTATTTGCTGTCGATCGGCTAATTTCCGATCTGTGCCTACCTTAAAACCAAGGAAGTCTTCGGGTCGGGGAATCTTGGCTACCAGGGGATTGCTTACTCCTAAGGCTATCCAAAAAATAAATAATAATCCTAATAAAAGCTGAAAGCTTCCTTTTCTTTTATTCATCCAGTCCTCCCTTAATTATTCCTCGGAGCAATCATGTCTAAAATAATGTATACTAGATTTCAGAGGTCTAATCCACTATTTTTCATCATTAATTTTTTCAAGAATGAGATTATTTATGGCCCTTTCCGGCAACTTGGTGGGGGAAGAGAGTGACTTAAAGCTTAAAAAAATATTCCTCTTCCGGCTCAGATTGACCTCTTCTAAACGTCTTTTTAATTTTCCTCTTTATTCTGGTCTTTATTCTAGATTCTGGGCCAAGGCGATTGTCCCTTCATTATCTTCAATAAGTGCCTTCATCTAGAGCGGAGTGATGAAATCTCTCTTGACTAAGAATTATTTTCAAAATTATCTGTTCTAAACAACTCTCTTTCCCAGAGAGTTCTGGAGTGAGGTAATGACATTTATTCACCGGCTCTTAAAGCAAGAAGTCTCTCCTTTCCCGGCCAAAAACCGCCTTTTTCTTTTATTTACCCTGGTAAGGCACTCCTCGGGTAAGCCACTCTGGGGCCGGTAATTTCTTCAAATAGTGATCAAAAAATTGTTTCATTTTAAGGGCATAGTCAAGTTTATTCGGATACTTCTGGAGATGATGAGGTTCTCCCCGGTATTGAAGGAAGACACATTCCTTACCCAGCCGCCGCAAAGCCAAATACAGTTCAATTCCCTGATACCAAGGCACTGCTCCGTCTTCATCACCGAACATAATTAACAAAGGAGTCTGAATCCATTCAGCAAAGAACACCGGAGAATTAAGGTAATATCGCTCTGGAAATTCCCAGAGACTGCCGCCAATCCGACTTTGTGTTTTCTCATATTGAAATTGACGGGCCAGGCCCGAACCCCAACGGATGCCACTGTAAGCACTGGTCATATTCGAGACGGGTGCTCCAGCCACGGCACAAGCAAAAATATTGGTCTGGGTAATCACAAAAGCAGTCTGATACCCACTCCAGGAGTGACCATGAAGCCCAATAGCCTTGGGGTCGGCTATGCCTAAGTCGATTAATTTCTGAACCCCCGGCACTAAACACTTGGTCGCCGAAAATCCAGGCCGGCCCACCTCAAATCTAATATCAGGCAGAAAAAGAGCATAGCCATTACTGGTGTAAAGAGGAAAACATGGACGATGGTTGACCACGGGTTGATTAAACTCATACAACCGTTGGGAGAAAAAGCGATAAAAATAGACAATCACCGGATACCGTTGCCCCGGGACATAATTGCCTGGTTTGATTAAGACACCTTGTAAAGGGAGACCATCCAGACTACGCCAGGAGATAAGTTCAGCCTTCCCCCAGAGAAAATCCTTCATTTGAGGGTTAACTTCTGTTAATTTACGTCGTTCCCGAAATTCAAGATCGGTTATCCAGAGATCAGGAAATTCTTCATAGCTTTCCCTGGTATAAATAATAACCGGCGCTTTTTTGGCCAGGGCAACAAACTTAAATTTTTTCTTCTCTTCCAGTAATCTCTTAACTCCCGCTTTGATGAGCTGAGCTTCATAGAAACCAAAATTCTTCTCCATCTCCCGGTAAGAAGAAAGAAGCAGTTTTTCGCCTCGATGGAAAAACTTCTTTTCCGGGTCAGTCTTAATAAGACGAAAGATAATTTTCTCCTCCCGCCCCTGGCCGCCAGTCAAACAAAGAGGTTTTTGCCCCTCCTCCATGGGGAAAAACCAGATATCATATTTATCATAAATGAGCACTCCTTCATCTTTAGCCAACCAACCAGCCAGGCCGTAACTCGGTGCTTCTCGGGGATAATCATGATCCTCGTTGGCAAAAGAAACCGCTAAATTGTGAGTTAAATTCCGCGACTTCTGACTCCGAATATCATAGAGATACCAGTCGCCTTTCTGAAAATAAACCACCATTTTTCCTGAAGGCGAAAGGGAAAACTGATCAGCCAACTTGACCGCCACTTTGGTTTTCCGACCATCCTGAAGAGTGATCAAATAAAGGTCGTTAAAACGGCCAGCCCAGGTGACTTCTTTCCGGTAGGGGAGATTGGATATTCCTAATACGGCGTAGGAATTATCACTTAATCTTACTTCAGGCACAGTGGAGTCAGCCAGCTGAACATACTTCCCTGAATCAATATGGTAAACAGCAGTATAAGTTTTATCCTTTATTTTGGGCCAGAGTTTCTTTTGATGAGGAATAATATAAGGATCATTCCAGTGCCAGACATCCACCTCTCTTTTCTTTAAAATCTCCTCTAAATCATAAAGATCTTTTGCCCTTGAGGCAGAACTTTCCTGGGAGGAATTCTTCACCCAAGATAATCCGCCTGAGCTATCACGACCGAGGTCATTGAGAACCCGGGGAGTTGCTGGTCGATTCAAATTGGTCTGGATCTCGAATTTGGTGCCAAAAAACAACCGCTGCCCGTCCTTTGACCAGCGGAGGGAGTTTTTTAAAGGGATGACCCAACCAGGCTGAAGTTCCTGCTGCGAAACACATCTCACCAAGTGGTTAGTGGATCCCTCCCAGAAATAAAGAGTCATCATTTCTTCCTGGTTTGCCTGGTTTGAAACATTTTTCTGAGAAGTTACCCCACTGGAAGACTCGGCTAACTTTTCTGGATTTTTGACCTTTTCTCTCCCCAAAAAAGCCAAGCGAGGACCTTTCGACCACCAGGTTAGTCCCGACCATTCCGCTCCTTCTTTCTGCCAGACCGCTATGGCCTGAGGACTAGAGGCCATTTTATGTAAGTCATAAATGACTAAGTTCTGACCTTCTCCGGAGGAAGTCCGGGAGACAACAGCTAAAAAATGAGAATCGGGCGCCAAAGCATAAGAGATAACCCGGGAGAAATGAAATTCCTGCCCCGTGGCTAAATGTCTAAGAGTGAGAGAAGTCTCTTTCTGTGGCCTCTTGAGAGAAGCTGATACCTTTTCCTTTCGACTCTTTTGAGCTTTTCCTGTCTCGGCTTCTTCTTTTTTCTCCTCTTTGGCTGGAGTCTTTTTTTCTGGGAAGAACTGATAGAGTAACCATTGTCCGTCCTTAGAGAAAGCAAAATCTTTTACTTTCTCCCACTGCTGAATTTTGCCGGTGGTCGTCTTCAGAAGAGCCATGCCTGGCTGAAGCTTTGTTTTTCCCTTTTCCCCGGCCTCTTCACGCTCCAAAAGAGGCGGCTGGACCCGGCAGACCACCCATTTTCCGTTGGACGTTATCAGAGCTGCTTCTCCTCGGGGAATTACGTACCTGACTTCCCGGTTGGTTGCCTGAACCACCACTTCACCATCTCCCCGATCCGGCCATACTTCATACACCAACCATTCACCATTATCCGCTATCTTGGCGGATCGAATGGCTTTAAACTTCATGACATCGACAAAAGTAAGAGGCCTTTTAGCCCCAGCCATAATCTCTGCGTAACTAACCAACCAGAGGAGGAAAACTAAACAAAATGCCTTGAACAGAAAAGATTGGCTAAAATAAATCCGAGTGTTTCTTTTCATTATTCCTCTCCCATCACAGTGGAATTGTTTCCCCTCTTTTAAAAGGGGAAGCTAACTTACTATCTGACAGCCTCAGTTTTATACCACAGGCATTTTAACTAAATCAACTTATCTGATCTTTTCGGCAAAAAACATCTATCTCCCTTTAGAATTAAAACCAAATTAATCCCCAAGAAAGTCAAAATATAAGCTAAAAATACGTAAGGACCGCTATAACCAAGAAATAAAAATAGGCTTTGTCTCAAAGTGACGGGAAACAAAATCGAACGAAAGGCGAAGGAGAATGTCGGAGCAACCTTGAAGATTTAGCCTTCCGGAACCCTCCTTCAAGGGAACCCGACCGCCTCGGGCGCCGAGAATGTCTTGAGCCCGACGGAATTAGAGTTTTGAAACTCATATTAACAGAGAATAAAGTCCAAAGGTTCGAATTGATCGAGCGCAGTTTCGCCGGCGCCGAGAAGGGCGGTGAAGGAATGGCCTTAAAAATCTGAACAGAAGCGGAGACATTTTCCTTCGCCTTAAGAAAGAGTAGTAACTTCATTCCCGTCACTTGGGGACATAGCCTAAAAATAAATAAAGGCTGACCTTTTCAAAGGGTCCGGGTTATCTTTTTTGTGGCTGAGGATATGATTAATCCTCGCTATCAAACTGGACGAAATTAATCAGTTATAAATAATTAAAATAATTAATCAGTTATAAATAATTAAAAAGATTCTTTAAAATAATTCCTTTACATCTTGACAAAGGCCAACCTTAACGCCAATAGAATCAAGAAATTACTACTTTGATAATCTCAGTTAGCTTTACTCATCAGAGTAAAAGAATATCTTGGTGACAAAATAAATCTGGCCTCCTCAGAAACCAACTTGAAGCTGAGCCAGCCAAATATTATTTTTCACCTCGATTTCTCTTTCTCGATGAATCTCATAATTAATTTGAAGCTTACTTCTTCCCTGAAAAAACCAGGTAAGACCAAAAGAAAAGACCTGTAAATCATCTGAGGTTCGGCTTTTATCCAAATTGATTTTTTCCAATCGAACTACCACTCTAAGCCTTTTGGCCACTACATCATAGCCCCCCAGAAGATAACCTCCCTCCGACTTAATCTCCTGTCTCGAGCCCCATAACCACTCACCTTGCAGGAGAAAACGCTCAGTTTGCCACCAAGCTTCCACATCATTCCTAATTTTCTTGACGGTGGATTCTTCTGTGATTAAATTAGGCTGACCCTGATAGTAGGAATAACCTAAGCCTATTTTTTTACTTGGAGACCATAACCAACGGGCAGCCAGATCTTTTTGGCTATTATCATCTTGGCGGTTAATTCCGGCACCATTAAATAAACCCACATAACCTTCAAAACTTGAAAACTTTCCCTGCAGCACCAAACCAATATCCCTGCCCTTCGCTTTATTGTCCCGACCTGGAGATAACAAACTAACGACCCGGGAAAGATTAATCAACTCTAACTGGCTACTAGAAGTCAGACTCTCTCGACTAAAAGGAATTTTAAATTGCCCAAGATGCAAGGTAACTTCAGGTGTAAAATTCAGACTTAGTTTCAAATCTAGTAAAGCTTTTGTCAAAGTAGGGTCTATTTGAATCTTCATCTGCCAGCCCGCCGGTGTCTCGACTTTTAAGCCCACCCGGACCCGGCGCAAACGAAAAGTGTTGGTATTATTTTGGAAGTAATCCAACTGGAACTGGCTAAAGCCAGACCACTGAAGATCCACTTTTTTCTTTTGAATGGCTTCTTCACTCCAGAGAGCATTCCCGGAAAAAACAATCAACCAATTAATTATTAATCCAGCCAAAAAAGATCTTCTCCACCACATTTCTTGTTCTCTCAATTAGTTTCTCAAAAAGTAACTCATTTTAAGTTAAGTAAAAAATTTTCTCAAATTCACTCCTGGTCCCATCTCGACCACTACCTTGGGAAAAAAACGAGAAAACCACTCCTGAGTTCTGGTTAATAGAGCTACCCAGCTTTAATTCAAAATGGAATCCAGGGCGGATTCAACAAATTTCGGCTCGAATCCCTTACTTGAAAAAATGCGGATTCTCAAAAATTTTTTAGCCAACAAACTTGTTTATCTTAAAAACTGCCTTTATTTTTACTCCTTTGATTTTGTACAATGAGAAACACCAAAATGCATGATTTCTTGCCCAAAAGGAGGGAAAATGACGATCAATTGCTTTAGCCGTGGGAATCTTTCCTGGTTATTGATACTATTATTAGTCTTTTCCTGGAATGGGTGTCGGAAAAAAGGAATGGAAATCCCCGAAGCTCGTTACCCATTAGTTCCCCTTCCCCAAAAACTCATCCCCCAAGAAGGATTTTTCACTTTTAACGACCAAACAGCTCTCGTTTACGATTCCCAAAATCCTGCTTTAGAACCCATCATTTCCTTCTGGCGGGAAAGATTTTCTCCACCGACAGGTTTTACTTTTCCTCAGGCAAATAATAGGCCCACCAATGCGGTTCATTTTGAATTAATTCCCGAGTTCCCCGGGCCGGATGGGGCCTATAATCTGTCAATCACACCGGAGAAAATAACCATTCAGGCCGGCACACCTCGGGGTCTTTTTTATGGGGTTCAGAGTATCCGCCAACTCTTGCCTCGAGCCATTGAAAGCCGGGACTTAGTCGAAGTAGAAAATTCCTATTGGCAAATTCCCTGTGCCCAAATTGAAGATGCGCCTCGCTTCAAATATAGAGGCCTCCACCTGGATGTGGGGCGTCATTTCTTCCCGGTAGAATTTATCAAAAAATACATTGACCTCATCGCTTTTTTAAAACTGAATTACTTCCATTGGCACCTAACCGAAGATCAAGGCTGGCGGATTGAAATAAAAAAATATCCCCTTCTGACCAAAATCGGAGCCTTCCGTCGTCAGACTGTAGTTGGTCATGGCCGGGAAAAGCCGGCCGTTTATGACGGTGTGCCCTATGGTGGTTTTTATACCCAGGCAGAAATTCGGGAAATAGTCGATTACGCCCGTCGGCGGTTTGTGACTATAGTGCCGGAAATTGAAATGCCGGGTCACAGCACGGCTGCTCTGGCGGCCTATCCCGAATTAGGCTGTACCGGCGGCCCGTATGAAGTCAGTCAACATTGGGGAGTTCACCTTGAAGTTTATTGTGCCGGCCAGGAAAAAACCTTTGAGTTTCTAGAAAACGTTTTAAATGAAGTCCTAGAACTTTTCCCCTCCGAATATATCCATATCGGTGGCGATGAAGTGCCAAAAGTCCGCTGGAAAGAGTGCCCCCGCTGTCAACAAAGGATAAAAGAAGAAGGACTGAAAGATGAAGCTGAATTGCAAAGCTATTTTATTCGCAGGATTGAGAAATTTCTAGTGAGTAAAGGGCGGCGTCTCATTGGCTGGGACGAAATCCTGGAAGGTGGCCTGGCTCCTCAGGCCATTGTTATGTCCTGGCGCGCCACCCAGGGAGGCATTGAGGCCGCTCGACAAAAACATTACGTAATCATGACACCCACCAGCTATTGTTACTTTGACTACTACCAAGCTGACCCTCGCACTCAACCCTTGGCTATCGGCGGCTTTCTCCCTCTCAAAAAAGTTTACTCCTTTGAACCTATTCCTGAAGAATTAACTCCCGAAGAAGCTCAATATATTCTGGGGGCCCAAGGGAATGTCTGGACGGAATATCTGGTGAATGAAAAATATGTCGAGTACATGGCTTTCCCCCGGGCTTGTGCCCTAGCCGAGGTAACCTGGACGCCTAAAGAAAAAAAAGATTGGTGGGATTTCCTCAGCCGACTCCAAGGATTCTTACGCCATCTTGAAGCTCTTGATGTTAACTATTTCCGCGGTAACGTGGATGATTTGATTACCCAAGATTTCAATTAATCTTCCAGCTGATTTTCCACTCGCTGAAAAGGTGACTTTAAGCGCTGCCGGGCGTATTCAGCCGGAAGATAGTGCAGCCCATATTGAGCATGCATAACTTTAAAAGGACAATCTATCTTCAATACTTTTTGATAACATCGAAGAGCCTCGGCCCGATTTCCCAATAAATCCTGCATATGGCCCTGCCAGATAAGGGCAATAACTTCAGAAAGAAGATCTCCCTGCCGGTGAGCTTTCTCCTCTAGTTGGGTAAAGACATAATGAGCTTCCTGGTATTTTTTTAGATCATAGAGAGCAAAACCAATCCTCAAGTAACTTCTATTCTCCCGGAGTTGTCCTAGCCGTTCTCTTTTATATGCCTTGACAATGACTTGACTGGAGCAATATCCCCAATTCTGGTCAGCCAAAAAACTATCCCCGAATTCGTGAACTTGTCTAACCCTCCGCAGCTCGGCCCAATCAGGCAGAGTTTGCTTAAAAGTGGCCAGTGCCTGGGGAGAAACCTCCGGGAGATTAGTGAGAAATTCCCGAAGATGACGGAAAAACTCCCGAGGGGCTTCACTAAAAATATTATGACCGGCGTGGTCGACTATTATCATTTGGGCCTGGGGATGGTTCTTCTTCAAGAGACTCGGCTTTTTCTCTCCCCAAGTCAGATCATACTTGCCTTCAAAAATTAGGGTGGGAATAGGGTTTTTCTCAAAAAGACCAGTTAAATCAATCTGATTCATACTTCGATTCATAATGGCATTAAAATTTTGGTCATGGTCCCATTCATAAAGAGCAATCCGGGCCATTTGCTCCTCATCCGGCCGATAAAAATTCTGCCTCTTCCAATCACCGTTAAGAAAGTCATTGTAAACCAGCAATTGAAGCTTCTTCCGATAGGAAAGTTGATGCTGTTGAAAATACTTTCTTAACTCAATCCGAATTTCCCCTAACCTCTTCTTCTCTTCAGACGACAGATAATCGAGCTGGCGAGATCGACCTGTATCCACGGGCATTCCCAAAGAGGACCCCACCAAAATCAGTCCGGCTACATGTTCCGGATAGACCAGTGTATAAAATTGAGCCAGAAAGCCACCGTAAGAATGACCGAGAACAACCCATTTATCAATGCCCAAGGCCTTCCGGAGGGCTTCTAAGTCATCAACCGCCTGAAAAACCGAGTAGCCTTCCGGACCAGGTTTGAACTCGGAAAGACCACAGCCCCGTTGGTCATAATAAATCAGACGGGCAAATTTCTTGGCCAAAGAAAACCAAGGATGAAAATAATGATGCGTGGCTCCTGGACCTCCATGAAGGAGAACTAAAGGTCTTCCCCGGCCTTCCTCCTCGACATACAAACGGACATCTCCGATATCAACCATTCTTTTCTTCAGAGGTAATAAGTCACACCAGCGGGGAACCTGGGGTATCTCCGTAATTAACTGGGGCTCCAAATGAACCCGTCGGTCAAGAATAGATTCCGTTTCACCAAAAACGGGAAATTTTATCTCCTCGGACTCAAAGCGGGAACAACTTCCCATAAAATTAACCAGAACCAAAAAAAGCAGGAGCAAGAAAAATCGATTTTTTCTCATCTGCCCCCCTCACCTAAATAAATTCCCTCATCTCCATTCCGGGTGATTGAGTTCTTTGAGAATTTACCTCCAAACTAACTCAAATTAATTGCCGAGTTGTTGTTCCTTTCCCGCTTAAAATCAGAATCACTTCAATTTATAATACGCAAATAAAATCCCAATGGTTCCTTTAGGCTTAGCTAAGGAAGAGCACCGGAAAGTCTCCACCACCAATTTAAATAAACTTTCGTTATTTCGGCCTCTCTCTTCAAAAAAGCCAGCTGGCGTCTCTTTTGACATCTTTCCATGACTATGTTAAGTATGGGAAAGTTCAAGGAGGAATAATAATTTTTTCCGATAAACTCCAGGGATAAAGGAGGAAAAATGTTCTTTTCTATTACTAACTCATGGTTCGTGGTTCATCATTCTCACTCCTCAAAAAATAGACATCTCTTCTCACCTCCACTTCGTCTCCTACTTTTTCTTTTTATCTGTCTGCTCCTCTTCTTGCCATCTGCTCAAGGTTCCTCGGAGGGCAGCTCCTTAGCGACTCAACCAGAAACCTCTAAGGCCTCATTCTCTGTAGAAGATCAATCTCAGCTAGCTCAGCTCTTTTCCGCCTGGGATACTCTTCGGATTAATACTGTAAGCACTCCAGTAATTTCACCTAACGGTCAATGGATTCTCTACACTAAAAGGGTCCGGGATATGAAAGATAAAGATCTCCGGGCAACCACTCATATTTGGAGAGTAAGAATTGACGGTAGTGAGCGGCGACAAATGACCTTCGGTCACGAAAGCTGTACTTCTCCCGCTTGGTTTCCTGACGGTCGAAAATTTGCCTTTCTCTCCTCCAGAGCCAGCGACAAATCATCTGGAAACGCCAAAAAGAACAAAACTCAGATTTATTTTATGTATTTTGATGGGGGAGAAGCCTGGGCAGCCACCAATCATAGTGAAAATATAACTTATTTCCAGATTTCGCCTGACGGGCGCAAAATTCTTTTTATCTCTCCTGATCCCTTAACCGAAGAAGAAAAGAAAAAACAAAAGGAAAAAGACGATGCTGAAGTAGTGGATGAAAAATTTAGAATGAGCCATCTCTGGATTTACGATGTCGAAACAAAACGGGAAAGTCGTTTAACTGAAGGCCAATTCACTATCAGTGAGGCCCGGTGGTCACCTGATTCCAGCCTGATAGCCTTTGTTCGACGCCCGAATCCCAAAATAGATGAACGTTGGAATAGTGATGTTTACCTAATAGAAGTTGCGACTAAAAAGACTAGAAAATTATTCTCCAATCCTGGACCGGATTTCAGTCCTCGCTGGTCTCCAGACGGTCGGTTTATCGCCCTAGCCGCCAACCCCCACCCCAAAACAAGCACCTGGTACAACAAACTCTATCTTCTTCCGGTAGAGGGTGGCCAGCCGAAAATATTACTCCAGGATTTCGATCGCGACTTTTCTACCCCGATTTGGTCACCTGATGGCCAAAAAATATATTGGTCCACTGGTGATCAAACCTCGATCAACCTGTTTGCCGTAGAAGTTAGTACCGGCCGAGTTCAAAAACTCAAGGTCCCCAATGGGGCCAATTATTCTTTCTATCTCTCCCGAGATGGTCAGCGCTGGGCCTGGGTACATCGTCCTCCTCTCTGGCCTGGAGAAATCTATACGGCCGACCTTAATTTCCAACATCCTCTCCGACTCAGTGAGGCCAACCCCTGGCTGAAAAAAGAAAAGAAAAAATTTGGCCAAGTCAAAGTCATCCGCTGGAAAAACTCTGATGGTCAATGGATTGAAGGAGTGCTGACTTACCCGGTTGACTACCAACCCGGTAAAAAATACCCCTTGATTCTCAATCCTCATGGCGGACCCAGTGGAGCAGTGTTGGCTTCTTTTAGTGCCATCAACCAATTTTTCGCCAGTAATGGATTTTTTGTCCTCCAGCCAAACTTCCGGGGAAGTTCCAACTACGGACAAGAATTTCTTAATGCCAACCGTGACCAATGGGGGATTGTCGATTATGACGATTGCATGACTGGAGTCGACTATTGTATTAACCAAGGATGGGCTGATCCTGAGAAACTTGTCTGCTATGGCTGGAGCTATGGGGGTTATATGAGTTTCTGGATAGCCACCCAAACAGACCGCTTTAAAGCCATTTCCCCAGGAGCTGGTTTACCCAATTTAATCAGCATGTATTCCACCACTGATATTCCCCATTACTTAGCTTGGTTCTTCGGCACTCCCTGGGATAACGAAAAGAAATATTTTCGCCACTCCCCTTTACATTATGTTAAACAAGTAAAATCCCCGATCTTGATTCTTCATGGAGCCGAAGACCGGCGAGTACCGCCTACTCAAGCCATGGAATTCTATCAAGCTTTGAAAGACTTGGGGAAAGAGGTCACTTTTGTTCGCTATCCTCGGGAAGGCCACGGTCTTCGGGAACCCCGCCACCAACTGGATCGCTTGCGCCGCTATCTGGATTTCTTTTGCCGGCATCTGGGCCTTCAACCAATTACAGAAAAAAAAGGATCTAAGCCTCCAACAACTCAGGAGAAAAAATAAACCAGGAGAAGCTCTTGGTCCTACCAAAGACTTCTCCGCGTCGGCGGTCTCCACCCCCTGACTTTTATCAAATAAGCCGGCAACAACAGATAAAAAGTCTTTTAATTTTTGGGATTATTCTCCTATTCTATTTCATTTCTTTTACGCTGGTGGGGATAACTATTCTCGCTTGTTTCGGTCTCTTCCAGTCCATGCTGATTTCTTTTTCCTCTTCCGCCCTGGTTAAACTATTTCTTACTTCTTCGGCCTTGGCCGTGATTGTGGCTTCTTTCCATTTTCTTGAAGCCCGACGCTTCGGAGCCGCTTATATCCGACATCGCCTGGAGGCTCAACCTCCAGATCCAAAAGACCTCTACCATAAACGACTGATTAACACCCTAGAGGAAATGTCAATTGCGGCTGGGTTACCTTATGTTAAACCTTACGTTATCCCTTCGTCAGCTATTAACTCTCTGGCTTTAGTGAAAACCAATAAGCCGCCGGCTATTATTGTTAGTGAAGGTCTTTTAGCTGATTTTACTCGAGATGAGCTGCAAGCAGTTCTAGCTCATGAATTGGCCCATCTCATTAATGGTGACTCATTTACCCTCACATTGGTCTGTTCTCTGGCTAATATTTTTGAACGGCTGCGAGAAATGAGTGAGCCCGAAAGAACTTCCCAGCTTCCTTTAAGTCAAAGATTACCCCAGCAGGCTGAGACCCGCGGGGGGCATCCTCTTCTTTTTCTGGCCTTTACTCTCACTTCACTGATTATGGCCCTACTTAGTACCCTCATCAGTCGAGAGAAAGAACTCCAAGCTGACGCTCAAGCTGTAGCCATTTGCCGCTCGCCACGGGCTTTGGCTAGGGCTATTTACAAAGCTCATGTAAAGAATTCCTTAATTGGCGATTTTAATCCGACCTATAGTGCTCTTTTTATCGTTCCCCCTTATTCCGGTCAAGAAGGTGAGGGTTTCTTCGCCCGGCTCTTCCGAACGCATCCCCCCTTGATTAAACGTATCCATCAACTCTGCGCCATGGTCCCCATGTCTATCGCCGACCTGCTGGCAGAAATCCAAACCATAGCCGACCAGAGAGAGAAAGCTCGCCAAGAAATTCACTCTCCGGAAGAAAAAGATTCCTCCAGAGATATGCCATTGCTTCTCTCTCCTCCCGAGGAGGCCGCCGAAAAAATCTGGTTGGCCCGTTCTCCGCAGAAAAAATGGGCCGGTCCTTTTACTCTAGAAGAACTTCTCCAACAGCCCTTCTTCTCGCCTAAGTTATGGATTAAGAACTTGCAGGAAGGAGTAGAAGCTTTTGCGGAAGAATTTCCTCATGTTAGAGCTCGTTGGCGATTAAAAGGACAGAAGAAACCTGGGCCAAAAATTACTCAGCCTCGGTGTCCTCGTTGTCAGATTCCTCTGCGCGAGTCGTTCTATGAAGGGCTCCCTCTCTTGATCTGTCCAAAATGCCAGGGAAAACTGATTGACAGTGCCTATGTTAATCGGATTCTAGTTCGCAAGGAAATTTCTTTTTCTCCCTATATCCAAGAAAAGGCGAAAAAATATAGAGATATTTTTATGGCTAATCCCTTCCGGTCTCGCAAGCTCATCCAGAACACCGCTCCTATTACCTGTCCCAATTGCGGCCAGAGAATGCTTCCCCGGCCTTTTACTTACTATTACGTTATCCCGGTGGATAAATGCCTTTTTTGTCATAAAATATGGTTTGATACCGATGAGTTAGAAATCATTCAATATTTAATTGAATCCCGCTTACAAAATAAGTAAAAGCATTTCTTCAAGCCAAGCAAATTGTCGGCGAAAGTTATCTTCTGTTAATCCATTCATGACAAAAATCTTATTTTTTCTCCTGGCTAAATGATTTTCTGTTCTACCAGGATTATTGACAAGATTCATCTCTCAAGATTTATAACCAAAAAATTATTGCTTTTTAACTCTAATTCGGTAACTTCTTCGCAAGTCTAAAAATATACAATCCACTTGGTCTTTTCTTTAATACCTAGATCAACTTTACTTCTCTTTAGCTTGCCTTTCCGGTTACATTTTAATTAAGATAATTATCCTGATTATTCTCGGCCAAAAGAATGAGGTTCCCTCAGATGAGTGGGTTAAGTAGACAACCAATCATATTTTTAAATAGAAACAAAACCAACAACGAGGGAAATTAAGATCATGAAAAGACGGACTTTTGTTAAACAATCAACCCTATGCTTGGCCGGCCTGGCCCTCGCCCCTGGCTGTCTTCTAAAAGAAAAACCCTCAGGGGTTACTCATCCTAATCTCGTCTTGGTCTTCCCCGATCAAATGAGAGGTCAGGCATTAGGCTTTCTTCATGAAGAAATAGTTTTCACTCCCAATTTGGATCGCTTTGCTCGAGAAAGTGTGGTTTTCAGTCAAACCGTCTCTAACTATCCAGTTTGTAGTCCCTTCCGAGCCTCTTTGATGTCGGGAAAATATCCTCCAAGCCATGGGGTCCTGGGTAATTGTAATTCCAAAAGCGCCGAGTACGGTTATGAGCTTAAGACCAACGAACGATGCTGGTCTGATATTTTAAAAGAAAAGGGCTATTCTTTGGGATATATTGGTAAGTGGCATCTGGATAATCCCCACAAACCTTATGTGAAATGTTACAACAACACAGAAAAGTTCGCCTGGAATGAATGGTGCCCTCCGAAACGCCGCCATGGATTCGACTTCTGGTATGCCTATGGCACCTATGACCGGCATCTCAATCCCATGTACTGGACAACCACTGCTAAACGGGATGAACCTATCTGGGTCAATGAGTGGGGGCCGAAGCACGAAGCCGACCTAGCTATCCGGTATATCAAAAATGAAGGTGGCCAATTCCGCCAACCCGATCGACCCTTTGCCTTGGTCGTAGCTATGAATCCTCCTCACATGCCTTATGACCAAGTTCCCCGAAAATATCAGGAACTCTATCGAGATATTCCTCTGGAAAAATTATGCAAGCGACCCAATATACCCCCCGCGGGAACCAAATGGGGAGATTACTATCGCCGGCATATCAAAAATTATTTAGCCATGATCTCGGGCGTAGATGAACAATTTGGTCGCATTCTTCAAGCTCTAGAAGAGGCTAATCTGGCTGATCAGACTATTGTAATCTTCACCTCAGACCACGGTAACTGTCTGGGCATCCATGATAAAATCTCCAAAAGCAATCCCTATGAAGAATCAATGCGAGTGCCTTTTCTCATCCGCTGGCCCGGAAAAATTGCTCCCCGTCAAGATGACTTATTGCTTTCTTCTCCAGATATCTATCCCACCATTTTAGACCTGATGGGTTTCTCAGAAGATATTCCCCCTGAAGTAGAAGGGGTCAGCCACGCCCAACTTCTTCTCCAAGGCGAAAGACCCCGTCCCACCTCTCAACTTTACTATCAGATTCCCTATGGACTGCCCGCAGGAGGATCCCGGGGAGTCAGAACTCATCGCTATACTCTGGTTATCACCCGAAGGCCAGACAAGAAAGACGAAGAGATCATTCTCTTTGACCGTCAAACCGATCCCTTTCAAATGACCAATATCGCTTCCAAGAGACCAGATTTAGTAAAAAGATTAATCAATGAGGAACTGATGCCTTGGTTGAAAAAAACTAAAGACCCTTGGTTGGAACAAGGTTAAATAATTTTCTTTATTCCCGGCTTCGAACAATAAAAGCTCTCTCAAAAGAAGCTACATTCTAGAATTTAGAAAATATTACTCAACACCGCCAGCGGTTTAGCCAATACTAAATCATTTCTATTGGACTCACTTTGTTTTGAGAACCCAGGTAAAAGCTAACCTTGGGCGGACCCTCCTTCCTCCTTCACCTGAATAATCTCAATGGCTCCAAAGGGACATTCTTTCCAACAAACCAAACAGCCGGTGCATTTTCCAGGTAGACCCCGAGGATAAGCCTGGTGTCTAGGCAGTAAAATTGCTTCCTCTGGACAGACATCAACGCAAATACCACAGCCCGTGCATTGATCCTCAATCAATTGCCAGAGATAACTCAATTCTCAGGCTCCTTTTGAGTCGAAGACGACTTTATTTGGCTAAGGGCCCGAACAAATCCCCAGAAAAAAACCAGCAATAATAAAGGGAAACAGACATAAAAAGTAACCTGAGCTAACTCTAAACCGTGAGGACTGGCATTTGATCTTAAATGGGTCTTAATAAAGGTCCAGAAAGAACTAGGGTGAATCTCCAAATATTCCCCACTGGGAGCTTCCATTATCAGCGAAAAACCAATGATGTTAATTATATTGGCCACAAACATCAGCCACAACGCTCGGATATAATTGGGATTTGATTTTTTGTGGCCTCCATAAAACAGACGTAAAACTAGGGCTATGGCCATCAAAATGGTAGCCACCGGGACAAAGGGAATGGCAATTTTAATATCAGCCATAATATCCGGATTAAGCACCAAGAAACCTACGATAACAATAATCACTAGAAGTAGGTCAACTAAAACGACGGTGGTGGCTTCCCATAATTCAATTGAGACCCGTAAGCTTAAATACTGTTTTATCCCCTCAATATACTTCACCACCAGAGCTAGACCGAAGGCAATAAAACCTAGCATAATGGCCAAATTCAACAAATTTTGGAGAGTCCAAACTTCCAGTGCTTTGGAAATAATCCCTGGATTCATGAATCTGTTCCTCCTCTCTAATAAAATAGACGACTTTTTTGTTTGTTTATATTAATAGATAAAATTATTAAACAAAAATTAAAATTTATAAATAAGGTTCATCGCAATAATGGATACCTGAGCTTAGAAAGAGAAACTTTATCCAGAGTGACTTAAGTTAAAAGCAAAGATATAAGTGATGTACCTCGTAATCTTGTCTCATGCGTTTGCCCTGGAGCAATGCTGTCATTTAAAGCCGGATATGGAGTCAAACGAAGGATCTATGGATATGGTGAGCTGAACTATTTCTTAATAAATATTTTAAACTATGAGGTATTCATTTTTGCGATGAGCCATAAATAAAAAATTTTTTCAATTTCCCTTCTCAGCAAGACCTTCAGCCATCGAAAGTTGGAGTCAGCTCTTCACCCTTCCCCTTGAGATAAAGAAACCTCGGGGGAAATAAATTATCGGTTAATTCCTTTAAAATCATAAGCTCTTTTATTATCCGATTGGACTCTCTCCTCACCTCAAGGGGAAGTAATTTGAGGCAAGAGTGAGGGCAGGAAAGAATGTTTTGATTATTAGATTGAGTAAGAATGACAGAAAATTCTGTTCTTCAACGGTGAAAGGTGAAGATCTGGCCCTAAAATACTCTCTAATTAATCACTTAGGAAAGGCCATAAGAAAGATTCTTGCAGGCACCACCAATCTTTATCCATTACTTGGCAGTCAATTCCTTTTCTCTCTTGAATTATGGCTAATAAGAGGAATATCGCCAAAAAGTTGAAGCCAAATCATTCTAAGGAAACTTAGAAAACTACCTCCGGGGTCGGGCCTTAGTTTCATCTTCTGCCAACCAAACACGCATCTCCCCTCGACCCCGATGGGCCCAAGCATAGTAAGGAATAGCTAAAAAGGGCTGCTTAACTTTTTCTGTTCTTCCTTGGGGCTTTTTCTGATACAATCCCCAAACTTCGCCTTTAAGAACAACCACTCCTCCGAGCAAGCTTGCTCTAAATTCCGGTTGCAAATCTGCTTTTTCTGGAATAACGATATTGGTCACCGCTCCTCCATTATCAATTGCCTCAGCACAATAAATCAGTGGACCCCTTTGCCAAGCTATTAACCCTTCATCTGCCTTTACTTTAGGATGAGCCACCACTCGATGAACCGGAAGAGGTAAATTAACTTCAACCATATCTCCTGTCTGCCATCGTCGTCGTAGAGGAAGATAACCTTGGGTCAATTCTAAAGTTACTTTCTTCCCATTAACCTTAACTTCAGGTGGCGGAATTTCTTTCTCTTTAAATCGATAAAGATCGGAAGGCACGGCTTTCCCCAGAGCCCATCCCGGAATTCTGAACATAATAGTAAATTCTGCTTCTTTTTCCGGCTCAACGATCAACTTGATTCTTCCTGACCAAGGATAATTGGTTATCTGCTTCACTTTGACTCTCTTACCCTGCACTTTTATTTCTGCTTCATTCTGGATAAAAAGATTAACATAGAGACGGTCACCCTGAAGGGCATAGATATATCCAGGCAAAGAAGGCAAAAACCGGGTAATATTGCTCGGACAGCAAGCGCAACTAAACCAAGGACTCCGCTCATGTTGACCATCTGAAGCCAAGACGTTGGAATAAAAAAAGCGATCACCCTCCAGGCTTATCCCTGAAAGCAGGGCGTTATAAAGGGTTTTTTCCAAAACATCGATATATTTGGAATCCCCAGTAAAAAGAAACATCCGTTGATTCCAGAAAACATGTCCGATAGAAGCACAAGTCTCACAATAGGCAGTTTCATTGGGGAGTTGGTAAGGCTCACCGAACCCTTCTATTCGACCAGCAGCGCCAATTCCTCCTGTAAGATAAAGCTTCGTCGAGACTACATCCTTCCAGATAGTTTTAATTGCCTCTATATAGGCCTCATCTCCAGTCAAGGCAGCCACATCGGCCATAGCCGAATACATGTACATCGCCCTGACAGCGTGGCCTACCGCCTCCTTTTGCTCTACAACTGGCAAATGGTCCTGAGAATACTCGCCATAGAGTTTCCGTCCCTTAGCCCGCCCTCTCTCATCCAGAAAAAATTTAGCCAAATCCAAGTATTTCCTCTCCCCGGTCAAGCGATAAAGTTTCACCAAGCCAATCTCAATTTCCTGGTGCCCAGGAACACCGTGTTTTTTCCCTGGCCCAAAAACCTGAGCCACTAGATCTGCATTCTTTAAAGCCACATCTAGCAAATCTCTTTTTCCAGTGGATAAATAATGGGCCACGGCCGCTTCATAAAGATGGCCCACATTATAAAGTTCATGGGCCATATAAAGATTAGCCCACCGTTCTTTTTTAATCCACGGGTGGGGTTTGGCAGCTTTCACCGTGCGGGCGGTGTAAAGATAGCCATCTGGCTCCTGAGCGGCTCTAATTTCAGCAATAAGTTCATCTAAATATTGCTCAAGTTGAGGGTCAGGATAAATGGCCAAGGAATAAGAAGCCCCTTCAATTATTTTATACACATCCGAGTCATCAAAGGGATATTTGGAATAAAAACGTCCGTGGGCAATTTCTCCTCTTAACACTCGAGCGGCTTCCCTAAAATTTTCTATTCGGCCCGTTTCCTCACACATTTTAAAAGCATAAGGGATAGTCACCCGGCGGTTAGTTTCTAACCGAGGAGCCCAAAAATTATCTTTTATTTTAACTTGAGTGAAATGCACTGACTGAAAAGGATAATCAAATGACCTCTCCGAACGGCAGCCGGGAAAACAGATTCCACTCCAAAACAACCCCAGCAGCACAATCACCAACCTAAAATTAATTCCTTTTCTCACCTAATCCTCCTTCTTTAATTCAATCTAGTCAGTATTCTATCATTTTATAAGAAGTCTTTTAAACTGAATCAAGTAAGCCTCCTTATTTCCGTAAGAGAGGGAGGCGAGCTCTTGACCCTCCAATTTCGCCTAGGTAATCAATTCTCCAGATAACCCGATCATCATGGAAATGAAGATGCTTCTCTGAATCACCTGACTTACCTCTTTTTTCCGCACCTCGAAAAATGAACTCTCAAGAAATCAAAAATCATGACAACCAAACTAATTACCCAAAATAGTCTGGTTTTCCTCTCTTGGGAAGTCGGGGAACAAATAACGGCCATCTTTCCCCCTTTAAGTTGTCCAAACCGGCTTAGCAGTGAAAATCAGCAATTAAAATTACCCATTAAAACCAGACTTTTCCTTCCTGACTTTGGATTAATTTGAGAAGCTATAATTTCAAGGTAACTCTCATTAGAGAGGACTCTTAAGAAAACAAACACCCGCTGAACGTCACTTTTTATGTTTTTCTACCAGCAAAAACAGGAACTAACAACTCTCTTAAGTGATTTTAGCTTAATGAACACCTTTTAATTTTATAAGGGGTTCTCCCTCCTCCGAACAAAGAACAATGATTATTACTAGAAAAAATTTATTCTTCAGAGCTACCCATTTTTAATACTTTTACTTACCTTTATCCTCTTCTCTTTTCTTGGAACTCGGACATTCCAGAACCACTGTCTTGACATTATTCTCTTCATCCTGTTCATGAATTATATTGGAACAATCAATTTGAGCAGTGACAATGGCTTTTTGAGTAATCTTCAGATGCGTGGGAAAAGCGGCTTTCCCTAAAGGATAGTGGAGATCCCGCCGGGGATCGAATTCACTAGCTACTGAAACTGACCATTGGCGATCATTGAGAAAAATAGTCAGCAGGCATTCGGGTTCCTCCTCAATGGTCCAAATATTAAGGGGAATCCGCCCCGGCCCCTTATTTTCCACTACGACCACTACTTCACAATCATCATTTAAGTAAATCTCGTCGATACTCAGGTCGGGTAAGAGGCAGGGGCCGACATAGACATTTTCCAAACTATTGTTTTTCTCATTAGCCTCTCTTATTTCGTCGGTATAATCCACATAAACATCTACTCTGATGGAGGAAGAGACGTCAAAAGGAATTAAATAGTGCGATTCTCCTCCGGGCTTCTCCAAACCTCCCTTTGTTCGAGAAGTAGGATGAGGCAGAAGAATATCGTCTTGAATAACACCATCAATATATAATGAAGCTAACCCTGTCCAATTTTCCGGAAGCGGGGCATGGCCTTTATTGCCAATAGTTAGATACAGATTGCCTCCCATACAGGAGACGTCCTTGACATATAAATCCGGCAAACTTAAATCTTTCTTCTTTTCTTGGAAATGACACGAGAGCAAGAGAATTAAACTTGTGACTAATAATATTAGGCAGCATTTTTTAACCAACATCGCCTCACCTCCTTTTTTGTTGTACTACTTATGTTCTAAAGCTATAAACTTCATTTAAGGTTAAATAGCTTAAAAGGAGATTAAGCTTTGAAGGAAATTCTTTTGTATATAATATAATATCAATCTAACTTGTTGTCAATATTGAAATTAATTAAAAAATAGCTTCTCTGCGGGTAGAGCATTTAACCAAAAAACAAGCTACTTTCGATTTGTTTCATCGTTTTATTCGTGACTTCGACTTTTTGTCCTAACCAATCTAATCCCGCAGCTAGTTTTGCTTTTCTTCTTGGAATTTCCAGAATTTTCCTTCTACCCGGCCTGATAAACGATAAGGATAAAAGTAAGATGACTTACTTAATTCTTCAATCTAACTATCTTCATTTCTTTCATCTTCAGCCAAAGCCTGGTGAAGTAAACTGAGATAATCTTCATAACTTACCGGCCGAGGATTGGAGGGGTTGGAATTATTTTCAACAGCTTTCTGAGCCAATAGAGGAAAGTCTTGTTCTCTAAGACCCAGTGCTCGAGCTGAAGGAATCTCCAATTCCTGCTTCAAGGATTTAACCTTAAGAAGAAACTCCCTGGCTGCTCTGGCTTCATCTTCATCGGGGGCCACCAAATTTAAATAATAAGCAGCCCGGGCGTATTTAGGCTGAGCATATTTTAAATTGAATTCCATCACTAAAGGAAGAAAAACAGCGTTGGCTACTCCATGAGGAAGGTCGTACCAGGCTCCTAACGCCTCAGAGAGACAGTGCACAGCGCCCACATCACTCTGGCCAAAGGCCAACCCGGCTATCAGGCTGGCAAGCATGACTTTTTCTCTGGCCAAATGATTATTTTTTATATCTTTATAAGCCTCCTTCAACCAGGCAACAATTAATTTAATAGCCTCTAAAGCTAAAATATCTGTCAAAGGGCTAGCCACTTTAACGGCCAGAGCTTCAACAGCATGGGTCAAAGCATCCAGGCCCGTCGCAGCAATTAATGGAGACGGTAATGTTTTTAAAGTTTCGGGGTCAACCAGGGCTATCCGAGGGTACATTTCCGGCCCCTTAATACTCATTTTAAATTTTCGGTTTTCATCAGTGATTACTGCTACCCAAGTAACTTCGCTACCCGTGCCACAGGTAGTGGGAACCGCCACCATCGGCAGAGGAGATTGAGTATACCTCTGCCGGCCTTCATAATCTCTGATCGATCCAGGGTTGGTGACCAACAAAGCCACCGCTTTAGCGGCATCAAGCACACTCCCCCCGCCCACCCCAATCACCACAACAGGACGAAGACTTCGGGCCCTCAAGGCAATTTCATCTATAGTTCTTCGGCGAGGATTGGCTTCTACTTCATCAAAAATTTCCACCGTTCTTAACTTGGTCAAAAGAGAATCAACTAGACCTGTTTTCCTGACTCCCTTATCAGTGAGACATAAAATTGGGCCTGGAGGAAAATCCTCCTGAATAATCCGGGCAAGCCCTGCAGCTACTCCTTGGCCAAAAATAATCTTCGTGGGCAGAAAATGCTGAAACATTACTTTCAGTTAGAAGGGTTACCTTGACGAAAATCAATTTGAGCTGCATTGGCCATTTTGACCACACCTAAAAATAAAATCTGGGCCAAATCTTCCATGATCTCGGGAGTAATAGTGTCAATATTATCTTTGGGATTATGGTAATAAGAGCGGGCCCCAAAAGCACTCCAAGAGATAGTAGGCACTCCTTTCCACATAAATCGGGCAGCATCCAGGCGGGGTCGAGCTAAATTAGCAAAATAGCTAGTCCGAATCTGACGATGAACATATCTTTCGTTGGCCTCCCGGAAAAAGGCCCAAAACTCGGGGTAATTTTTGGCCGCCAAGGCGCTTAGTTTGTCCCCACAACCAACTCCGTCCATATTGATAAAAGCAGCTGTTTTCTCCAGAGGAAAAACTGGGTGCTGGCAATAATAATCCGAACCCACCACACCTTGCTCTTCGGAACCGAAAAGAATAAAAAGAATAGATCGCTTCAATTTAACCGGCGATTTAGCCAAAGCTTCGGCCACTCCCAGCGTCACCGCTACTCCCGAAGCATTATCATTGGCTCCGGGAATCAGAGTGTAACAATAGCCTAAATGGTCAAGGTGAGCTCCAATTATAATAATCTCATTTTTCAAAACTGGGTCAGACCCTTCTAATAAAGCCAAGACATTATAACATTTTCCCTCAGGATGATGTTCTGTCTTGTTTTTAATCGTGAAAATTTTTCCAGTGGCAAAAGACTGTGGTTTCAACTCTTTCTTTATTTTAGCCACCACATCTTTATGAGAACGTCCTGTACCAGCAAAAATATCCTCTACTACTACAGGGCCCACATGGCTATAAATAAATCCCTCGCGGTAAGAATTATTGGGATTGGCAATAGGACCATAATTATAAAGCATTCCTTTAGCTCCATGAGCTGCCGCATTCTCTAGCTTATATTGATGGAAGGAATAAGGTCGCCACTTAAGAAAAAGATCCCTGTCTTTGTCAGGAGAAACCGGCACTTCTCTTTCCATTAATACAATCTTTCCTTTTACATCAACTCCTTGATAATCATCATAACCTAACTCTGGAGCAGTCACACCATAACCAACATAAACTACTTCAGCCGTAACCTCTCCTGAGGCTGAGGTCGAGCCAGGAATAAACTCATCAAAATAATGATAATATTTTTTCAAAGTGGCCCCTTTATAGGGAATATGCATAACCACTTCGCTACCTGGAAAAACTAGAGTATAGGCGATGGGAAACTCCTGGAAGTAAGTTCCTCGATCACCGACAGGTTTAAGCCCCCATTTTTTAAATAACTCCGCTGCCCAGTGAGCGGCTCGATTAAATCCTTCTGTACCCCCTAAACGGCCAGCATATTTTTCTGAAGCCAGCTCCTTCACATAATTAAAAAGAGTATGACTCGAAATAGAATGCATCACCTGGAGAAGTTGCGTCTCATCTGCGGACAGAGATGATGAGGAGGAAGCGACTCCAGGTAGCAGCAATCCGAAAATAACAATTGCTCCAAAAATTAATTTAATTTGTCGACTCATGAGAACCTCCTTCTTAATTCTTCAACAAAAATAATAATAATTTATCCACATAAAAAAAAGAAAAAAATACTCTACCAACAATAGAACAAGTAAGGAGTTTATCCAATTTGGCTGTCTTTATTCAGAGGCCTCAGCTGAGATGATAAGATCAAAAATAAGATATAATTTCTGCTGACCCTGTTATAAAATCTCGGTGTCTGACACCGGGTGATCGGTGTCTGACATCGGGTGATATTGACACCGTGTGATAATGATCAATAACAAAAAATCTGGCATCAGATAGGTTGTGATAATGCTGTTAAGCACTGAAACATAATTTTATAACTAAATAACTGAGTTATTACCATCAAAAGTAAAAGTTGAAGATCTGTCCCCAATTCCTGGGCAAGCAACCTTGGATTCAGGACAATAGCGCCGAAAGAAAAAGCTAAGCCCCGGCTTGCCTCCTAATGATGTTTGAACCTAAGGAGTTCCTCAGAGCCGCAAGGCCAACCCACCGCGAATCAAAAATCCATTGAAAATACCTACATCAACCAAACCATGAAGATTGGAAGAAAATTTAGCTTTAAGCCCAAAATTCAACTGAACAAAAGGGAAAAATTCTGGCAGAAAGAATTCTTCTCCTTCTTTCTCCATTTCGTCACTAATTTCTTTTAAGGTTTTAGTTTCGCTCCCTTCATAAGATTCAAGTGGTTCACCAGGAATTTGCAATTGGCCTTGATAACTATATTCCACCTGAGCCTCATCGAAAGCACTGGCTCCGGCCGCCCCGACTCCAAAAGTTAAGTAAGGATGAATAAAAGAGGAAGGGAAAATATCCCAGCGTAAAGTCAGATGAAACGAAAAGGGCTCAACAAGAAAGCTTCCACTGGCTTCACCTTCAAAACTGGCCACTTCTGAAGTAGTGGTATCCTCAATATCTAATTGGGCGCTCACTTGGGGCATACTTATTTCCATTCTTGTCTTCTCAAACCCCAACCCTAAGCTGAAAGAGCCGTTTTCTCCACCAGGATACCATCTGATTTCAAAACCATAATTATGTCCCCCTGAATCGAAAGAAACACTCTGACTATAATATTTTTCCTGAAAATTAGGGTGGTCTTCCTGAATATCTTCTAAGAATTTATCTTTTAAATCAGATTCAAGTGCATCGCTTAACCCTTGCTCAATCATCCCTTTTAATAAATTAATACTCCAGGCCCCATAATGAAATCCAAATTCTATATGTCCTTTGGCCTCAACTGGAGAAACTAGAGGATAAGTCACCAATAAAAAAACAAAGCTCATAACCAAAACAATTTTTTTCATTCCCCTTCCTCCTAAAAAGATTCAAAGAAATTTTTTTTAGATCTAAAAATACCAAATTCTTCCCCTCTTCCCCATTCTCGGCCATTATTACAAAAAAAGTTTAATCCTGTCAATTTTAGAGACAAACCTATAATCATAAAATTCATTTTATCCATTGAGAAATTCTGCTTTTTTCCTTCTCCCCCAAATGACCATTTAATCAATTCCAGCCACATTAACTTAGAAACTATTTGAAAACAGCAAAAAATCCCTGGTTACTGTACCGGGGAGAAAAACAATAGCCCCTCTATCCAGAATTGATTTAACCCCGGGTTTCTGGTATAAAATCCTTTGTTTCAAAAGGAGGCTTTTATGAAAAAATTATTTTTTTTGATGGCAATTACGGCTCTTCTAGCTTTAGGACTAACCCTGTCTGGCTGGGCCAAAGCTAACCCCAAAGTATTAATGAAAACTTCAAAAGGCGATATCATCATTGAACTATTTCCCCAGAAAGCACCAGTTACCGTGGAGAACTTTCTCCGTTACGTGGATGATGGGTTTTACGATGGAACAATTTTTCATCGGGTAATTAAAGGCTTTATGATTCAAGGTGGGGGGTATACCACTGAACTCCACCGGAAAAGCACCAGGCCGCCGATTAAGAACGAAGCCACCAATGGTTTATCCAACAAAAGAGGGACTATCGCCATGGCCCGGACTATGGAGATAAACTCAGCCACAGCTCAGTTTTTCATTAATCTGGTAGACAATACTTTTCTTGACCATCGAGACAATACTCCCGAAGGATATGGCTATTGTGTTTTTGGCCGAGTTATTCAAGGAATGGATGTGGTCGATGCCATAGCTGAGGTGAAAACCATGACCCGGCGAGGCATGCGGAACGTTCCCCGGGAAACCATTGAAATAATTTCAGTGAGACGCTTAGAAAATAATTAATTGAACTTGGAAAAAGCTTCCACCTCCTCTACTAAAGAAAACTGATTTCAATGGGTGACTGGCTGTTTGCCTTTTTTCACCTTTTTCTTCTTTTGGGTGTTTTTGTTTACACTCTAATAGCCCTTTTTCAGGGAAATTATAGCCGCTTTGCTCTGCTGGCTGCAGGCTTAACTCTTTATTACTTTCTGGTTCTCCATCCTGCAGTTAAGAAGGAAATTAAAAGGAAAAAGGCCCAGGGAAAGAAAGAATGACCCCGCTTCGAGAAGACATCCCCCCGGGTGGCTGATTAATGAGCGAATTTAATCGCCTCATCAAACTCCTGGGAACGATTGTCTGGGGACCCCATCTTGTACTTCTCCTTCTCGGTGTAGGTATCTTTTTTACCTTCCGCTTGCGTTTCATCCAGGCCCGACGTTTGGGGCTGGCTTTTCGCTTTGCCTTTGGCAGGAAAGAATATGGAGAAACGGCTCAAGAAAAGAAAGGCGACATCTCTCCTTTCCAGGCTTTAACCACCTCCTTGGCGGCCACAATAGGTAACGGCAATATTGCCGGAGTGTGCACTGCCATTGCCATGGGCGGCCCAGGAGCCATTTTCTGGATGTGGTTGGCAGCTTTTTTTGGCATGGCCACCAAAACAGTCGAGGCTGTTCTGGGTCAAAGATTTAAAAGGATTCTTCCCGATGGTTCAACGGCCGGTGGCCCTATGTATTACATCCGCTACGGGTTGAATTTACCTCTTTTAGCCGGCATTTTTGCCTTCTTCATGGGTTGTAAACCTCTCTTTTCGACTTCCACAATTCAGGCCAACTCCATCGCCCTGGCTCTGAAAACTCAATTCGGTCTCCAACCCTGGATAAGTGGCTTAGCTTTGGCTGGTCTCACCTGGTTGGTGATTATCGGAGGGATAAAATCCATTGCCCGGGTAACAGAATTTCTCAGCCCTTTCATGGTGACTATTTATCTTTTGGGAACTTTTCTGACTCTGGCCCTTTTTATTTCCAGATTACCCGGAGCCCTCCGTCTCATCGTCGTTGGGGCTTTCCATCCTTCAGCCTTGACCGGCGGGGTGGCTGGCGCCACAGTAGCCCGGGCCATTCGCTACGGACTCTCCCGGGGAGCTTACTCTAACGAAGCCGGCACCGGCACTGCGGCTGTTTTTCATGCCTCGGCTAAAACCAGCGAGCCGGTTCGTCAGGGATTGATCGCCTCACTGGATGTCTTCATTGACACCTTGGTCATCTGCACCTTAACTGGATTGACCGTCTTGGTCGCCGGAGTCTGGCAAGAAGGCACCAGCACCCAGATGACAGTTAATGCCTTTAACGCCGCTCTCTCTGGTGGGGGAATAGTGGTGGTGGCCAGCTCTTTCCTTTTCGGCTACTCTAGCCTGATTGCCGTTCCTTATTATGGTGAAATCGCCTTCAGTTATCTTTTCGGTGTCTGGATCAAGAAACCCTATCGCTGGGCTTTTTGTGGACTCATCTTTCTGGGAGCTATTCTGGAAGTCGAAGTCACCTGGTCCATCGGGGATATTTTCAACGGCATGATGGCTCTCACCAATCTTATTGGTCTCATCGGCCTTAGTGGATTGGCTAGCCAGCTTATTCGCCATTATTTTCTCCGCTTAAACTCATTAACCACGAAAGAAACCAAAGGAGGTTAATTATGCTGACCAAAAGGAAAAAGACCTTCATAACTTTTTTAATTTTCAGTCTAAGTTTTATTTTCGCTTTTCATGCTTCAGCTGAAAGTAAAAAACTTTCACCTTATCTTATAAAAAGTCTCGAGCAAATCAAACCGGAAGAAGTCTATCAACTGGCCAAAACCATTTCTTCTCCTTCTTTCGGAGGACGACTCACCGGCGATAAAGGTTTTACCCAAGCAGCCCAATGGGCGGCCAAAAAATTCCGCCAATGGAAACTAAAACCCCTGGCCGGCTCGACCTACCTCCAACCCTATCCCTCCCCGTACTCAGTCATCGAAGAAGCCTCCATGTCGCTTATTTTGCCGGGAGAAGCAACCCCCAAAGTCAAGCCTCTTAAGCCAGTGAAAGACTTCCTGCCTCTCCTTTTCAGCGACAGCGGCGACCACGAAGGGGAAGTTGTCTTTGCTGGTTGGGGCATCTCGGCACCGGAGCTAGGTTACGACGACTATGCCGGATTGGAGGTCAAGGGAAAATTCGTGCTTTGCTTTCGAGGAACACCTGACCCCCAGGACAAACGCTTTCAGACTCATGATGAGCATCGCCGGCGGATGGCCACAGCCAAAGCCAAAGGAGCCCTAGGGATAATTTATATCTACCCCAATCCTTTGGCCAATCCCAATGGCGACCGGATTGCCGGTTTCACCCCGGCGATTATCAGTGAAAAAATCGCTGATTTAATTTTCCAAGAAAAGGGTCTCACCGCTACAAAAATAAAAAAAGACTTGCTAACCTATCGCCACCCCCTTTCTTTTCCCTTAAAAGCCAAAATCCATTTTCAAGTCAAAGCCCGCTACTTTCCTGAGGGAAAAGGATTTAATATTGTGGGCTACATTCCTGGCACCGACCCCCGCTTGAAAAATGAATTTCTAGTTTACGGAGCCCATTTCGACCATTGTGGCACCCACATGGGAAAAATTTTTCTTGGAGCCGATGATAACGCCAGCGGCAGCGCCGTGGTCATGGCCATTGCCCGAGCCTTCGCTCAACTTAAAAAACGGCCGAAAGGGTCGGTAGCCTTTGTACTTTTCGGGGGAGAAGAAATGGGGCTTCAAGGGTCCCAATATTTTGTTGACCACCTACCCCAACCTCTCCAGAAAATCGGAGCTATGTTTAACTTTGACATGGTGGGCGAAGGCGATGGAGTTGTGGCTATCCACAGCCCTCAACCTGAGGAACTTGCCCAATGTCTTCATCAAGCTGATGATTTAGTCCAAATTATTCATCGCTATGCCCAGATTAGAGGACTTGGCGTGCGTGGTTCAGACTACGCTTCTTTCTTTAAAAAAGGGATACCCTGCATCAATTTTGTTTCCAATGGTCCCCATCTCCATTACCATCTCCCCCAGGATACCATTTACCGGCTTAATCCCGATATTATGGCCGCTGTGGCCCGAGTGGCTTTTCTAACCGGCTACTTTTGGGCCAATCGGTAACCAGATTTGTCGCCAGGCCCAACATTGGCCAATAGACCCAATTTCAGTTAAAATCTCTCTCTACGGGAAAAGTGAAAAAAGTACACTTGAGAATTGAACAACAACGACAAGCCTTCTCTCATCCGCTATTTCTCCTAAGTTATGTTCTCGCCTGTGGGGCAATTTTCCTCTTTCTTGTTTTCTCCAGAAGTTCTTCAACATCTCAAGTACTGAACAAAGCTGCACCAAAATCACCTCCGTCCCCTGAAATTTCGTCTCCTTCCCCCAAATTGGAGACTAAAGAAATTGTGGTCAAACCCGGACAAACCATTTCTGACATTTTGGCCTTGTTCGATTTTTCTCCCGGCGAAATCTACCAACTTCGTCAACAAGTCAAACCGGTCTACGATTTAGCCCGAATTATTGCCGGTCGGAAAATTAAATTTTTCTTGGATGAAAACAACCAACTTCATTCGTTCGAATACCAAGTGGACGAGCAACAATTTCTCCGGGTGACCCGGGATGATAACGGCTTTCAGGCTGAACTTCTGCCTTTGCCTTATGAAATCAAAACCAGGATGATCTTTGGGACAATCACGGATAATTTAATTGATTCGATCAATAACCAAGGAGAGAGTGACTTTTTAGCTCTGGCTCTGGCTGAGATCTTTGCTTGGGATATAGATTTTTATCTGGACCTCAGACGAGGAGATACTTATAAAATTATCTTTGAGAAGAAATATCTTGAAGGCCGCTTCGTCAATTACGGCCCCATTCTGGCGGCCGAATTCACCAATCAGGGTCGGACTTTTCAAGCCTTCCGCTATACTTATCCTGATACCGGCCAAAGTGATTATTTTACTTTCGAAGGCCAATCGTTACGCAAAGAATTTTTAAAATCACCCATTAAATTCGCCCGCATAACTTCCCGTTTCAGTTACAGTCGTCTTCATCCTATTCGGAAAGTTTATCGTCCTCACTATGGAGTTGACTACGCCGCCCGCATTGGCACTCCTGTCCAGGCTACAGCCGACGGAGTAGTCACCTTTGTGGGTTGGAATGGAGCTTCGGGTCGGATGATCCGCCTGCGACATAAAAACGGTTATGAAACCTTTTACCTCCATCTCCGCGGCTACGCTTCGGGAATCCGCCGAGGAGCTAAGGTCAAGGGAGGGCAAGTTATCGGTTATGTTGGGGCTTCAGGCGAAGCTACTGGTCCCCATTTAGACTATCGGATTAAATATCGCGGCCGGTACATTAATCCTTTAGCCTGGCGGTTCCGACCGGTGCATCCCCTGCGCTCTGAATTTCTGGCTGACTTTCAGAAAAAAGCCCGTAAATATATCTTTTGTTTCAAGATAAAAGACTTTTTCCAGAAATTTATTCCTCAAACTCTGTTCTTGATATTCAGCAGTTAAATTAATTTATTCCAGAGAAGAGTTTCCTACGAATTCGTCCGGCTATTTCTTATTCCCGGTGCGGGCACCACCTCTAGCCTGGCTGACTCCATTTGTTCTGGGAGCAACTCGGGCAGTACTTGTGGTTCGGGAGCTGAGGCCCAAATACGTAGAGGTGTTGGTACTGGTGTAAACGGGACCTGAACTAGTGAGTCGTCCGCCAAAATAATGATTGTCCACTGAACTGGCGTACTTCCGGGAGGTAAGGCGCAACTCTGGGCACCTCACCTCATTATTAACCGCCGAATATTTAATATTTACTCCCAGCCGTCGGGCTACTTTTATATCTGGATTCCAATCAAGCCATTGCCTCCGGGAAAAAGAGGCCTTTCGATGGAGCACCCCCCGGGAGGTAACTTCTACTTGGTTTCCAATTACTGGGTAAAGTTCTCGGGCAGGGAAAATCCGGGAAAATGGCAAAGAAACTCTCGATTTTCCTCCTTGCTCCATCTTAGGTAACGGCTTAAAAGTAAATACATCCAGCGTTTCCCGCAATTCAGCCGTCATAAAATCAACAACTACTTGAGTCTTAACTTCCTGGCAAGAAGGGGGCTGGCTAAATTCCTCTAAACCTTTTTGTTGGCTAGCCAGCAAGGGAGAGAGTTCCGCCAAACGGACAACCTGACGGTTTAAATCCAGTCTATTTAACTGAGGAGATTTGAGACAAAGGCTATTATCAATTACTTTTCTCAGGCTAGCTAAGACTCGCTGGTCTTGCTGCTTAAGTTTCTTCACATAATTTTTATAAAACCCTCTCCATTCCCGGGGCATTTTGAAAGGAGGAGTGGTTTTCTTTTTTAATTGATCTCGGCGAACTTTCCGTAAAACTGATTTTTGCTGACCTGGCTTTTTCAGCAAAACAAGATTTCTATCATAATAATAGGGGTAGACCACATCATAATACCAACTGCTGTTTCCATACCCATCCCAAAGCATCCAGTCACAGAAAAGCCAAGGACGCCAGAGGTAATAGCCGAAGAAAAAATCCCAGGTAACCCAAGCTGGGGCAAAGGCACTGCCTGGAATCCAAACCCAACCTAATTTTTCATCCCATGTCCAGAGGCCAAGGTGGTAAGGCACCCAACCCCAGGGTTCATCAGGCACCCAAAATAATTCACCATTGATTTCTCGCCAATGTCCATAATAATAAGGCTGCCATCTTCCCCAAGGGTAATAACTATTGGCAAAAGGGCGCCAGACATATCCTAAATAGGGATGCCAGACCCACTCTCCATAAAGTTGTCCATATTTCTGAGCAAAATAATAAACAGCTTCTGGTAATCTTTGAAGAGGTAAAGGTAAAGGAGTCTGCCCCTCATGAAGTTCAACAAAAGAATGATTTATTTCTTCATTCCAGAGTTTAAACTCGGCCAGAAGGGGCAGGGATTGAGCCCGAATCAACCTATCCGCTAAAACCAAAACTCTCATCCCAGAAGAAAGTTTTTCTTTCTTGAGGTTATCTTCCTTTGCCCCATAAAGGACACCAACTTTTCCTCGCACAACTTCAATTCCAGTGTTCCCTTGTTGATCTAGCCAGATATAAGCCACACTATTGTGATCGAATTTTATCGCGGCGCGCGAAGTTATTATCTGGAATATTTCTGAGCGAGCATAGCGTTTATACATTAAATAGAGCTGCCCTTGGGATAGAACTAAATTGGTAAGTCTTTTCCTCGAACTCAAACTAGGAGCCATAATTGTTTCCAATCGAAGGCGGGAATTGACATCTAAACGGACAATAGTACCCGTGTCAAATTGAATCTCACATTTTCCCTGAGAAGTAGTGAGAATGGTATCTCCCGAGGCCAGAGGAAAATTTAAAACGCCTCTTTCTGATTTAAGCTTGCCTTCACGAAAAATAAGAGGAAGACCTTCTTGTTGATCGTTTTCCAAGTAGCTGATGTGGCCAAAATAAATTTTTTCTTGAGGATTAGTGGCGAGATAATAATTTTTTCCAGCCTGAAGCTGACCGACAATCCCGAGAAGGAGAAAAATTCCCCAAAATAAATAATATTTGTTTTTTAAATTAAAACCCATTTTTCTCCTCCTCTCTACCCTAAAAAGTTACTTCAAAATTATTTCTTTTTGCGGATTTTTGTAGAGGAGACTCGTGAAGAAGTCGAAATGCGAGTTCTGGAGATGGAAGAAGACGAAGTCCTGGTTCGGATACTTGTTCGCCTAATCTTGGTGCGAGGGGCTCGTCGGGTGGGTTGTTTCAGTTCTCTTTTCCGGACATACGTTTTACCATACCGAACTGTAGGATAATAATATCCTCCGTAATAATAAGGTGAGTAGTAGTAGGGGTAATAGGAATAATAGTAGCTATAAAAACCGTAGAACCAGAAAGGATCCCACCACATATAACTCGGCCACCAGTACCACAAAGGTCCATAATAATAGTGATGATAGGAATAATAAGGCCGATAATAGTAATGTTGTTCTTGTTCCTGAGGAGCCAGTCTAACTCTTTTATCCTGATACTGCTGATCGATGGTGGTACAACTAAGGAGGAGAAAAAGGAAAATCAGAATCAAAGCCCAAAGTACTTTTTTCATGATAGCTCCTTTCTCATTACCATTATACAGCAAATTTCATGCCAATTAAACTAAAGTATTTTCCCTGAAAAAGGTTAGGGCAAACAGGACTTATTGCCCTACAAACATGACAGCTGTCTCAAATAAGGACAAACTCAGGGAAAATATGTTTCTTAGCTTCAGTCCGGAGGTATTTCTAAAACTCTCTAATTTTTTAGAGAGCTTCTTTTTCTTTAATAAAAATTTTCCTGGACTAATTATCCTCAAGTCAAAATTTTCACTTTTTATCAGAGCAAATTACCTGAGCAAACAATTAAACTTTTTCCGGAACTTTTTCTCACCAGTGGTTGATTTTCAGGAAAATTGTTAATAAAATTAGCAT
>Ga0190361_1000063_pt1 | contig 43553 bp, 41 predicted proteins | sample 48721845_MG_FD_161273 | JGI IMG/M metagenome (GOLD analysis project Ga0190361, IMG submission 161273) | Hydrothermal vent microbial mat bacterial communities from Southern Trench, Guaymas Basin, Mexico - 4872-18-4-5_MG | ecosystem: Environmental > Aquatic > Marine > Hydrothermal vents >... | reverse complement strand
AGAGAACATAATCATACTAATGTTTTATGTTTAGGTCAGAAATATTTAACTGTCAATTTGGCTAAAAGAATTGTTAGAACCTGGCTCAATTCAAGTTTTGATTTAGCTCCCAGGCATTGTCGTAGAGTGGATAAAATTAAAAAAATTGAACAGGAAAATCTATGAAAGAAATTATTCCGGCAATTTTAACCAACAACTTACAGGACTTAAAACAAAAGTTAGAAAAATTAGCTGGGTTGTTTAGCTGGGCTCAAATTGACCTGATGGATGGAAAATTTGTTCCAAATACTTCAATTGGTTTGGAGGAACTAGCCAGAGTTTCAATCAAACTCAATCTAGAAATTCACCTAATGGTTATGAATCCAGAAAATTTTTTTAGCCAATGTCAAAGAGTCGGAGCTAAACGGGTAGTTTTTCATCTGGAAGCTACTAAAAATCTGGATTATGTTTTAAAACAGATGGAAAGATTCAATTTTCAAAGAGGAATAGCTTTAAATCCAGAAACTCCACCTGAACAACTCAGGCCTTATCTGGATAGGTTGGATTCAGTTTTGATTTTGGGAGTTCATCCAGGATTTCAGGGACAAAAGTTTATTCCTGAAGTGTTAAAAAAAGTTGAAAAGGTAAAGAAATTGTCTCCAAAAGTAAAAATAGGAATTGATGGTGGGATTAATCTGGAGAATGTAGAGATGGTAGCTAAATTTGATCCGGATTTCTTGATTATTGGCAGTGCTTTGTTTGCAGAAAGTAATTTGAAACAAACTTTAAAAAAATTTAAACAGAAGATTCAATCAATTAAAAAATGACTTTAGAAAAATTAAAGAAGATAGCTAAATTAATCAGGTACTGGATTTTACTGGAGACTACTCAGGCTGGTTCAGGTCACTTGACTTCTTCTCTTTCAGCAGTTGAATTAATGACCGGTTTAATGTTTGGGGGTATTTTCCGATTTGATGTTAAAAACCCAAAGCATCCTAATAACGACAGATTGATTTTTTCCAAAGGTCATGCTGCTGCACTATTATATGCTTTATGGGCTATTGCTGGAGTTTTAGATGAAAAAGAATTAGAAACCTTCCGGAGATTTGATAGTTTCCTTGAGGGGCATCCAACTCCAAGATTTAAATATTGTGAAGCAGCTACTGGTTCGCTAGGTCAAGGTTTGTCTGTTGGGGTTGGAATGGCTTTAAATGCTAAATTTGACCAGCTTCCTTATCGAACTTATGTCCTTTTAGGAGACAGCGAGATGACCGAAGGTTCTAATTGGGAAGCTATCCAGGTTGCTGCTCATTATAAGCTGGATAATTTAACAGCTATCATAGATGTTAATCGACTGGGACAAACTGGAGAGACTATGTATGGTCATAATCTTAAAGCTTATCAAGAGAGAATTTCAGCTTTTGGCTGGCAAACTATTCTGGTTGATGATGGTCATTCTTTATCTCAAGTTCTTTCTGCTTACATGCGGGCATTAAAAGTCAAAGGAAAGCCCACTGCAATTTTAGCCAAAACTATTAAAGGCAAAGGAGTTAGTTTTTTAGAAAATAAAATTGGCTGGCATGGAAAAGTTTTAGATCAGGAAAAATTTGAACTGGCAGTAAGAGAGCTTGGTAAAATTGATAAACATATTCGGGCTGAAATTAAACCACCAAAGAATCTTAAGCCAGAAAAGTCAATTTCTCGAAAAATTAAGCCAGTTTTCTATCCACCAGGTACTTTACTTGCTACAAGAAAAGCTTATGGAAATGCTCTGGTTAGAATTTATCCTGGATTTCCTGAAATGGTAGTTTTAGATGCTGAGGTTTCTAATTCCACCTTTGCTCAAACTTTTAAACAAAGATACCCTCAAAGATTTTTAGAAATGTTTATTGCTGAACAAAATATGGTTGGGGTAGCTTTGGGTTTAAGTCTGCGAGGTAAAATCCCATTTGTTTCTACTTTTGGAGCTTTTTTCACCCGAGCTCATGACCAGATTAGAATGTCTCAGTACTCCAATGCAAACATCAAATTTGTTGGCTCACATGCAGGGGTTTCTATTGGTCAAGATGGACCTTCCCAAATGGGTTTAGATGATATTGCTATGTTTAGAGGAATTTTAAATAGCGTAGTTTTGTATCCAGCTGATGCAATAGCCTGTGAGAAATTGGTTGAAAAAGCAGCTAAATATCCAGGAATGGTTTATATACGTACTACCAGAAAGGATACCCCAATTATTTATTCTTTAGATGAAGAATTTTCCATTGGTGGAAGTAAGGTATTGAAAAAAAGTCGGAAAGATTTAGTTACAGTAATTGCTGCTGGTATTACTCTTTACCAAGCACTTTCCGCTTACCAGGAATTAAAGAAAAAAGGAATTTTAATTCGAGTAATTGATTTATACAGTATAAAACCAATTGATAAAAAGACTCTAATTCAATCAGCTAGGCATACTAAAGCAATAGTTACAGTAGAGGATCACTATCCTGCGGGAGGGTTAGGTGAAGCAGTAAAAACTACTCTTTCTAATGTGAATATACCGGTTTATTCGCTAGCAGTGCAGAAAATACCTAGGAGCGGCCTGCCAGAAGAGCTTTTAGATTTTGAGCAAATTTCAAAAGACACAATTGTTAGAAAGATAAAAGAAATAATTCGTAAATAAAACTTTCTATTTGTATTGGGATAGAATAATATCTAAAGCTTTTTGAGTTCTTTCCTCAACTGTTCCAGTTATTAGATAGTAATTAATTTTTTTCTGCTCTAAAAGCTGTTTAACTTCTTTAGAAATTTTATAAGTTAATTGCTTAAATATTCTCACTCCATCATCTTTAAAATCAAATTCAATTGGCAAAAAGAAATGTAAGTTATAGCTGCTAATTTCTGGTTCTACTATTTCAGTAATTCTTTTTTGGATTAGAAAATATCTTTTATTAGCTAAATAGTCGGTAGACTTTGGTTTGTATAGCTTGCTGTAAACATAGGTTAAATAACTTGCTGAGTCACAAATGATAAAATCAGGATTTTTTCTTTCTACTCTTTTTTCAATTTCAATCTGACCAATAACTATGTTAAGCTGGTCTTTAATGTCCTTTGGTGGCCCATATTGAATAATAAAGCTTCTGGCATATTCACTTACTAGTCTGGTCTGGTAGTTCTTTTGGTTAAGTTTTTTAACTAAAGATTTAGCCAGAGTGGTTTTTCCGGTGCTTGGACTGCCGACAATACAAATTTTTTTCATTATTTTAATTAAACTTTAATAGGTTAATTTTGTCAAATTGATTTACTTTTCAAAGAAAGTTTGGTATAATCAACCAAATGTTAAATCAAAAGGATTTTCTAGTTTTTTCAGTGCTTCTTTTTTTAGTTTTGTTTTTTACTTTAGGATTTTACTCTGAGGTTTTTCCTTTTTCATTCAGTTAAGTGTGGTTTAGATTTTCAAAATTACTAACAGCTTATTTTGAAGAAGATTTATGGGTTATTTACTGCTTAAGTGCTTGTTATTTAGCTTAACAATTGTTTTGGGAATTTTAAGTAGTTTAACTGATATTAAAAGACATCAGATTAAAAATTCCTTAATACTTTCTGGAATAGCAGCAGGGTTGGTAATTTATCTTATTTTTGTTACTTTTGGTAATTTAAGGTTAAGATATGACTTTTTCTTAAATTTGATAATTGCATTTACCATTAGTTTTGGGTTATATCTTTTAAGAATTTGGCCTCCTGGAGATGCTAAATTGTTTTTGCTTTTTTCATTTTTGATGCCTTTTTCTAACTCTTTTAAAATTTACCCCTCGCTTTTTTTGTTTTTTAACATTTTTATAGCTGGCGGGCTGGTGATTTTATTAAGCTTATTATTAAATTTTATTTTTTCTCCAAGACAAGCAATTAAAGCTATGATAACTAAAAAAAGTTTAAGATTTTTTTCAGAAACTTTTATAATAGTTTTTTCAATTAGCTGGTTATTCTGGTATTTACTAGAAAAACTAAATTTAAATTTTAATTTTTGGTTAATGTTCGTTCTTTACTTAATTTATCTTTCGATTTATAAAGCAATTTACAGGCTAAAAAAGATACCTCTGGCTTTAGGAATTATTTTGATTACTGGAATAAGCTTAAGGTTTTTGCTTCAAAGGCAAATATTTATTCAACCAGGTTATTTATTTTCCAGCTTAAAGTATAGTATTTTTTTTATTTTGGTTTATACCATATTTCAGGGGTCTAAAGATATATTTATGACCGGAAGAGTTCCGGTTCAAAAGCTTTCTGCCTATATGAAAGTAGCCGCTGACTTATATGATAAGCAGGGAAATTTATTGTTAAAAAAAGACACTTTACTTACTCAAGAAAATATAAAGGAATTAAAAAGGATTGTTTGGGATAAAAAGGTTGACTTTCAAACTATTCCAGTTAGAAGAATAATCCCGTTTGCGCCTTTAATGCTTCTAGGAGCAGTTTTAAGTTACACTAATTTTCTAGTTTATTTTTCAAATTTAATTCATAGATAATGGGAAGCTATCCAGAAAATATAACTATTGAAGTAACTACTGTCTGTAATCAAAGATGTGAGTTTTGTTTTTATGCTCAAAAAAAACTAAAAAATTTATTCCTTCCAAAATCTAGAATAATTGATGCTTTAAATGAAGCTAAAAAATTAAAAGTAGAAAGTATTAGATTTACTGGAGGTGAACCGCTTTTAAGAAAGGATATAGTAGATATTTTAAGTCAAACTAAGGATTTAGGATTCTATGTATTTTTAAATACCAATGCTACACTAATTAATGATGATTTGATAAGGAAAATAGAAAACAATGTAGATAATGTTTTGATTTCTCTGCCAGCAGCAAGCAAGTTGATAGCTAAAAAAATTGGTAATTCAAATATTTCTTTAAAATTAAAAAATATTAGGAAACTGGTTAGGTCACGAATTCCTCATATCAGAGTAGGGACGATTATTTCTAGATATTTGCTTAAAAATTTCAATCAGTATTTTAATTTAATTAATTACTTAGGAATAAAACGGTGGGAATTTTATAGGCCGATGATAGAAAAAAAGATACTTAAAAAACTACCAGAATATAATATTTCCAGGCAAGATATTTTGAAAGTAATGAATTTTTGCCTGTGGCTTAGAAAGAAGGGGATAGCAGCCTACATTCCCAACGCAGTTCCTTTTTGTATAACCGATGATAAAAAATTGGCTATTTACAGTTTAAAAGGAGGACAGTTTGATGATGGCAGAGAAAGATTAGTGTTGGATGTTAGAGGATACTTTAAACCGAGCTATTATATCGATATAAACCTGGGAGAAACTATAACCTCAGCTATAAATCATCCATTTATCAAAAAAGTTCATAGTGAATCCTGGCTTTCCGAAGTTTGTCAGAAATGTCCATTTGTAAACAAATGTGGAGGGGGAAGTAGATTCTGGGCTTATCAAAAGTATGGAGATTATTTTGCTAAAGACCCACTGATGAAACAATGAAGTTTGTATTTTTAAGAGATGATGATGTTTTTGAGCTGGATTGGAAACTTCGAAAATTTTGCCAGCTAATTTTAGCTCTGAAAATGCCAGTAATTTTTGGAGTAATTCCCAAAAAGATTACTCCGGCTACAGTTAATTTTTTAAATCAGTTAAAAGAAGAATATCCCGATTTAATTGATATTGTTCAGCATGGCTATCAACATAAAAATTATAGTCAAAATTCAAATTACAAATACGAGTTTGGTCCGAAAAGAACTTATCTTCAACAAAAAAACGATATTCTGGCTGGCAAAAAATTGATGGAAAAATATTTTGGTAAAAATTTTACTCCTGCTTTTATTCCTCCATTTCATGGATATAATTTAGATACTTTGAAAGTTATAAACGAACTTGGCTATAAAATCTTTTCAGCCGGAAAGAAAACTAACTTTCCAAGCAAATTTTTTTTAGATTTACCAGCTAAAATAAGTTTAAATATTTATTTAAAAAATCAGACCAGAACTTTAAATTTAAAAGAAATGATTATAAAGTTTACTAATGCTTGTTTTAACTCTAAAGTTTTGGGAATAGTTTTACATCATCAAGATTTGGATGACTTTAAATCAATTGGTAAATTTTTTAGATTTATTCAAATGAAAAGTAAGAAAAGCGAAATAAAGTTAATTAATTTTTCAGCTATACTAAAATTAAGAAAATGAAAACACTACCTATTCAAGATATCACTTTAGAAATTACTAATCGATGCAATTTGAAATGCAGGATGTGCAGTATTTGGCAAGAGAAAGAAAAAAAGTATCTTGATATAAACCAAATTAGAGATTTGGTTCTTTCTCCAGTTTTTAATAAACCAATTGGCTCAATATCTTTAACCGGAGGAGAGCCGTTTATGCATCCGGATATTGGTAAAATTTATAAGTTTTTGGTTTTATGTAAGGCCAAAAAATTAATCAGAAACATTGGAATTTATTCTAATGGCTATGATACCAGTACTATTTTAGATTTTTTAAAAGAAAATAAAAAATATCTGAGTAATTTAAGTCTTGGAATTAGTCTTGATGGAAAAGAAAAAATTCATAATTTTTTAAGAGGCAGAAATGATGCATTTCAAAAGACTCTGGATACTATTATGAAAGTATCCAGCTTATATTCGCAGGTAAATTTAGAAATAAAATTTACCATCAGTCCATATAACTTTGACCAGATTCTGGATATTTATAAGCTTTGCAGGAAAAATAATTTGTTTTTCAGTCCTAAATTTGCCGAAAGCAAGACTAAGCATTACTATCATAAGGCTGGTTCTAGTAAGCTTAAAACAAGTCTTAATTTAAATCAAAAAAGACAAGTAAAAAACGACTTATTAAAAATATTTAAAGCTGAAGGTAAACAAGAAAAGCCAGTGGTTAATCTAAAAGTTATTGCTGTATTAATTAAATTTTTGAACTATGGCCTTGATTTTATCAAGACCTGCCATACCCCATCTTTTTCCTTGTTTGTTAGCTCTAGCGCGAAAATTTTTCCTTGTGTGTATATGCCGGCATTAGTCAGTTTGAAACAGAAAAATTGGTTTAAAAAATTTGAATCAAAAAAGTATTTAGAAATAGTAAATAGAGCTCTTTCTGGTGCCTGTCCTAAATGTCTGGCTTATCACGGATTTTTAAAAGATTTTAATTTGGATTAGTTATGAAAGAAATAGATTTAATGATAAGAATTACTAATCGTTGTAATTTGGAATGTAAAATGTGCCGATTCAGGGAATCTTCTAAAATTCCTAGAATTGACCTGAGTTTTAGTCAGATAAAAAGACTGGTTTCAGGTGTTACTAGTCGATTTTTTATTAGAAATTTAACTTTGACTGGTGGAGAACCATTTTTAAATCCAGAAATTGAAAAGATTTATAAATATTTAGCAGCTCAGTGTAAAAACAATAAAATTAGAAGGTTAAAATTGTCAACTAATGGGTATTTAACCAAGAAGGTAATTCAGTTTTTGACTCAAAATAAATCCAGTATATCTAACTTATTTTTACATTTTAGTCTGGATGGTCCTTTAAAGGTTCACAATTTAATTAGGGGAAAAGATGATGCTTATCAGAAAACTGATTTAACAATAAATAAGATTAGGTTGCTTTTTCCAGAACTTAATCTAGGAGTAGGTTTTACTATCACTCCAGCTAACTATCAACATATTGAATATGTATATGAATATTGCTTAAAAAGAAATATTCAATTCTTTCCAGATATTATGGTAATAACTGACTTTGGTGTTGACTTGAGCAGAACTTTAACTAAAAGAAATAAGGATTTGAAGTCTGTTTTTTCAAAAGTTAAGGTGAAATTACCTGAGATTGAACAAATTTACACCAGAAATCAGCGAAGTCAAATAATAAAATGCTTATCTGCCATCTTAAAACAGGAAGTTAAAGAAAAGAACCGAATAGTTCAATTAAGTGAACTGGTTAGAGTGATTAAGTTAATCAGTCATGGAAAATCAATAATAAAATCATGTAAACTTCCAATGTATTTTCTTTTGGTTAGAGAAAGTGGAGATATTTTTCCTTGTCCGTATATGTGGAATTTACCAATTGCTAATTTAAATCAGGAAAATTTTGAAAAGCAAATTTTTGGAAAATTACACCTGAATATAATAAAAAGAGGACTAAAACTTAATTGTCCCAAATGTTTTGGAAATTGTGGTTACTTAGAATTAGAATAAAACTGATTAATCTTTTGAATTACATATTTGATTTCAGCTGGCTTAATTAAAGGAAAGATTGGCAGAGCCAGGCCATGTTTATGGTAGTATTTTGCTCCTGGAAAGCATTGTTTTTTGATAAATGGTTTGAAGATTTTAAATGTATAAACTGGCTCGAATTGAAATTCTGCTCCTTCAATTCCATTTCTTTCTAAAAATCTAGCCAGTTTGTCTCTTTTTTTTGCGTAGATTAGATAATTCTGCCAGATGGTCTTTTCATAAGGCTTATCTTTTATTAACTTCACTTGTTTGATTTTACTGAGGTATTTTCCATAGATTCTTGCTGAAAGTAGTTTATTTTGCTCAATCTTTTTGGCTAGCTTAGTTTTTATTTCAATAAATGGCAGTGAATTGTATGAAAAATAAGGAGTAGGTCTTTTGGTGGAAATAATCAGCTGACTGTCCAGCTTATAAAGAGTTCTTTTGTGAATTTCAGTTTTTATTTTTTTGGAGTTGAAATTTATCGCTCCTCCTTCGCCAAAAGTTGAGATAGTTTTTCTAAAATTAAAACTGAAACAGCCAATATCACCAAATGAACCAAGTTTTTTATTTTGATATTCACTCCCATGAGCCTGGCAGGCATCTTCAAGTATTTTTAAATTATGTTGCTTAGCTAATTCTAAAATCGGATAGGGATTAAGACTTTTTCCGTACATATAGGATATTATTATCACTTTGGTTTTTTTACTAATTTTTCTTTTCAGGTCTTTTAAATTTGGACTTAAATCTGGATTTATATCTATAAACACTGGCTTGGCTGAAAGACCCAGTATTGATAAAACCGTGGCTGGATGAGCGGTAACTGGTAAAATTACCTCATCATTTTTTTTAACTCCTAAAACTGACAATCCAATCCAGATACAGCTGGTTCCAGAATCAGTAAACACCGAATATTTAGTTTTGATATATTTAGCCCAAAGATTTTGAATTTGATCTAAGTATTTGTAAATATCTCTGATATCTGGATGATTTAAAATAAGCTGCTTTAGTTTTTTCTCAATAAGTGGGTAAATAGCTATATTTAATCTTTGGTGGTGATAAAAAATTTTCATAATAGAAATTGTTTGATGATATCGGTCTCATTTGCAAAAAGAGTTCTGGGGATAAAATACTGTTGCTCTGACTGAATGCTTTTAATTATGACATTAGCTATTAGTTTGGGACTTAATTGATTATAGTCCAAAATTTTAGCTCCTAAATATTTATTTAACGCTCTGGCTCTATTTAACTGCTCCGGGCTTTGTTCTAAAATTCTTTTAGTTTTCCTGATAACCTGAGGAATCAAAATCGATTTTTTGTTTAGGTACATCAGTTGAACCGAGGTATTATAGCCAACCTGACTTATAGATAAATCGCAAGCATTCAAATAGTTAAAGAAATTTTCTAAATAGGTTTCTATTTTAATTTGAGAGGAAACCTTTTTAGCTATTTTCTTAAATACTTCCAGTTCTTTTTTTGAAGAAGCTGGTCCAGCGACTATCAAAAAAATATAATTATCGGGAAGATATTGTTTAGATAAGATTGTTGAACTAATCATCTTTGGTCCGATTACTCCTCCTCCTCTGCTAACTAAAATTAATTTTTTTCCGGTAGCGCCAATTGACTTTTTTAGTTCTGATTTTGATTTGGTAATTTTAGAGTTGTACGGCAGGATAAAGCCAGTATAACTAATTTTTGAATTATAAATTTCAAAGGATAAATCGTAAATTCTTTTTAATGAAAGATTTTTTATTTCAGACCGATATTCCGATCCAAATTTTTTTGGTGTGTGAACAAGGATTTTATCATATAGTTTAAAACACTTTAACAGAATCTTAGTATTCTCCGTACTAATAAATGGATAGCCTGCACTAGAAAAAATTTTAACTCCATTGGACTTTAAAAATTTAATTAAAGGAATTAATTCAAACTGACACTCAGCCCGGGCAAAAGGAAAAAATTCAGTAATGAAAATATCCGGCTTAATCTTTTCGGCTAACCTTTTGACAAAGTAAATTCTCTGTTTAATATGCTGCTTATATAAACGAGGCTTATAGGTTGATGACTTAAAGTTGAATTTGTTATAATAGGGATGAGGTAAGTCGAACCATTTTAATTCCTTGGGAATGTTTAGATATTGTTGTTTTTTGCCTCCGTTAAAAACATAAACCCGAGCAGATTTACTAAGAATTTTAGCAATGCTAATAGTCCTGATGCTGTGTCCTAAACTTTCTTTATGAGTAAAATAAAAAAAAATTCGTTTCATAGAAGCTTAATTGTTCAATTTAATAGATTACTCCAAAACTTCAAGGAATTCAAGAATTTTAGCAAAATTAGAATTAAAAAGATAGAAGATATTCAAAAAATTCCCTTTACAACTAGAACTGATTTGGAGAGATGGCAAGTCACCGATTGCCCGGAAATTCCAGCTTTTGTTTCCTCAACTTCTGGAACTACTGCTCAGGCTAGATTTTTTTATTTATCTAGAGAGGCATATGAAAATTCTGCAAAAAGGTTTGTTAAGGCATTGAAGTCTTTGAACTTGAAACCAAAAAATGTCTTATTAAATTTAGCTGGTAAAGACCGAACTGCCTTATGGCAGGGAGTTTTAGGAGTAAGATTAGCTAATTTGATCCCGATTATTGGACCACTTCCTCAGTCGAATAATATTGATAGGATATTATTTTTAATAAAAAAGTTTAAGCCTGTAGCAATTTTTATTTCTACCGATTCATTATGGGAGTTATTTAGCCAGGTAAATGAAAAGGTGTCGGTTAATAAAATAATGTATATGGGAGCTCCACTTCCAGAAAAAGCTAAGCAAATTATTAAGCAAAAAACTGGAGCTAAATTTTTAAGTGTTTATGGATGCGAGGAAGTGGGAATGATTGGTTTAAAAGAGGAAAATAAAATTTTTTTTAATTTATTTGACCAACCGGGACTTTACATTGAAGTTTTGAATTCAAAAGGAGAAGCTAAAGAATACGGAGAAGGGGAAATTGTTATTACCGACTTGTGCAACTTTTCTACTCCGATAATTAGATATAGATTAGGAGATAAAGTAAAAATTTTTAGAAGAGGAAGTAAAAAGCTTTTAGCTCTTTTTGGAAGAGCAGACAAATATACTAAAGTTATGGGAAATGTTACCTCAATTGGTTATTTGATAAATACAGTAAAGCAAATACTCGGACATCCTAAATTCTCAATTGTTTTAACCAAAACTGAACCAGGAATAGAGGATGAAATTAAGTTAGTTTTGCCAACAACAGAAAAAAAAGACATTAAAAAATTAAACCAAATTAGAAAAGTTTTTAAAACTAATTTTAGAGCTAAAGTTAATTTAGTTTTTTCAGATAAAGCAATTCCTTTAAGGACTGGAAAGTATCAAAACTTTATTGACTTAAGAAAGTAACTTTTACTTTAAGCTGGGATAAAAGAGTTTGGTAAATAAGGCATTAATATCTACTTCAGAATTAGAACAACAACTTTTAACAAATTCATTTTTTATGTTTTTGCAGAGTTCTTGATTTTCTAATTCTCTTGCTAATGCGAAGTATCCAATGTCAGGGACTAGTGCATCAAGATATTTATCAATATCTTTTTTGCCTATCAAGCTTTCACATAAAAGTTTTCCAATTCTATTTTCTTCAGATAGATTATTGCATATTGCTGGATTCTTAGTTTTAAATCCTTCATAGAGCACAAAATAAGATTCGCATTTTAGTTTTATTTCTTCTGGTTTTGCTCCAGCTTTTTCAAGACCAATTCTACATTCTTCCATATCCTTATTTAGAATTGCATTACACAAGTGTTTATTAACTCCTTCACTTAAGTTTTCACAACTATTTGTCTGACAGGCAGAAATTAAGTCGGAAAACTCATCAGGTATCTGGTTGCAATTTTTTTGGGCAAAGTTTTTTAAAAGCTTAATTACCTGAAAAGTTCCTTCACAGTGAACAGGAGTTCTAGCACTTTGACATTGACTTATATCATTTGCCAGAAAGGCATAATATGCTGTAATTGGTGAACTTTCATTCATTAACTTTCTAATAAAGTCTTTTTTATCTTCAATAATTTTTTCGTAAGATAATTCTTCCTTAGTTCCCTTGATGGTAATATTTTTTAGGATTTGTTCTAAGGCTTTATCTTCGAGCTTACCTTCGGTAGGAGAAATTTTGCTAAATTGGGCCCGATAATAAACAAGTCCTCCCAAGCTTATTCCTAAACCAATAACTAAAATAGCGATAATTGTAATTGCCAAACCTTTTCTCATTTAGTTAATAGGAAGAATGTGAGCAGTGATTGGAGTGAGTAGTATAAACTTCATAACATCCTCCTCCAATATCTTTTGATTCTATGGAGCAACTATTACTATGACTACAACCAGCTTCAGCATTTCCAGCCTGAATTAGTCCAAGTATTGCTGCACTACCTATAGCTACCTTCAAGATATTTTCCTTGGACATTAAACCACTTTCATCCTTCAGAAAGTTTTTTAATTCTTTTTTAACTTTAGATTTTATTTTATCAGCTAGCTTCATTACTTTTATTCTATCGTAACTAATAGAAATGTCAAGTTCAATTGTGGATAACTTTTAGCTTACCCATTTTTCAAAGACTTGTTTAGCTTTCTTATCAAAAATTAACTTTTTAAAAATATATCTAAATTGAGCATCCAAGGTTTTTTTTCTAAATGTTTGATAAATTTTGACTACTGGATTTTTCTGAGTAGCCAAATTTACTACTGGACAGGTTCCGCTCCACGGGTAAAATGGAGAAGCATAGTCATAGAAATCTATCATTGAACTTTGAGCAGTATAATAAAAGTTTGGATTTTTCCCGATGTCTTGATACTTATCTTTTAATACGTTTCCAAGCTTGAACACATCTAGCCTGGTCATTCTAGCTTCATCGCAAGTGTAAATATCTCCAGTTGGGTCGTAAGCAATTTGACTTCGACCAGCTCCGCAAGGACTTTCTAAATCTACATACTTTGGATCTTTCTTTTTAAGAATCTTTTTTAGCATAATCTCAGCCATCGTTTCTTTTAGATTAATTCCTTTCTGGTTAAGTTCTAATATATAGTCCATTGCTTTCTCCCAGAATTTTATAAACTGTTCTGGTTTATAACCAATTTCATTCCATTTTTTCTTAGCTAATCCCAGAGGAGTAAGAGGTCTTAGATGAATAGTTGGAAATTTCCATTTAACATATTCATCTACTATCTGCTTATAGTAGGGAAGAGAAAGTTTAGTAATAGTTGGTAGAGCACCAATTAATGGTTTTTTCCCGGCTTGTTTGGATTGTTTTATCCATAGTTTTATTCCTGAAGTAGTTAAGTCATAACTACTTTTCCCAAGTTTGGTTGGCCGGTTCTTGTCCTGAATGAACTTAGGTCCATCAAGAGAAGTACTAATTTCAACATTGTGTTTTAGTAAAAATTCAGCTTTTTTTTTATCCAATAATGCTAAATTAGAAACTAAAGCTATAATCAAGTTTTTCTTCCTAATTTTGTTTATTTTTCTAGCATTCTCAATTAAAAACTTTACTATTTTCCAGTTAAGTAATGGTTCACCTCCTTGAATTTCAAGTTTTATATTTGGGTTTGATACACTAAACATAAATTCAAGAACCTTAACTGCAACTTGGTAATCCATCATTGGAAAGGATTGATTAGGGTTATAAGCCTGACAATATACGCAATTGTAGTTACATGCATCAGTCACTACTGCTATGTGCAATCCAGTATCTTCAAACCAGTTTTGATGAAGTAAGCGAATTTGGTTGATTAAGGACTTAATATTTTCCTCAGTTAAAATGATTTTTTCTTTAACCAGTTTCTTGAATAAATTGGAATTTTCTTCAATTTTTAAGCTATGAAGTTTTTTAAATTCTTCTAAACTTAGGTCAACCCAGGAGCCAAAAAAAGTAGTGATTAAGTATCTAGATTCAATTTTTCCGATATTATAAGGAAGAATAGTCCATAGTTTAGAGGTTTCTTTTTTCATAAATTAGAAAATTAAGCCATTCTAAAACATCAATTATATCATCGGTTTTTATTTCTATTTTTTTATTATTTATGATTTTTACTGATTCCTTAAACTCTTCAGCTGCTTTTTTAATAAGCTTTTTTGGATAAACCTGGTTGGATAGATTTAAAATAAATTTATCTTTTTTTCTTTGAATAAGATTTCTATTTCTTCGATTTACTTTTCTTTTCATTTTTTAATTCTTTAACCAGTTCTTTGGTTTGCTCATCTTTTTCTAAATCTTTCAACAGTTCTTCAATTTCTCTTTCTTCGCTTTCTTCAATTAGTCCTGGTGCAGCTGAAAATAAAGCTCGCTGAAGTATCTTTTCAACTATTCCCTTGGTTGCTTTGGCCCTGGAATAATAATGGGCGTAATTTAATAATTCATTACTAAAATCCATTCCTAGTTTTTTTAAGTTCTCTTTTTTGTTTTTAGGAATGAGAAAGATATTAATTTTTTTGTTGCCTTTATCCAGTATTAAGTAAGCTCTATCTAAAAATACATATCCAGCAGCATATACAGTATCTAGGGAATAAACTTTTAAGTCAATTGAAATTCGGGTACATTTTTGGCCGGCTAAACTGGTTATGGTAATTAAATCTTTATTCATATAAGTTTATTCAGGTGGAACTTCCTTCCATTCAAACTTGAACTTCTTACATTCTTCAACTTCTAAACATTTTTCAGTAGGTTCCTGTCCTGAGCAAGCAGTACATTCGACCGGACTGCAAATCCATTTCTGATACATTTCCTGGGGCTTGCAGTCATTTCCTCCACATTCTTGGTCTACCCAGCTGCAGGTATAATTAACATTTTTCCAGACTATGTTTTCATAACAGGAACCGTTAAGACATCCTCTTTCAATTACTTTCTGCTGGCAGATATTTCCGGCACATCGATATTCGTTGAGATATTCAGTTGTTCCACATTCTTCTTTCTTGTCTTCTACTCTACCGCAAGAATCATACCAGTATACGTCATTGTCATAGCAGTCTGTATAAGCATGAGAATAATATATACAGATCTTAAATTTAGATGGAGATATTCTTTCTGGAGGACAAGGTGGACCAGGAAAAGGACAAAGTCTTAGTTTAGTACTTGAAATTCTAGTTACAGAAAAAACATCACAATATCTAGTATCCGAAATTTTTCTTACTGGTTTATCACAAACTACTCCAGTTTCTCCACGAAGAGAATTAATCATTCCAATAATTGCTATTAATAGAAAAATTAAAAAAAGTTTTTTGGAATTCATATATTCATTATATCAAATTTAAGCTAAAAATTGAAATAAAACTAGTTCTATTTTACTTCACTAGGTGAACTTATTATAATTGATTATATGAGACATAATCAAGGACAAATAATGATAATTTGTGTGACAGTAATGGGTTCGATTTTACTGGTAGCCACAGTTATTGCCGGAATGTTGTTAAGATATCAGATTAGACAGGCTAGTGATATGGGGAACACCGTTAAAGCTATATGTGCAGCTGACACCGGAATAGAGTGGGAACTCTATAAATTGTTTAAAGACCAAGGTTACCCTAAACCGGTTTTAAGCAATGGAGCTACTTTTAGTTCTGAAACAACCACTCCAGCAGGTACAGTAGCTAGAGTTAAGTCAACCGGAGAATCTTCTAAAAATTACCGGACTTTGGAAGTAATTGTTACAAGGGAATGAATTTAAATGACTAAAGCAGAAGCAAAAAAGCGGATTGAAAAACTAAGAAAAGTTATTAATTACTATCGTTATGCTTATCATGTTTTAAACAAATCTTTAATTTCTGATGAAGCACTAGATTCCTTAAAGAAGGAACTTTTTGATTTAGAACAAAAATATCCTGATTTGATAACTCCAGATTCTCCAACTCAAAGAATAGGAGGAAAACCTTTAGAAAAGTTTAAAAAAGTGAAACATCCAGTTAAGATGCTTTCGTTTAATGATGCTTTTTCATTTGAAGATTTAAAAAACTGGTTTGAAAGATTGCAAAATTATTTAAATAGAAAAGTAAAACCAGAATTTTACTGCGAGCTAAAGCTAGATGGTCTAGCTATAGAATTAATTTATGAAAACAATATTTTAACCCGTGGTTCTACTAGAGGAGATGGAGTAATTGGTGAAGATGTTACTCAAAACTTAAAAACTATTGAAGCAATTCCACTGAGACTACTTGATCAGCCTGAGGTAATTAAAAATCTAAAGAAATGTGGATTAGAAAATGTTGCTAAAGTTTTGTCTAAAAACTGGCTTCAGAAACTTGTAGTTAGAGGAGAAGTGTTCATTACTAAAGAAAATTTCAGAAAGTTGAACAAACAGAGAATAGTCCAAGGAGTTGCTCCTTATGCTAATCCTAGAAATGTGGCTGCTGGTTCAGTCAGACAATTAGATCCAAAAATTACTGCAGAAAGGGAACTGGATTCATTTCAATACGATATCATTACTGACTTTCCGCCTTTAAACCAGCTTAAGGACTTAACTCATGAGCAGGAACATTTAATTTTAAAGTCGCTAGGATTCAAAACCAATCCTTATAATCGGAGAGTTTTTGGGCTAGATCAGGTGCTAGAGTTTAGAAATTATTGGGCCAAACATCGAGAAGAACTTCCATATGAAATTGATGGAATAGTGGTAATTTTAAATGATAACAAAATTTTTGCTGAGGCTGGAGTAGTTGGGAAAGCTCCTCGAGCGGCAATTGCTTTTAAGTTTTCTCCAAGAGAAGCAGAAACTATAGTAGAAGATGTTAAAATTCAGGTAGGAAGAACTGGAAAATTAACTCCAGTAGCAGTTCTTCGTCCAGTGGAAGTTGGTGGAGTAACCATTACTCATTCTACTTTACATAATTTTGATTTGGTTAAAAACTTAGATCTGCGAATTGGAGACACAGTGATTGTTTCTAGAGCAGGTGATGTAATTCCTCAGATAGTTAAAGTACTTAAAGAAATGAGAACCGGAAAGGAGAAAAAAGTTAAACCCCCTAAGGTTTGTCCAATTTGCGGATCTAAAGTTATTAAAGTTGGTGCTTATCATAAGTGTTCTAACAAGAATTGTGGAGCAGCTAGATTGAGATTTTTGTATTATTTTGTTTCTAAACCTGCCTTTGATATTGTTGGTCTGGGGCCAAAAATAATTAATAAGTTTTTTGATTATGGCTTAATCTCTGATGCTGCAGATTTGTTTTCTTTGAAGAAAGAAGATATTCAGGTCTTAGAAGGCTTTCAAGAAAAATCAGCTAAAAATGTTGTTGAGGAAATAGAAAAGAAAAAGAGAATTACTCTGGCTAGATTCATTTATAGCTTGGGAATCCATCAAGTTGGAGAAGAAACTGCTCAGCTACTTGCAAGAGAAGTGGTTTCAAAACTTAAACAAAAAAAGCCTGAAATTAAAATTAGCAAAATTTCAGAAATATTTAAAAGTTTCACTTTGGAACAATTAGAAAAAATAAAAGATATTGGGCCAAAAGTTGCTTCAGAAATTTATAATTGGTTTCATCAAAAATCTAATTTAGAATTTCTAAAAAAACTGGAAAGAGTTGGAGTAGAAGTGGAAGTTCCAGAGTTTTTGTATACTTCTACCTTAAAGCTTCAAGGAAAGACTTTTGTTTTAACCGGAGCTTTGAGTAAACTAACCAGAAATCAAGCTAAACAAAAAATTAGGGAACTGGGTGGAAATGTTTCTTCTTCAGTAAGCAAGAGAACCGATTATGTAGTTGTAGGAAAAAATCCAGGCTCAAAATATCAACAAGCCAGAAAGTTGGGCATAAAGATTATTTCCGAACCCGAATTTTTAAAAATGATTTCCTGAGAAACTGTCTCTATTAATCAATTTACAATTTTCAATTTCTAATTTTCAATCACTTTTCAATTTTCGACTTCCAACTTCCAACTTCCAACTTCTAACTTTTATTCGTAAATTTATTTATTATTAGCAATTGATTTTCTTGACTGACTATCTTTAATTGGTTAGTATTCTAAAAAGGTCGTTTATAAAGGTTGTTAATAAAAAATTATACTTATGAGAAAAAAATTAAATTACATTTTAATTTCTTTAATCATTGGTTTATCAGTAGCAATTCTATTTATTGCATTTACTGGCCCAGGAAATAAAACTCCAGGAGAAGGTTCACCAGATTTCTGGAAAGTAAGTGATTCAGGAGTCTACTTTAATGTTTCTGGAAAGAATGTAGGAATAGGTACTAACAATCCTCAATATCTTTTAGATGTAAATGGAGGAATAAGAATAGGAAATACTTTTAATATCAAAGAAGGAGTAATTAGATATCGTTCAGATCAAAAACAATTTGAAGGATATGATGGTTCTAACTGGATTCCATTTGCCGGCAACTGGACTGACCAGGGAAATTATATCTTTGCCAGAAATACTACCAGTCCTAATATAGTGGTAGTTGATGATAACGGCAACGTCGGCATCGGGACGACGAGTCCGAGTGGGGAATTAGAAATTTACAAAAACAGTGGGACATCAGACTTGGTTATTAGGGGTGATGTTGCTTCGGGAAGTAGACCTGGTGCAATTTGGTTTTTTAACGACCAGAGTACAGATATGGAAGATAATGTGGCTGCCATAACAGCAGAGCAGGAAGATGCTGATGGTGGCCAGCTCAGGTTCTACACAACAGATGGTGAGACATGGAGTATAGTAGTAATAGACAAGAGCGGCAACGTCGGCATCGGGACGACGAGTCCAGGGGCGAAACTAGAGGTGAATGGAGCTATTTACGGAAAAATATATGAGGATGATCGTCCTTATTTCCGAGAACTGGTAGAAGATGGCGTCACAGCTGCCGACCTATGCCCTGAAGGTGGAACACCAACCGGTGTCGTCAGTCCTAGGAAATCACTCACTACAAAAACAGGAGAAGAAATCTGCTCTGCATATTATGGGGGTGCAAAAAGCTGTGTGAATGTACATCAGGTGGCTCCTTGTGGTTCAATAATTGGCAATTATTATCCTTATTCAGCTGAATCCTGCACTACAGATTTTTCTGGTAAGTGGGCTCCTTATTATTGGGGTAGACCGGAATATACATATTTCTATAATGTATTAGGTTCTGGTGTAGGATGTTATGGTCTAAAATATGCATGTTGTCAGTAAAAATAAAACAAAACAGGCAACATCGGCATCGGGACGACGGGACCAAATTACAAATTAGAGGTAATTGGCGCTTTCCGAGCCTCTGGTGGGTGTACTTGTTCAGATATACTTTTTGAAAAAGATAAAAAGCTACTCTGGCGAATGTTTGAAGATGAAAATGGATTGTATTTAGAAAACGTAAACACAGGCAAGGTTTACAGGTTTGTTTTGCAGGAGGTAGAATAGGATACAACCCATCTCTCGAATTTTTAACCCAAATTCCTCCAAACCATCCCCATTATCGAAGTTGAACTTTGATAATGGCTGATGAATACTGACTTTTTGGGAGTTTATTCCTTAAAAACTTGAGAGATGCCTTTTAAAAATTCGAGAGATATTTCATTAAAAATTCTGGAGATAGGTTTTTAATTATTAATTCATTATCGAAGCTAGATTTTTCTTATTAACACTTTTTCACGATGGTAAAGTTTGTTAATAAGTTTTTAGATATTTGCCATCTTCTATCTTCTATCTTCTAACTTCCAACTTCCAACTTCTAACTTTTATTCGTAAATATCGTTTACTATTTAAGTAGTTTTTGTTATAATCAAATTAGGAAAATTATGAAAAAAAAGAAATCTCAGGCTTATACTGCTAAGGATATTTATGTCTTAAAGGGGTTGGAGCCGGTTAGAAAAAGACCGGCTATGTATATTGGTTCTACTGGCATTGAAGGTCTACATCATTTAATCTGGGAATGTGTAGATAATTCTATCGATGAAGCAGTAGCTGGCTATGCTAAAAATGTTCGGATAGAGTTGTTTAAAGGAGCTAGAGTTAGAGTTTCGGATGATGGTCGTGGAATACCAGTAGAGAAGCATCCTCGAACTGGAAAATCTGCTCTGGAAACTGTAATGACCATGCTCCATGCCGGGGCAAAGTTTGGAGGAAAGGTCTATAAAGTATCCGGAGGATTGCATGGGGTAGGAGTTTCCATGGTGAATGCTCTAAGTTCATATTTGAGAGCTGAAGTTTGTAGAGATGGTTTTAAGTATGCCCAGGAGTATCAATTTGGAAAGCCAAAAACCAAATTAGTTAAGGTTGGACGTTCTAAAACCACTGGTACAACTATTGAATTTGTACCCGATAATCAGATTTTTAAGGTTACCAAATTTAATTTAGATAAAATTATCAAGCATCTTCGACAGCAAGCTTATCTTACTCCAGGCCTTCGATTTCAGGTTATTGACTGGAGAGAGAAAGCTCCTTTAGTTTATGGATTTTGTTTTGAAGGTGGAGTAAAATCTTTTTTAAAGTATTTAATTGGTGAAAATCAATCTTTAGTCGAGCATCCATTTTATGTTCAAAAAATTCGGAATAACATTCAGGTTGAAGTAGCTTTGGTTTATACCAATGAAATTGAGACTGAAGAACTCAGCTTTGTTAATAACATTTATACTTCTGCAGGAGGTACTCATCTTACTGGTTTTCGTACAGCTTTGACCAAAGTTATTAATGATTTTGCCCGAAAAAATAATTACTTAAAAGAGAAAGATTCCAACTTTTCTGGCGATGATGTTCGAGAAGGTATGACTGCTATTGTCTCAGTTAGAGTTCCTGAACCTCAGTTTGAAGGACAAACCAAAGCTAAGTTGGGAACTCCAGAAGTTAGAACCGTAGTAGAGTCAGTGGTAAGTGAGTCATTTAGCGAATATTTAGAACGTTATCCAAAAGATGCGAAAAATATAATTGAGAAGTGCTTATTAACTTATAAATCCAGAAAGGCTGCTCGTATAGCCAGGGAATCAGTTTTAAAGAAAGGGGTTTTAGCTGGAGTTATTTTACCTGGAAAGTTATCTGACTGTAGTTCCAAAAAACCTGAGAATAGAGAATTATTTATTGTTGAAGGAGAAAGTGCTGGTGGTAGTGCCAAACAAGCCAGAGATAGAGAAATTCAAGCAATATTACCTTTAAGAGGAAAAATTTTAAACGTAGAAAAGGCCAGAATTGACAAGATTTTATCTAATCAGGAAATAAAAGCATTGGTTACTGCTATTGGCACCTCTATTGGTGATGTATTTAATCTTAAAGGACTACGGTATCATAAAATAATTATCATGACTGATGCTGATGTGGATGGGGCTCATATTCGAACTTTGCTTTTAACTCTATTTTATCGCTACTTTAAGCCGGTAATTGATAATGGACATCTTTACATTGCCCAGCCGCCACTTTATAAAATTCAATCTGGAAAACATATTGAATATGTTTATACTGAATCAGATAAGCAAAGAGTTATAAAAAGTTTTAATCATGAATTTTCAATACAAAGATACAAAGGATTGGGTGAGATGAATCCAGAGCAGTTATGGGAAACTACAATGAATCCAGAAACTCGAATTTTAAAGCAAGTTACTATTGAAGATGCTAAAGAGGCTGATAGATTGTTTGATATTTTAATGGGGGAAGCTGTAGCTCCCAGAAAAAGGTTCATCTTAACTTACGCTACTGCAGTGAAAAATCTAGATATATAATATGTTAAATAAGATAACCAGGTTTTTGAGAGAAAGTCGAGTAGAATTTAAAAGGGTAAACTGGCCTACCTTTAATCGTACCATGCATTATACTCTGGTAGTAGTTGGACTTAGTTTAACTTTGGCTGTTTTTCTAGGAATATTGGATTTTGTTTTTGTTTATATTTTAAGAAAATTTTTTGTTTAATATGGTTAAGTTTCCGGAAGAAACTAAAGCAAAATGGTATGCAGTTTATACTTACCCTGGTCATGAGGATGCGGTGGTAAGGTATATAAAACAAAGAGTTGAATCATTAGAAATGGAAGATAAAATTTTTGATGCAATTGTTCCCAGAGAAAAGAAGATAAAAATTGTTAGAGGAAAAAGGCAAGTGGTTGACGAAAAAATTTATCCAGGATATGTTTTAGTAAAGATGATTATGGATGAAGATTCCTGGTATGTGGTTAGAAATACGCCTAGAGTCTCGGGCTTTGTTGGATCTGATCCAAGCCATCCGACTCCATTATCTGCTCAGGAAGTAGAGAGCTTGATGGAGAGAATGGGAAAAAAAGAAGTTGAATTTGAGATTAATTTAAAACCTGGTGATACGGTAAAAATCCTTCAAGGTCCGCTAAGAGATAAGGAGGGCACTGTAGCAGAAATTGACCAAAAACAGAATAAAGTAAAAGTAAAAATTCCAATTTTTGGTAGAGAAACTACCGTAGAATTAGATGTATTGCAAGTTAAAAGGGTCTAAAATTGTATAGCACGTTTTATAGCACGTTGCATAAAACGTGGCATAATATCATGAAAGAAATTAAAACAATTCTAAAATTACAAATAAAAGCTGGGCAGGCCAATCCAGCTCCCCCGCTGGGACCAGCTTTAGCCTCGCATGGGATAAATATAGCTGATTTCTGTAATAAATTTAATCAACAAACTAAAGATTTAGGAGGTGATTTGGTTTCAGTAGAATTAAAGATTTATAAAGATCGTTCTTTTGATTTCAAAATTAAAACCCCACCAACCTCTTATTTACTAAAAAAGGCAGCTGGAATTGAAAAGGGTTCTGGAGAACCTCATAAAACTAAGGTAGGAAAAGTTACCAGAGCAGACTTAATTAAAATAGCTGAAAGAAAGTTGCCAGATTTAAACACTGATAGCATTGAACAAGCTATAAAGATTGTTGAAGGTACTGCTAAACAGATGGGAATAGAAATAATAGAAGAATAATAAATAGCAATTTCTTAAACATATGTTTATTGTTTTTGAAGGAGGAGAAGGTAGTGGAAAAACTACCCAGGTTAAACTGCTAGCTAGAAAGCTAAAACAAAATGGATATAAGGTATTGATTACTCATGAACCAGGTGGAACTGATCTTGGATTAAAAATAAGAAAACTACTTTTATTTTCCAGAAAACCAGTTGTTCCTCGAGCCGAGTTGTTTCTTTTTTTGGCTGACCGTGCCCAACATGTTGAAGAAGTGATAAGGCCAGCTTTAAAGCAGGGCAAGATTGTTATTTCGGATAGGTTTTCTGGAAGTACATTTGCTTATCAGTATTATGCTCGTCAGCTGGAAAATTTTGATGAAATTGAATTTTTAGATAAGTATGCTCGCCATGAAATCTGGCCAGATTTAACCATTCTTTTAGATGTTCCTTGCGAAGTTGGCTTAGCTAGAATTAAGAAAGACATAGCTAAAAAGAATAGTGTAAGAGATTTAACTGGTAAAAAAGGAATGAGCAGTTTTGAACTGGAATCTTTGGATTTTCATAAAAGACTAAGAGAGGGATATCTTCGTTTAGCTAAAAGGTATCACTGGAAAGTGATTGATGCAACTTTGCCAGTAGATAGAATTGCATCTCTTGTCTGGAAAGAAGTAGAAAAAATTTTATGAAATATATTCCTGTCATTGGATTGGAAATTCATTTTGAACTTAATACTAAAACTAAAATGTTTTGTTCTTGCTTGAATACTGAGGCTACTTTGCCCAATTCTAATGTTTGTCCAATTTGTCTGGGTCATCCTGGTACATTGCCAACTATTAATCCTGAAGCAGTAGAAAAGGTAATTAAAGTTGGCCTAGCTACAAATTGTCAGATTTCTGACTTTTCATTTTTTGAAAGAAAAAATTATTTTTACCCTGATTTGCCTAAAGGGTACCAGATTTCTCAATATACTTATCCATTATGTCAAAATGGTTATCTAGTGTTTAGTTCAAATTCAGATTTAAGTAAATTGGTAAAAATTAGAATTAATCGGATACATCTGGAAGAAGATACTGCTAAGTCTGTACATTTTGAAAGCTATTCTTTAATTGACTTTAATCGTGCCGGAATACCTTTAGCTGAACTGGTTACTGAACCAGAGATTAAAACTCCAAGACAAGCTAAATTATTTGCACAGGAGCTGCAGAAAATTTTAAGATACTTAGAGGTCTCTAATGCAGATATGGAAAAAGGACAAATGAGAGTTGAAGCTAATGTATCTTTGATTTCTCCTAATTCCAAAGAACTAGGAACTAAAGTTGAAATTAAAAATCTTAATTCATTTAGAGCAGTTGAAGATGGATTAAATTATGAAATTGAAAGACAATCCCAACTTCTCAATCGAGGAGAAAAAGTAATTCAAGAAACTAGAGGATGGGATGCTAAGCAACAAAAAACTTTTCCTCAGAGGAGTAAAGAATATGCTCCTGATTACAAATATTTTCCTGAACCGGATTTAATTCCTATAAAAGTAAGTCAGGTTTTAGATTTAAAGAGGATTAAAAAAACTATCCCGGAATTGCCTAGACAAAAACTAACAAGGTTTCAAAAACAATATCAGTTAACTGCAAAACAAGCTAATCAGTTAGTTGGCGATAAACAAGTTGCAGATTTTTTTGAGCAAGCTGCCTCAAAGACCAAAAATTATCAGTTATTATTTAACTACTTTACTACTGATTTGATGGGATTAATCGAGAAAAAGAAAGTTGATTTATCTGAAATAGATCCTGAATACTTATCTCAATTAATTAACCTGCTGGAAGCAAAAAAAATTAGAAGTCCCCAGGCCAAAGCAATTCTTAGTTTAATGGTGGAAACTAAAAAAAGTCCTCAACAAATCATTGAGCAGGAAAAAATTGGATTAATTAGTGATTTAGAAGAGTTAACTCAAATTGTTGAAAAGGTAATTGCCAATAATTCTAAAGCAGTTGAAGATTTTAAAAAAGGAAAGCTAACTGCCTTGCAATACTTAATAGGTCAGACAATGAAAGAAACTAAAGGACAGGTTGATCCTCAGCAAATTAAAAAAATTTTACAAGAAAAATTGACTTAAATGTTGGTTTAAATTAAGATTATAATAAATAATAAAATGAGCAATTCTGAAAAATTGAAACGAGAAAGAACTTTGGTTTTAATTAAGCCAGATGCAATAAAACGAGGGTTGGTCGGCGAAATTATTAGAAGAATAGAGCAAAGAGGACTTAAGATTGTAGCTTTAAAGATGTTTCAGCCAAACCCGGATGATTTTAAAGAACATTATCCAGAAACCGAGGAATATTTAAGGATTTTAGGTCGGAAGACCTTAGAAGATTATCGACAGTCCAATCTCGATGTTAAAAAAGAATTAGGAACTGATGATGAACTTGAGTTGGGAAAGTTGATTAGAGGTTGGCTGGTGGAGTTTATGTGCTCTGGGCCACTAATAAAAATGGTAGTAGAAGGATTACATGCAGTAAAAATGGTCAGGAAATTAGTTGGTTCTACTATGCCTGCTGATGCTGAGATGGGAACTATCCGGGGAGATTTCTCTGTGGATTCAGCTATTTTAGCTAATTCTCAAAAGAGAGCAGTTCATAATTTAGTTCATGCATCTGGAACTTTGGAAGAAGCAAAAAAAGAAATAAATTTGTGGTTTTCTCCGGAAGAAATTCAGGAATATGATTTAAAAATATGACTAAAATCGCTATCTTTTTAATTATTTTGGTAGCTGCTTTGGGAATTTGTTATTTCTATTATCGACAGAAATCTGAATTGAAATCTAAACCTTTGCCAGTTTCTACTACTAAGAAAGTGGTAATGGTTATAGCCTGGAGAGGTTTTAGAAGTGAGGAGTATTTTGAGCCCAAAAGGATTTTGGAACAAGCAGGTGTAGTAGTAAAAACAGCTTCAGTAGAAAAAGGAATTGCCAAAGGAACTGGAATAGGAAGTACCAAGATAGATTTACTGATAGGAGAAATTAATCCTCTGGACTTTGATGCAGTAATTTTTGTTGGTGGACCTCAAGCATTGCAATACCTGGATAATCAGAATTCTTATAGAATAATTAGGGAAACTGTTAAGTGTGGAAAAATTTTAGCTGCAATTTGCATATCACCTACAATTTTGGCTAAATCTGGAGTACTTCAAGGTAAAAAAGCTACAGTCTGGTATTCTGCAGTGAATAGGCAGCCAATTGAAATACTTAAAGAAAATGGGGCAAATTTTGTAGACCAGGATGTGGTTCAGGACGGAAATATAATTACTGCTAATGGTCCTGGAGCAGCCAAGAAATTTGGAAAAGCTATACTTGAAGCTCTGCGCTAATTGTTTATACTTTTTTTAACTTTAAGTACCAATTCTGAAATTGGGACTAGTTAAAATTATGATTAAAAACATCAGAAATTTTGTTATTCTTTCTCATGTTGATCATGGAAAGTCAACCTTAGCTGACCGCTTTTTGGAATTGACCAATACTATTCCAAAAGAAAAAATGATTCCCCAGTTTTTAGATAAGATGGACCTAGAAAGAAGAAGGGGAATTACCATTAAAATGCACCCAGTTCGAATGCTTTATCATAACTACATCTTAAATTTAATAGATACTCCAGGTCATGTAGATTTTTCTTACGAAGTTGAAAGAAGTTTAAAAGCAGTAGAAGGAGCAATTTTACTGGTTGATGCTACCAAGGGAATTCAAGCTCAAACTTTGTCAAATTATTATTTGGCTAAGAAAAATAATTTAACAATTATTCCAGTAGTTAATAAAATTGATTTAGTCTGTGCTAGAGTTGAAGAAACTAAGAAAGAATTAATCCAGCTTACCGGTGAAGATGAGGTGTATCTAGTTTCAGCAAAACTTGGAATCGGAGTGGAGAAATTACTTCGAGCGGTAATTGACAAAATTCCTTCACCAAAGGCAAATGAAGATACCTTTAAATCTTTAGTTTTTGATTCTTTATATGATGAGCATCGAGGGGTTGTAGTTTTTATTAGAGTTTTTAGTGGGAAGATTGGGCTTGGTCAGCAGGTAAAATTCTTGAATTCTAATGAGTTAGCTAAAGTAGTTGAATTAGGAATATTTAGACCAGAGTTTTTGCCAGTTCCAGAATTATCAGCTGGGGAAATTGGCTATTTAGCTACTGGAATAAAACAAGCCAGGAATTATTTGATTGGAGATACGCTGGTTGAGTTTAAACCTGAAATTGTAAAGCCTATTGCTGGTTACAAAAAACCTCAACCAAAAGTTTTTGCCAGTTTTTATTGTTTAAATCAGCCCATAGACAAGTTTAAGAAAGTTCTGGAAAAAATTTGTTTGACTGACCCGGCTTTTGGATTTGAACCAGAGGCATCCGAGCTGGGAAATGGGTTTCGTTGTTCTTTTTTAGGAACCCTTCATTTAGACATTATTAAGGAAAGACTAGAAGAACTTGGAATGGATTTAATAGTTTGTTCCCCATCGGTTAGATATCAGTTGATTTTAAAGTCAAGAGAAGTAATTTTTGCTGATTCTTTGGATAAATTTCCGCCAGCAGAAAAAATAAGTCAGATAAAAGAGCCATGGATAAATCTAGAAATTTTTTCTCCACCTAAGTACTTGTCAGCAATTATTGATCTAGTCAAAAAGTTTGGAGGAAATTATTTAGGTAGTGATAGTTTAGGAGAGGGAATTAGATTAAAATTTGAGCTTCCTTTGGTTTCTTTACTAAGAGGCTTTTATGATAGCTTAAAAAGCATATCTTCTGGCTTTGCTTCTCTAAGTTATAAACTAGCAGGTTACCGAGAAAATAACTTACAAAGAGTTGACATAAAAGTTGCCGACAAAATAATATCAGCGTTTTCTTTCATTGTTCCTGGTCAATTTGCCTACTTGGAAAGTAGAAAAAAATTGGTAAGATTAAAAAAAGTTATTCCAAGACAATTATTTGAAGTAAAACTTCAGGCCTGCATTGGTTCAAGAGTTATTGCTAAAGAAGTAATTAAACCCTTAAGAAAGGATGTGTTAGCTAAGCTTTATGGTGGAGATAGAACTAGAAAGAACAAATTACTGGAAAAACAAAAACTTGGTAAAAAGAAACTCAAAAAAATTGGTAAAGTAAGAATTCCTCAACAAGCTTTTTATGAAATTCTTAAATTATGAGGAAAGTTTATATTCTTAATGCTAAAGGAGAAAAGGAATTGTTTTCAAAAGCTAAAGTTTATCGTTCTTTGATAAAAACCGGTGTTAAGGCTAATATTGCTAAAGTTATTTGCAAAGAGATTGAAAAAGTTGTTTATTCTGGAATGAAAACTTCCGAAATTTTTAAAAAAGTAAGACAACTACTTAAAAGATATTCTCCTCAAACAGCTTTAAAGTACAATTTAAGGGAAGGTATGAGAAAACTTGGACCAACTGGATTTCCTTTTGAGAAATATGTTGGCAGAATTCTGGAGAGCCTTGGTTTTAAAGTGAAGCTTAATCAAAGACTGGATGGAAAATGCTTTAAAGGATATGAGATAGATTTTATAGCTCAAAATAAATATTTTTATATTGGAGAATGCAAGTACCATCAGTTTATTGGAAAAAGAGTTCATTTACCTACAATTTTAGCTTTTAAGGCAAAATTTACGGATTTAAAAAAGAAGGATTTGAAAAACAAAAGAGCAATTCCAATCTTGGTTACCAATACTAAGTTCAGTAATAACAGTATCAAATTTTCAAAATGTGCTGGGATTAAGCTACTTGGCTGGAAGTATCCTGAAAAACAAGGATTAGAAGATTTAATTGCTCAAAAAAATCTATATCCAGTTACAGTTTTGTCGATTAAAAAAGACTTACTGGATATTTTAGTGTCCGAAAAATTAATGCTGGCTCAGGATTTGTTAAAAATTGACTCTTTTAAATTCTGTAAGAAATACAAGATAAAAATAGAAAGGTTTAACCGAATTATAAAGCAAGCTAGAATGTTACTCTATGGCAAAACTTAAAAATGAATAATCTAACCGGCTTATTTTTTAAAACTTTAAATAGTGTTAAAAAGGATAAATTTTTAGTTAGTAGTGCTATTTTTTTTGGAGGCAGCCTTTTAGCAAGTGCTGGCAATTATCTTTTTCATTTTTTAATGGCTAGAATGTTAGCTATTGAAACTTATGGCGAGCTTCAATCTTTAATAGCAGTTTTTGTTATTATTGGTATTCCAGTTTCTGCTTTGTCTACTGTTTTAGTAAAATATACAGCTGACTTTAAGGCGAAGCAGCAGTTAGGTAAAGTTTTTAGCCTACTTTCTTTTTTTACTAAAAAAGCATTGTTTATTGGAATAATATTTCTAGTAGTTTTTTTAATTTTTAATGGTTATATTGCAAATTTTTTAAAGTTAACTTCTGGCTTACCAGTAATGATTTTAGCTATTAGCTTCTTGGTAGTATTTCCACGTTCCATTAACTATGGCATTATAAGAGGATTAGAAAAATTTAAATTTGCTTCAATTGTTCTTGTTGCTGAAGTTTTTTTGAAGATAGTGTTGGCAGTATTGCTGGTAAAAATAGGACTTACTTTAAATGGAGTTGTTGGCGCTGTTGTTTTGGCTGGTGTGATTAGTTATTTTATTAGTTTTTTTCCTTTGAGGTATCTATTTAAAGAGAAAAAGGAAAAAATTGAAACTAGAAAAATTTTAAAATATTTTTTCCCAACTTTTTTTATTTTGTTGTTTATAACCTTGCTTTATAATATGGATGTTGTTTTAGTTAAACACTTTTTTTCAGCTAAGACTGCTGGAGAATATGGAGCTCTGGCTGTAATTGGTCGAATTATTTTTTTTATTGGAGGGCCAATAGTATCGGTAATGTTTCCAATGACTGCTTCTGCCTATACCAGCAGAAGTAGCTCTACCAAAATTTTTAAAAAGAGTATTTTTTTGGTTAGCTTAGTTGGACTGATTGTTTTAGTTTTTTATTTTATTTTTCCAAATTTTGTTATTAAAATGTTGGTTGGCAGCAAGTTTTTAGCTATCGGCAAGTTTTTGGGTTGGTTTGGAATAGCAATGTTTTTATGTTCTTTGGTTAATCTGTTTTTGCAATATTTTCTTTCTATTGGTAAAACAAAGTGCGTTTACTTGGTAGTAACAGGAGTATTGTTGCAGGTAGTGTTGATTTCAGCTTTTCATAATAGTTTATGGCAAGTTATCTTTATAATGAATTCGGTAATGTTTTTGACATTAATGCTGTTGGTGGGGTATTATTTAAGGGTTAGTCGGCAAAAGGCTACGGTTATGAAGCCGGTATTGTGAGGTGTAAAGAGTAAGGCGTAATATGGAAAATAATCAAAATAGAAAACCAATAACAAGCTTTAGAGATTTAGAAGTTTATCAAAATACTTACAAAGCAATGCTAATAGTGATGAAAGAAATTATATCAAAATTGCCTGATTCTGAGAAGTACGATCTAAAAGACCAATTAAGTAGATCTTGTAAGGCCATCCCGCGATTAATTGCAGAAGGATATGCAAAACGGCACCAGAGAGCAGGATTTCAGAAATATTTAGATGATGCAATGGGCGAATGTAATGAAACTATTGTTAGTTTGGAACAATGTCGCGATATTTATGAGGTGGATAAAAGTTTGATTGATAGGTTAGTAGATGTTTATGACAAATCTGGAAGACAACTCTATAGATTGAGTATTGCCTGGGCTAATTTTAAAAGACGTCAAGCACGACCATTGAAGAACTAACAGTAACGAAATGTGTGTTTTGAAATCGTCAAATATTTAAAGGTTATGCTTACGAAGCCGCCAAACTTTACCGCTGAACGAAACGGGCATCGTAACCCATAAACGTTAAACAATTTGCAGTTATGAAAAAATTAATTTCAATTATAATTCCTGTTTACAACGAGGAGAAGAACATTCCTTTGGTCTATCAAGAGATATTAAAAATCTGGAGTGAATTAGAAAGTAAATATGATTATGAAATTATTTTTGTTGATGATGGAAGTCAGGATAAAAGTAGCGAAATAATAGAAAATTTGGCTGAAGTTGATAAAAAAGTTAAGTATATTCAATTTTCTCGCAATTTTGGCAAAGAAATTGCTACTTCTGCTGGAATCTATTATTCCAAAGGTGATGCAGCAATTATACTTGATGCTGATTTACAACATCCTGTAGAGTTAATTCCAAAATTTATTGAAAAATGGGAAAATGGAGTTGATATTGTTGTAGGAATCAGACAGAAGAACAAAAAAGAAGGACTAATTAAAAGAGTTGGTTCATACTGGTTTTATAAGATAATGAACCTTATTGGAGAAACTAAAATTGTTCCGCGGGCAACTGATTATCGGTTAATTGATAAAAAAGTTATTCAAGAGTTTAATCGTTTTACTGAAAGAAATAGAATCACTCGAGGATTAATTGACTGGCTGGGATTTAAAAGAGATTACATTTATTTTAAAGCTAACCAGAGAAAGTTTGGTAAAGCTAGTTATAGTTTTTTAAAATTAGTTAAACTAGCTTTGTCTAGTTTTGTGTCTTTAAGTTTATTTCCCTTGAAATTTGCCGGGTATTTAGGAATCACTATCACTTTCTTTTCTGGTATTTTTGGGGTTTTTATTTTGGTTGAGAAATATATTTTGGACGACCCTTTAAATTTAAATATTACTGGCACTGCTTCTTTAGCAGTACTGATTTTATTTCTAATTGGCATAGTTTTAAGTAGTCTGGGTTTGATAACCTTGTATATTGCTAATATTTATAGCGAAGTTCTTAATAGGCCAATTTATGTGATTAAAAAAAAGAAAAATTTTAATTTAAAAGAAGATAATAGGAAAACTAAAAATTGAATTTCTTTTTCTAGTAAAGTGCGGGTTTAAAAGAGTTTGAAGTTAAAATAATATGAAAATATTGTGGTTAACCTGGAAGGATAGAAAGCATCCACTAGCTGGGGGTGCAGAAATAGTTAATGAAGAATTGGCTAAGAGATTAACTAAAAATGGTTATGAGATTATCTTTATTGTTAGTGGATTTCCTGGTGCAGCTAAAAAAGAAATGATTAATGGTTATAAAGTAGTTCGCTTGGGAAATCGGTGGACAGTTTATTGGAGGGCATACCAATATTACAAAAAACACTTGTCTAATTGGCTAGATTTAGTAATTGATGAAATAAATACAGTTCCTTTCTTTGCAAAGTTTTACGTTAAAACGAAGAATATTTTATTCATTCATCAACTTTGTCGGGAGATTTGGTTTTATGAAATGTTCTTTCCATTGAATTTAATTGGGTATTTATTAGAGCCTGTTTATTTATGGCTTCTGCGGGATAGAAAAGTAATCACTGTTTCCGAGAGCACCAAAAAAGATTTAATAAGGTACGGTTTTAAAAAAGAAAATGTTTATGTTATTTCAGAAGGAATAGAGATTGAGCCACTAAAAAATTTACCGTCGGTTAAAGAAGTTAAAGAGAAGAATCCAACAATTTTATTTTTAGGTACACTAAGAAGAATGAAAAGACCAGAACAGGTAATTAAGGCTTTTGAACTTGTTAAAAAGAAGATAAAAAATTTAAAACTATGGATAGCTGGAGGAGGAAAAGGAAGATATTTTAAAAAGATAATGCGATTGATTAGAAACTCTAGGTATAAAAAAGATATTGTTTATTTTGGGAAAGTAAATAAAAAAAAGAAATATGAACTATTACTAAAGGCTCATTTACTTTGTGTTACTTCAGTTAAAGAAGGCTGGGGATTGGTTGTAGCTGAGGCTAATAGCCAAGGAACTCCAGCAATTGTTTACAACGTTGATGGCTTGCGGGATGCAGTGAAAGATAATAAAACTGGTATTGTTTGCCAGCAAAATACTCCTGAAAATTTAGCTCAAAACATTATTGAATTATTGAGAAATAAAGAAAAATATGATTTTTTGAGAAAAAATGCTTGGGAACTATCAAAGGAAATAACTTTTGAAAAGAGCCTAGGACAGTTTAAAAAAATTGTTGAAGAAATAAAAAATGAATAATCAACCATTAGTTTCAATAGTAATACCAACAAAAAACTCAGGAAGATTTTTAGAAAGGTGTTTAGATTCAATAAAGAAACAGACTTATAGAAACATTGAAATAATAGTTGTTGATAATAAGAGTGATGATAATACAAGAAAAGTTGCTAGAAGATATACTGATAAAGTTTTTGTAGTAGATGCAGGGGAAAGAAGTGAGCAAATAAATTTCGGCATTAAAAAAAGTAAAGGGAAGTATGTTTATAGAGTAGACTCAGATTTTATTTTAGATTCTAATGTGGTTAAAGAGGCAGTTGAAAAGTGTGAAAAAGAAGGATATGATGCAATTTGCATTCATAATACTTCAGATCCTACCGTTAGCTTTTGGGCAAGAGTAAGAAAGTTAGAAAGAGATTGTTACAAGGGTGATGAGTTAAATGTAGGGGCAAGATTTTTTAGAAAGGATATTGTTAAAGAAATTGGAGGTTTTGATGAAAGGTTAGTAGCGGCGGAAGATTATGATTTTCATAACCGGCTTTTAAAAGCAGGTTATAAAATTGGTAGAATTAAAGCGGAAGAAATTCACTTAGGGGAGCCAAAATCTTTGTGGGAAGTTGCTAAGAAACACTATTATTATGGAAAGACAATAGTCAGATTCATTGAAAAAAATAGAGGGAGGGGAATAAAGCAACTAAATCCTATAAGACCTGCTTTTATCAGACATTGGAAAGAATTCGCAAGACATCCACTTTTAACTTTCGGCTTTATAGTTTATCAGTTGGTTAAATATTTTTCAGGAGGACTAGGATATTTAAAAGCAAAATTAGGTTGTAAGGTTTATAATAAGCCAAAATAGGGCTTAGGTATAAATTTTTGAAGATAAATTAAACAAATGACCAACCAACCATTAGTTTCTGTAGTTATTCCTACATGTAATAGAGAGAGGAAGCTGACCAGACTGGTGAGTTCAATTTTAAACTCTAACTATCCTAAGAATAGATTAGAAATAATTGTAATTGATGATAATTCTACAGATGCAACATATAGGGATATCGAAAAATATCCAAATATTACAATCGTAAGGAATAACAAAAAACTTTTTCCATCAAAGTTAAGAAATATTGGGATAAGAAAGGCAACCGGAAAGTATATTCTTTTTATTGATGATGACAATGTGGTTGAAAAAGACATGATTTTGAATCTGGTTTGTTTTATGGAAAATCATAAATCTGTGGGAATAGTAGCACCCTTAATGCTATACTATGGAAGTAATCTTATTTGGTGTGCTGGAATTAAAAGGAATATGCTTACCAGCCTTACCAGTTTTTTGCTTAATGGCAAGGACTATACAAAAGTAAAGCTACCAAAGATAATAGAGTCTGATGATTTTCCAAATTGTTTTATGACCAGAAGAGATATAATTCTGAAGTATGGTATTTATTTTGATGAGATACTTTTTCCTATTCATTACGAAGAATCGGACTTTTGTCGAAAGGTTCATTCAAAAGGTTATAAAATAGTTATGTTCTCTAACGCTAAGGTTTGGCATGATGTTGGACTACCAGGAAAGCCTCATAATATATTTGATAACCAAAGCCCTCAGCGTTTATTTTACACTGCCCGTAACAGAATACTATTTCACAAAAAATATACTCCCTGGTATAAATATATCTTGTTTCTTTTCTTATTTTTACCACTTCTAACTTTCTATTATCTTTATAAAGGTATTGTATCTAATACAGAGAATAAAATCTTAAAGATAACTTCGTTCCTTAATGGTGTCTGGAAGGGCATTTTTATGTCAGTATGAAGATAGCTATAGTTTCAAAGTATGCTCCTGCTGATACTGGCGGTTTAGAATCTGTGGTAAATGGAATAATAAGTGTTATTAGAAGGTCAGGTTTTAATTTTGATATAACTGTCTTTTATCAGAGAAAAAGAAGAGGTGATAAATTTACTTCTGAAGAATATAAGTCCAAAGAGGTAATGGTGCCGGACATACCAGTTGTTTCGGAGGTTATTTATAATTTTATCTGTGGAATAAAATGTGCTTCGGGGAACTACGATATTGTACATACTCATGGTGTTACAGGTGCTGGATATGCTCTTATAAGAAGATTTATTAGAGATAAAGCCAAATTTATTCATACTTTCCATGGAATTTCTTACAAGTCTTTAGAGTGCTATGTTAAAAGATTTGGATTTCCAGGAAATGTATTGGTTCAAATCTATAGAACTATCATGTCTTACCTTGAAAAATTAGCCGGAAGGAAATGTGATGTTGCTGTTGCGGTATCTGAGGGAGTTAAAAGGGACCTGGTAAAGTATTATGGAATACCTGAAAGTAAAATAACTGTTATACATAATGCTGTTGATACAGAAGTTTTTTACCCGATGTCGAAAGATAAAGCCAAAGAGCTATTGAAGCTGGATAAGAGCAAAAAGTATATTCTTTTTGTGGGTAAAGAAGCTTTTAGAAAAGGGATGGACATAGCTATTAATGCTATGAGGTATTTAAAATTTGACAATATTGTGCTATTAATAGTAGGTCCAGCTAAGATTGACTTTAAAGAAGATAACATTATAAGCTTAGGAGAGCTTTCAAGAAAGAAAATGGTTTTTGTTTATAATACTGCAGAGGTTTTAATATTACCTTCAAGATACGAAGGGCATCCTATTACAGCCCTGGAGGCACTATCTTGCGGTCTTCCGTTGATTGTATCTAGAGAGTCAAATGTAGAGATTATTAATAAGAATCAAGGAATTGTAATTAATGAAAATAAGCCAGAATTATTTGCTACTGAAATAAAAAAGCTTTTGAAAAGTGAAGAATTAAAAGAAATGTCAAACTCGTGTCGAAAGCTAGCAGAAAAATATTCGGTTAATAATCAATACAAGAAATACTTAGAATTATATTTGAGTTTTTATGAATCAAGAAACTATTAGCTCCTGGTACAATAATTTTTATACCCGCAAAGAAGTAAATAAGAAATTGTCCCCATGGAGGCGTACAACATTTCAGCTTATCTGTGAACTAGGCTTGAAAGGTAAAATACTGGATGTTGGTTGTGGTGATGGAGGGTTGCTATTTGAACTAATTAAATCTTCAATGTTTGGTAAGGAAGATATTTATGGTATTGATATATCTAAATCTGCGATTAATATTTCACGAGCCCGATTGGGAATACCAGAGGAGCATCTTAAAACTTATGATATTGAATCTAGTGAATTACCGTTTCGGCAGGAATTTTTTGATATAGTGGTAATGAATGATGTTATAGAACATCTTCAACATCCTTTTAAGAGCTTACCTAAGACACTAAAAATGCTTAAAGTAAAAGGCCACTTAGTTATTTCTTTCCCTAATTATACAAATTTACCTTGGCTTGCACTTAGAATATTGGCAGAGAAATTAAAAAGACCGGGGTGGATAGTCCTTCAACCTGTTGACCATATATTTTTTTATAGAGGACTTAAGGATTTACTAGTTAAAAGGTTTGGTTTAAAGTTTATTACTAGCAGGGGCAGTGTCTTTTTCCCGCCGCTATTATATAAATTTGAACCTCGGATTTTCAGTTTAGTTTTGAATAAACTTGGATTAGCTTTTCTTTCATTTCACCCTGTTTTAGTTTTTAAGAAAAATGAGAAATAATACTATTATCGTAATTTCTGGTTCTTCAGGTTCGGGTAAGACAACTATATCCAGAAAACTATACTTTACCTTGTCTACTTGCGGCTTGGATGCTGTATATAGAGAGTGGGAAAATAATCCTGATGATTATTTCTTACTTAAAATACCGCTGAAGTTATTAATAAAGTTTTTTCCTAGAATACATAAATCCAATCTGGAGCGTTTGGTTCAGGGACCTAAAAACAATAAGTTTCCATTAAGGTTTAAGATATGGCCATTTTTTATCTGGTTAGATCGATTGGCCGAGATATTTTACTTGAGATTTTTTAAGCCGCATAATGTAACAGTAATTCATAGATACATTCATGGAGTATTGATTGCTCTCCTTGGATATTATGGATGGGGAAAAAATGAACTCATAGACAAGCTTTATTTTCCAAAACCAGATATTTTCATTATGTTGGATACTACACCAGAAGAGGTTATGAAGCGTGGCGCAGATTATCCGACCCTTAAAGATGCTGAATATTGGAGAAAAAATTTCCTAAATATTGCAGATAAAAATGGTTATCCAATAGTTGACTCTTCGTATGATGTAGAAACTACATTTAGAAATTGCTTAAGAGTAATTGTTTCAAGAATGATGAAAAATCAGGAAGATATGGTTCTGCACCTACTTAGTGATCCATATAACTACTACGATAGGGAATTATTAGAGAGAATAGATTTTAGAAAGCTGGATTATAATTATTTGTACTCCTATGTATTAGAACTTGGAATTGGCTTTCAGGCACTTGGCTCATTGCTTGAGTATGATATACCAGAAATATGGAGGAATAAGTTCAGTAATAAATTACTTGAACTTGAAAATTATTCCAGAAAAGTATCGAGTGCAATCAAAGAAATTCACAATCTTTTTAAGCAAAACAATATTAAATATGTAATGTTTAAGACCAATAGGCCATATAAGCATGTTTCTAGGGATATTGATATTTTGGTAGATGATTATAAGAAGGCATTTTCTGTACTTAAAAAAGATGGATGGGTTACAGACCTGGAGCAAATTCTACTTAGTGAAGTTCATTTAAAAAAAGGCAATATAGTATTGGACTTGCATGATAAAATAGAAAGGTTACCTAAGAAACTTCTTCTTGAAAATGTTATTAAAAATAAAGAAGAAATTAATATTCCAAAGCCAGAATTAGAGGTACTATCAATATTACTTGAATGTATAGAGGATTTGCAAATGGATTTAGAAGATATTCACTATATCAGGGGATTGGTTAAAGAGAATGATATAAACTGGAAGGAAGTATACAATCTTTCCAAAGTTTTAGGTGTTTATAAAAAAATAAATCAACTTCTTTCAATTGTTAGACTTAAAGACATTTTTTATTATTCTGGAAAATTAAGTAGAAAATTACCCGAGATTAAAGACTCTGGAATTGACTTTCAAAAGAGTTTAATATCTTTAGTTTATCAATTTAGATTAGCAAAAGTTAAAAAGAGATTATTATTTTTAAAATTAGCAATTAGACGCTTAATAAGCAGTCCTTTTAAGACAATTAGGGCGGGCTTTAAGAGATATATTTTTAGAAGGTAAAATTTATACATAAAACAATTAAATGATACCAATACTATCAAAATTACTGAATTGGATTAATTCTAAAGACAGGCGAGATTATTTTTTAGCTGGGATAATTATATTAGCTCTTGTTTTTTTAGAATACCGGCTACTTATCTTTGAAAGTATTAACTACATAGGAAAAGGATATTTTAAATTCTCAAAAATCCCGTTTACTTTAAAAGAATCATTTCAGTTTTTGCCCTTAATTTTAATAGATTGGGCTTCGCTTCCAGGAGGATGTGCTGTAACATTGCTAGCCGGACTTTATCATCTTTTGGGAGGATTAGCTATCTTTGCATTTATAAGAATCTACTTAAAAGACCTTTTTAAGGAAAATAATCTCTTTTTACCTGCTTTTCTTGGAACTTTATTGTTTATGTTTTATCCCTGGAACACCACAGGTGATAACTTTCCCACGTTGGTTATGGTTAGATTTTTATTTCCATTGGCCCTTCTTTGTGCATTTAAGGGTATAAAACATAATTCTACCTGTGCATTACTGCTTTCCGGAATAATAATTTCACTTGCAACTTTAGCTGACCCACGTGCTATTGTGTTTTTTATTCCAATTATTTTTTTTGTAATTTTACTGCCACATTTATTGATAAGGGAAACAGGAAATCTCAAGTTATACCTTTTTCGATTTATAGGTCTTTTAGTTATTTCTACAATTTTTTCTTCTCTTGAGATTGCATATAGAGTTTTAAAATCATTCTCAGCTGGAAAAGCAAGTATTCCTACAACAGTGGCATCTGCATTTAATCCAGATTCATTTATTCCAAATTTTAAATATGCAGATTTAATATCAACTTTTCAGGGTATTTCTTTCCTTGCAACAGGAGAACAATTTTTAAAAATTCTAAAAGAAATTCCGTTTCTTTATAACTTGTTTTTAATAGCTCCATTATTAGCAGTTGCTGTTATTTTTATGATTCTTCTCAAATATCATCGAACTCAGAAGTTGAGGGCTCATATTTTATCATTGGTTCTTTTTATATTAATAGTTATTGGACTATTTTCTAGATTGGTTCCGAATAAGTTGCCACTATTTCCAAGAATAGCTTGTAGTTTTGTAGGGTCTAAAATACCAGGTATCATAACTTCTCTATTTTTATTGTTCCGAACCGAAAGATTTTTGAATCTTTCAATGATGATTTTTTTGGGATTATCAGCTGGAATAAGCATAAAACTATTGCGGAATAGTCGAAATTCTTTCTTTAAAATACTTTTTGTTAGCGGTGTTTTAGTTTCTGTGGTAGTTGTGTGGGGTATTCCAGTTATCATGGATGGACACGGACTGGTTAATAGAGGAGGAATAATTTTTGAGATTGACGAAGAATCTTTAGCGTTGTCAAAGGTAATTAGTGATATAAAACCATACTCAGTGATAGATAAATCAATTCCTTTACAAAAAGGATCTGGCGGATTACCAAATGCACATTTCTTATCTAATGTTGAAGCTGGTGTAAAGCAATTTCTGGTAAGGTATAGCACAGAAACATCTAAAGGATTTAGAAGTCCAATTCTAATTGATAAGGATTATGATTTTTTGGCGCACTTGTTAAATCAGATGGGAGTTAAATACTTAATTTTGAATGGATATAGGGCTGAGCCAAATGACCCAGCAATGTTTAAAAAAGAACTTAACCAATCTCCCTATTTTAGATTTAGAAGTAAGTCAGGTAGTGTATATGGCTATGAAATCCAGAAAGAAATAAAACCCAAAATTGCTGATGGCCTGTTTGTTCTAGGCGGGCTGGAGGATTATCGAAAAGCATATCCGTTTTTTGAAAAACAAAACTTAGATGTTGCCCCAATATTTCTTGATGCTCCAGTAGATTTTACTGTTTTAAAAAGATTTCACTTTCCATTGCTAGTAAGTACTCATAAAACCAAAACTGACTTAATAGCAAGCTTTTGTATTTCACATAAAGACGCAGAAATACTAACTCCTGCAAAGTGGAAAACTGGAACTTGGAATAGATTTGTTCGCTGGTCTCCGGGGTACATTATGGATACAATAAGCGGAATGTGGTCTCACATACTGCCAGACCTTATAAACTATGAATGGAGTTACACCTATAGACCGGACTATGGCAATGTCTTTGTAATAAATGCTGAAAGTTCAATTTCAACCGAAGTAAATTTAAATCCCGGTAAATATAGAGTTTTGATACGTGTCTTAATGAATCCTAGAGGAGGTGTTATAAATTTAAAATTAGGAGGTTTCTCTAAGGATATTGTTACAAAATGGGATTATGATAGCAGTGAGTTTATCTGGAAAGACCTTGGAGTATATGATTTTACTGGTTCTAAACTTAAGGTCATTCTGAGAAGTTTTGAAGGGGTAAATGCAGTTAATTTAATAGTTGCTATTCCACAAAAGGATTGGGAAGAAATAACAAAGAAGGTAAAACAATTTATAAAGGAGCGTGAAATTATATATATTGTGGATCCAGAGCGACAGAGAACTAATCCTACAGATGGTTCTGTTGCAACAGAAATGAAATTACTAAAATCAGGTAGTTATAAAGCTTCATCCCTTTCTAATGTAAAGTTTGAAATAATTCAGGATTCAATACTACAGTCAAATAACCAAATTACATACTTTCAGGGTAAATATATAACCATTTCTTTTCCTAAATATAGAGATATATTGTTTTCTTCTTTTTTTGAAAAAGAAGAAGGTTTGTGGACTGATCTAGATTCTAGATTTTCAGTCTCCTATGTTAATGATGGATATGTAGGCAAATCAATTCTTGTTTCAACTACCACTCAACAACCTGGTAGCTGGAGCTGGATTAAGGGACCATTAATTGAGGTTAAACCTAATCATAAATATCAGTTTAAATCTGCTATGAAGTGGGAAAATGTTGTTCAATCTCACATATCTATTGATGGTATTAAAAAAGATGGTTCAGTTGTTAGATTGGGTCTTTTGCCTTCAGGAAAAGATGGTGAATCAGATTGGGTTGAGTATTCAACCATTAAAGAAATTCCTTCGGATATAGTAAAGGTTAGGTTTGTGCTTAATGCTGGCTGGGCTGAAAAAAGTGATAAGCCGGCTAAAACATGGTTTGATAACATATTGATAAAAAGACTGAAGACCTCAAAAAAAGGTAATCAGGCCATATTGCTTCATACTTCTGAATTAGGTCAAATTTATAATAACTCAGATTTCAAAATAGTTTCCTATAAGATTAATGAATACAACAAGACTCATAAAGGATATGATATCAGTTTGAAAGGAAGTGGTGAAAAAGTCTTGTCAATTCCAGAAATTTATGATGGCATGTGGAAATTAGAAAATTCAACATTTCAATCTATAGCTGTTCCTGTGTATTATATCCTTAATGGTTTTGCGATAAACTCCTTTGACAATCAAATTCATCATTTTACTCTTTATAACACTAAAGAAAGATTGGATAGAATATTAGAAAGTTTTTACTTTACTAGTTTAATTTTCATATTGTTTGGAATGATTGTTTTTTATTGGATTAAAAGAAGTCAATTTTTTAAATGATTCTATGAGAGAGATAAAATTAACTATCAGGATACCAGAATTACTCGAAATAAAGAAGTTTATAAAACTTCAAGTTATCAAGATTTTTAAAAGAACCAAAGAAGACATAATTAACAAGAAGGTATATACAGTTTTATTGATAGTCATTTTTGGCTTATTGTTTTGGAAATTTGCTTTTAAAGTAGCTATTTTATGGACAATCTTTTGGCTTTTTTTGTTCTATAACTGGGAAGATAGGGTTTTAGCTGGAATTGCTTTGGTTCTTTTAGTTGGTTGCCCGATATTTTTGATTACTGGAAGAAAAGTTATTGCTGAACAAATAGCAATTTATGCTTATTACTTTATAGTGATGACTGTAGCTTTGCAGATTGCAAAATTATGTGGCTTAGACAGAAGAATAAGATTGCATATTTAGTTTATACTTTTTTAGCAATTTCTATTTTATTACCCCTGTTGAAACCAGGATATATTTTCGCTATGGATATGGTTTTTACTCCTCGTTTAAGATGGCCATCAGAATTTAATTTTCCCGGTGCTGTTTTATATTTGTTAAACTTTATTTTACCCAGTCAGATTATTCAAAAAATTCTTTTGTTTTTAGTCTTGTTTTTGGGTGGTGTCGGGATGCACAAATTAGTTCCAGTAAGGAATGAGTTTGCTAAATACTTTGCCGGCATTTTTTATATTTTTAATCCATGGATTTATTCCAGGTTTTTGTATGGGCATTTATACTTATTAATTGCTTATGCTCTGATGCCATTTGTAGTTAAAACAATTTTTAAATTTTTGGACCAGATAAATTTCAAAATTGCCCTGAAGTTAAGTTTATGGCTGATTTTAATTGGTTTTATCAGTCATCATTTTATTTTTATGGCAGTTTTATTTTTTGTGATTTCTGTTCTGGTTTATATTTTAAAGAACTTAAAAGATTTGCCTAAAATTTTAGAAATTTTAAAATTTACAACTTTAATTGGATTAATTTTTTTAATTTTATCAAGCTGGTGGATTGCTCCTTATTTCAATAAAAGTTCTCCTCAAGGGCAATTTATTCAGCGGTCCATTGGTTTAAGTGACCTAAAGGCTTTTCAAACTGAACCGGATGCAAAGTATGGGGTATTACTAAATGTTTTGGCAATGTATGGCTTTTGGGGGGATAGGACCGAACAATATGTGGTTCAGAAGGATGTAGTTCGAGGCTGGTTTTGGTTATTTTTGATTATCCTAGGGCTGGTAATATTTGGCGCAATAAGTAAGTTAAAGGAATATAAGGCAATTGTTTTAATTCTAATTGGAATTATTTCCTTTGTTTTATCAGTTGGATTTGCTTATCCACCATTTAGGTTATTGATAAATTTTTTAAATCAGAATCTTTTTATTTTTAAGGGTTTTAGGGAGTCCCAGAAGTTCAGTGCTTTGTTAGTTTTAGTTTATGCTTATTTTGGAGCTTTGGGAATTAACAGCATAGTTGAAGGTTTAAAAGTTAGAAAGTTAGAAGGTTTAAAAGTTAGAAAGTTAGAAAGTTTAAAAATGTTTTTGTTAGCTTTTTTGATTATTTTGCCAATTCTTTATTCTCCAATGATGTTTTGGGGCTTTAGAGGACAGCTTTCTGTTTCTGATTATCCATCAGATTGGTTTAGGGCAAATGAAATTTTAAATCAAGACCAAGATAATTTTAAGGTTTTGTTTTTCCCCTGGCATCAATATATGTTATTTAGTTTCACTAATGGTAAAGTAATTG
>Ga0190361_1000062_pt1 | contig 43687 bp, 42 predicted proteins | sample 48721845_MG_FD_161273 | JGI IMG/M metagenome (GOLD analysis project Ga0190361, IMG submission 161273) | Hydrothermal vent microbial mat bacterial communities from Southern Trench, Guaymas Basin, Mexico - 4872-18-4-5_MG | ecosystem: Environmental > Aquatic > Marine > Hydrothermal vents >... | reverse complement strand
GCTGAGTTCCTTCTGCAGGGGTTTCCAGTCAATCAGCCTATCTATCTTCAGCAGGAAATGATTAGAAACCCTCTGTTCAGCTGCCATATCAAAGAAAGATTTCTGCGGCTTCTTTTCTCCTAGCACGGTGAGCCTCCTTGTTAACTTGCGTGATCGGACGCAATCTTACCATCTCTTCAGAGAAGAAGCCACGACTTTTGCAGGAGTCTCGGAAATTCAACTTCAGCTCTGAGATCATCCGACCTGCATGACATCAACGGCAAGGTCTTTCAAGGCTTAAGTCTCCTCGAGCCAAATAACTCTCCTTGCCTTGAGGAGCTGGGAATTTCTTGGCCTTCTATGGCCAAGACCACACGGTGATAGGAATCGATCCACAGGGTGCCAGCTACCAAGCGGTAGATATCTTCTTTCTGTTTAAGCACTTCTATTTTTGCTTCATGGGACATAGAGTCCAATTCCATACTTCCTCACGGATTATTATGAAGCTTTTTTACTATTATGGATTGCAAAAATGTTTTCAACTTTTCTGCTCTTTTTATGTAACTATATTCATTATAAGTCAATTGGGCATTTCTGGCCAAGCTTTGAGCCAATTGATGGTTTTTTACAATGGTCCTTATTGCGTTGGCTATAGCCATAGGATTGTCCGGTTCGACTAAAAGCGCATTAAATCTATCTCTTAAGACCTCTCTAACACTAGAGCGGTTAGTAGCAATTATAGGTCTTCCTAGGCCTAAGTACTCATAAATTTTCATTGAAGCGGTATATTCGCGAGGACCTCCTCTGGTAGGAGCTATTAAGATATCAGCAAGAGGCAACAGTTGTTGTAATTTTGCTGGCGGCAAATAACCATAAAATTTTACTCTGTCCTCAAGTTTCAGTTTTTGTGTGAGTTTTTTTAAGGAATTTGAAAGTTCTCCTTCTCCTATGATGTGAATTTTGATAGATATTACATCTTTGATGTAATATATTGCCTCAATTAGAACATCAATTCCTTGTGAATATTGAAGCTGGCCTACATAGAAAATGTTCCAATCAGAGATTTTAAAAGGATCAAATGGTTTAAAGTGGGAAGGTACAATAGGCAAGCTTGCTAAAGGAAAGACTTCAATTGGCACTTTTGGATTATATCTTCGTTGCACAATCTGCTTTAAAGCAAAAGTTGTTGTGGTAATTCCATCACAGTTAGTTATAACAAAGGCTTCCCTTAAATTGACCGTTTCCTCTTGCTCTTTCAAACACAGCAAATCATGAACATCATAAACTATTGGCTTTTGATGGTATTTTTTGCAACTTAAAAGTGTTTTTGCGATTTTTAACTCAGATACATATATTAAATCTATTTTTTTCGACATCAATATTGCTTTTATTACTGCTAAAGGTCGGTACAAAAACTTAGCAGAAATCCGTCTATTCCACAAATATGCGTGACTATAAATGAACTGTATTTCCAAATTAGCACACATGGGTAGCATATAATAATTATACAATTCTTTTAAATTTGCTCGAATATTTGGTGTAAATAAACTGATTTTACAACCCGCTTTAGCTAAATAATAGCATGTGTAAAATACGTACTTATCGTGAGCTTTAGTGGTCATTAGGCTTTGGTTCAAAAAATATGCAATTCTTGGATGTTTGTCAATTTTATTTGATAAACCTTGCCTTTGTTTTTTAGGCCTGTGGAATAACATGATATCCCCCTGACCATTCCTGATCGAGCAGTTGCATGGTGTCCATCTGAAGATGCTCAAAGGGCCTGAGGGAGGCTTTTAGTGCCTTTAGGTCCTTGCGCCTCCGGTGCTTCCTCCGAGGCCTTCTAAGCAGCCCCTCCTCCCTCCAGATCCTCCTTATGGCCTTGTCTGAAAGCTCAAGCCCAAAGTGCCTCTTCAGCTTCAGGGCACCCCATGAGGGAAACCTCTTCTTTAGTTCCAAGACCCTCTGCCTCTGCCCTTCGGTGATGGACCGCCTGGGGTCCTTCGGGGCATGGCTCCTGTCCTCAAGGCCCCCTGTAGCCCTGTTCCCGAACCTCGTGAGCCACTTCCTGACCGTTTTAGGGGTGGTCTTGAAGGACTGGCAGTGGGCTTCACCCCGTGCTCTGAAGCCCAACAGACCATCTGATAACGCAACGCGTTGGGGGCTTTACTCAGCCTCATCTCCTGCTAATTAGGCAGATGTGGGGATTTTCCTTGGCAGAGGGTGAAGATCAGGGTCTACCCCATGGGTCCCCTCCTTATTCATTATTCATTCAAGCTCCAATGCCAACCCCTTCAGCCCCCCCCTCCCCCCGTCCCAAAACCTCGATCACCCGCAGGGTTACCATGTATGTTCCATGTCATACCTTGCCTTTGATTTCATCTTTAGATATAATAAAAAATAACTGAACGCAATAGGTAAACCTCTATAGCCTCTAAAAATTAGCGAATAGTAATGGTAAGTGTCATTATTCCGACTTACAATCGGGCTAACATGATAAAAAGGGCTATAGATAGCGTTTTAAGGCAAACTTATCAATATTTTGAGATCATCGTCATAGATGATGGGTCTAATGATGATACGTACCAAGTTGTGCAGAGTATAAACGATTCTCGCATACGGTATATCCGTTTAGATAGAACTAAAGGGGCAGCTGCTGCTAGAAATGAAGGAATTTTACAAGCTAATGGAGAATTAATAGCCTTCCTTGATTCCGATGATATTTGGATGTCTAAAAAGCTTGAAATGCAAGTAAACACCTTTTTGAATGATGATGTAGGACTGTGTTATACGAGTATTCTTTTAATCGATGAAAAAGGAAAAGTTGTAGGAAAACATAAAGCTACACATAGTGGCTATATTTTTAAAAAGCTCTTAAAAAAAAACATTATTGGTTCTGCATCTTCAGTAATGGTAAAACGGAATTGCCTTGACAAATGTGGTTTATTTGATGAATCTCTAACACATAGAGAGGATTATGATCTATGGTTAAGAATAGCAAAACACTACAAAACAGCTTCTGTAAGAAAAACGTTAACCATACAATATGTTCATAATGCTTTTCGGCTAAGCACCGACTTTAGTAAACGGATCACGAGCTATACATATTTTTTGGAGAAACACAAATCAGAATTTGGACAACATCCCAAAGCTCTAGGAAGGCAACTCTACGGATTGGCAGCTATCTACCTGCGTACCGGTGATAAAGTCAATGCAAAAAAATTATTGTGGCAGTCCTTCAAAATATCTCCCCGGATCAAAACTTTAGTAAAGTTGATAAAACTTTGTACGGTAAGAGAGGTTCTATAAGACACGATTTAATATAATTTGACCTTCATCTAATGGAAGAAGAGAGGTAAACCTTTTTATAAATCTAATTTTATCCAATTTCCTAACGTTAGTTCTTTGAAGGGATGTTTCCATCTGACGAAGAGATCGCAAAATATACTTTGTTTTCCATTTTGTAAAAACGACATCCTCAGAGTCAATGAGACAGAATTGCCATCCTTTTTTAGTTTTACAGACCATTATGTGGTGTGTTTTGAAGTCTTTGTGCCAAATTTTGACGTCTCGTAAGAAAAATAGAAATTTAACGAATTCATCCAGAAAGCGTCTCTTTTGTTGGACGTTTGCTTGACAGATAATTCCGACATAATGATGAAATTCAACAAAACCTTCAGGAGAATCATAAATAAGGAAGGCATTCTTTAAAAAAATACCTCTCCAGTGTTCAACTAACGCAAGAGGCTTAATTCCCTTTATGCCATAAGCAACTAAAAGATTGGCGTTTAACCAAGCCTTTCTTGGTTTTGGAAAACGAAAAAATTCTTTTAGCCCGCGAAAACAAGTCAAATAACGGAATTCTTTTACACAAATTCTTCTACCAGAAGAATAAAAAATAGTGACAGCACTTTTTTCTGTATCTTTGACAAGCCCTTTCTTTGAACAATCTACAATGTCCTTATGCTTACTAATTATCTCTAACACCTCTTCAGTATTTATTGTTTTTTGGCTGAAAATTATCATATGCCCAATTTTGGTTTTGCGAAAATTATTAGAACTTTTTAAACAATCTTTTTTTAAATGATGCAAATGTCTCTTTTGAGCTCTATCAATCCAATTCTCAATTTTTGACAGCAAGTCAATATTATTAACAGTGCCGTAATTTGACATAAAGTTCTTTATGAGCTTTGGAGACTTAAGAGGATACAGAAGACAGGCTATGTCCCACAGACGTTCTGATATAGATGTACCAGTTTTACGTAAACGATGACGATGTAAGTGTATTATATATGGAATGTCATCCTTTATCAAAATATTCTTAGGATGGAAATCTTTGTGAAATATACCCGTATCATGCATTCTCCTAACAGTTTTAGCCAATAATGGCATGATTTTTCCAAGGTTTTTTTCTTTGAGGGGGCATCCTCCTTGAAGGGCCTCTGCCACGAAAAATGTCTTCTTGGGAATGCTGCTCTCCCTACCCCATGCAAAGGGCCGCGGGACGGGGACACCAGCTTCCTGAAGCCTTTTTGCACCTTCCCACTCCCTTTCGGCCCGTGAATTCCTGAAGAAGAACTTAAGCCTCTCTACAGGTTTTAATCTATAGACCTTCACGAATAGCTTTAGGCCATGTCCGTCACAGATAGCGGCCAGTTGCCTCCGTCCCTCTGAGATCACTTTCCCGTGCTCTCTGACGTATCCCTCTGGGTCTTTGAGCAACTCTTTTGGAAGGTACTCCTCAGCACCCTGAGCTAAGGTCCACTTAACCCCTCTTCTCATCCTCGCAGAATCCGTGCTCTAATTCCCAAAGTTTGGCGTACTTTAGGAAGACATAGTACGCACTTGCCGCTGCTGCGATGAGCCCAGGGATTCCGTCCATAAACCCCCTTTTGAGAAGGTAATTTTTAAGAAAACGGAAAGGGGGATGCAAAACCAACTTCCATAGCCGAAAGGGCCGACCCTCTTGCAGCAACCCCTCGGCGAAGAGCCCGGAGTATCGGTTCATCCTCTCCATATGATCCGTAAGGTCCCTGAAGCTGTAATGCAAAACCACATTCCTCAACTTCTTCACCGGCCCCTCAATCCGCACCTTGGGGTCCAAGGGCCTACCCTCCCAGCGGCCACGGGTGCGATCGTGGATCCGGAGCTTGTAATCCGGATACCAGCCCCCATGTCTTATCCACCTTCCGAGGTAGTAAGTCATCCGCGGGACGAGATAGCCCGCCCACCGTCCACCATCGGACCGAAGGGCCTCCCTTATCTCTTCCGCAAGCTCGGGGGACACCTCCTCGTCGGAATCCAGGAACATCACCCACCTGTGGCTGGTGAGGTCTACGGCATGATTGTACTCATCCCGATAATTGGTCCACTCCTTCTGAAAGAAGCGATCGGTGTAACGACGACAGATCTCCGGGGTGCGATCTGTGCTGAAGTGATCGAGTACCACTACCTCGTCGGCCCACTGGACGCTCTTTAGGCACCGCTCGATGGTATCCTCGTTGTTGTAAGTGAGGATGTAGACGGAAAGACCCCTATCTTCCATCTCCCCCTATTCTCCTGACAGCCTCCAGTACCTCTTCGACCTCAATGCCCCTCATGCAGCGATGGTGTTCCTCGGGGCAGATCCGTTCGAAACACGGACTACATGAGATCTGATGCCTGATGATCACGTGTCCATCCCCTACGGGGGAGGTAAGGGCAGGGTCTGTGGAGCCGAAGAGAGCGACCACCGGGGTACCCACCGCCGCCGAGAGGTGCATCGTACCCGTGTCGTTGGTGACCAAGCAACAACAGCGTTCAAGGACCGCCGCGAGCTCCATCAGGGACGTACGGCCCGTCAAGTCGAGACAGCCCTCCCCTATCCCCCGAGTGATCTCAGCATTCCTACCCTGCTCTCCAAGCGTGCCGAAGAGGAGAACCTTGTAGCCGTCCTCAACGAGCCTCCTCCCCAGCTCGATGAAGCGTCCTTGAGGCCAACACTTCGCCTCTCCGTAAAGGGCCCCGGGGTTAAACCCCACCTTGGGAAAACCACCAACCCCCCCTTTCCTGAGGACCCCATCTACCCTCTCCCTCATCTCGGCGGTCACCGTGACCTTAGGCGGTCCCACTTCAGAGACCTCACCAAAGACCTCCACGAGCTTCAGATAATACTGAACGCGATGAAGCTTCAGGGTTTCGGCATCCCTCCTCAGCCTGTGGGTCAGGAGCCAACCCCTCCCCTCAGACGAATACCCAACCCGAACCTTTGCCCCTGCCAAGAGACCGGTGAGGGCAGAGAGGAAGGAGCGGGGGAAGGTGAGGTAAAGGTCCACCCCTTCCCTTCGCAGGGAGAGGGCGGTTTCCACCTCCGCCCTCTTTGAGCCATCTCGGATCGTCACCACGCGGTCCACTGCAGGCTGAGCTGACCAGAGCTCCGAGAGATAAGGGCGGGTCATGAGGAGGATTTGGGAGGTGGGAAACCTCCCCCTCAGAGCCTCCACAGCGGGGAAGGCAAGGACTGCATCCCCTAGCCAGTTGGGAGCCCTAACCAGGATCTTTTGAGGGACCGTGGCGCTCATTGACTTTTTTAGCAATCTTAGCCTAAAAAGGGGGGAAAATGAAGTTGGACGCCACGGCAAAGACGCATCTCCTCGCCTTGACCGTCCTCGGGACCACGGTCCTCCTCTCCAAATTGTGGCAAGGGGATATGCGCGGAGACTCCCTCTTTTACGCAGAGGTGGCGAAGGAAATCCTGAAGACCGGCGACTGGCTGACCATGCACTTTGCCTACGAGCCCTATTTCAACAAACCACCCCTCCTCTTCTGGCTCACCGCCATCAATTACAAGCTCTTCGGCATGACGTCCTTCAGCGCAAGGTTCTGGTCTCCCTTCATCGCCCTTTTGTGCGGGTTGGCCCTCTATCTTCTGGCCTCTCAGGTCTTTGACCGCAAGGTGGCCTTCCTGTCGGCGATGATCCTCTTCATGACCAGGGATTTCATAAAGGACAACATGGGCCTGAGGATGGACTCTACGGTGACCCTATCCATCATCCTCTTTGTCCTGTTCCTATGGAGTGGCACCTCGTGGAGGCACACCATAGGGGCTGGGGCGGCCCTGAGCATAGGGCTCCTGGCCAAGAGTTATGCAGGGCTTTACGGCCCCCTTATCTTCGGCCTCTACCTTGTCCTGATGGGACAATGGCGCCGCCTCCTCAGCCCTCCTTTCATCAAAGCCGTCGCTCTCGGGCTCTTGTTCTTTTCCCTCTGGTTGATCCCGGTCTGGATTGCCAATGGGGAATCCTTCCTCCGGGCCTTCATAGGTAGGGAAACCATCGCGACCCTGACGGGGATGAAGCCCTATTCCAAGGGTAAGATCTACTACCTCAAGGTCCTCCTTCAGACCTACTGGCCATGGTTGCCATTGCTACCCCTTGCCCTGTGGAAGGTCTGGGGGAAAGCCCCCAGGGAAGGTAGAATCCTCGTCCTCTCCTGGATCGCAGTGGTGGCCTTCTCCCTTTTGTTTCCCAAGCCAGAATACGGCCGTTACATGATGCCCCTTTATCCAGCCTTCGCCCTCGCCATCGGGTTCTTCCTCGGTGGGCTCATGAAAAGAGAGACGATCGACAAATTAGCCAAGACGGCCTTAGTGGGAGGTACAGTGGCTTTTTTCATCATCAACATCTTCCCCTTGCAGTTGCACAAGATCTCCTATGCCAAGCTAAGGGAATTGAAGCCGCTGGTGGATTATCACAGGGCCCATGGGCTAACAGAGGTATATGTCTACAGAACCCGCTACAGGACCCCCCATGCGGTGATCTTCTACCTCGACGTGGTGCCCAAGGCGCTGAAGTCCCTTGCGGACCTGCCCGTCCAAGGGCTTGTGATCGCGGAGTCAAGGGGGAGAGGGGATCTCCTCACAGGCCCGTGTACTGAACAGCTTTACAACGGCAGCTATTCCCTCTTTGTATGTCGTTGATGGATCTCAGAGTCCTCCACATAGATACCGAGCCTACTTGGAGGGGGGGTGAGAACCAACTCGGCTTGTTGATCGGGGAACTTAGTAGACGAGGCGTCACCTCCGTTTTGGTGGGCAAGAAGGGGTCGGCCCTTGAGGAAAAGGTTCAAAAGCTTGAGGCGAAGGAGGCCTTCTTTTTGCCCTTGCGCGGAGAGTTCGACATCCTTTCTGCAAGGAAGATAGCCCGCATCGTCGATCAAAGGGCCATACCCATCATCCACTCCCACACGTCCCACGCCCACACCTTGGCTTTTCTAGCGAAGCTCCTGTCCCACAAGAGGCCTAAGGTCCTCGTGACCCGAAGGGTGGATTTTGACATCTACAAAAAGGGTACCTTCAAACCTTTCACGTTCCTTAAGTACCGGTACATGGCCGGCCATTTCATCGCCATCTCCGAAAGGATAAGGGACGTATTGCTCCAAGGGGGGGTGCCTGAGGAGAAGATATCGTTAGTCTACAGCGGGGTGGATCCCCAACGTGTCAAAGGGGGAGACGGCAGCTCCCTCAAGCAACGCTACAAGGTGGAAAAAGGAGAGACCGTCCTCGGTAACATCTCCTACTTCGCCGACCACAAGGCCCACGAGGACGCGATTGCAGCCCTCAAGATCGTAAGGGAAAGGGGACACAAGGCGCGGCTCTTCTTGGCCGGGCACGGTGAAAGGGAACCACACCTCAGGAATCTGGTGAAGGCCCAGGGGTTGGATGACGTTGTGACCTTTCTCGGCTACTGGGAGGAGATACGGGACCTTTTGGCCTTCTTCGACCTCTTTGTGGTCAGCAGCAGACAGGAGGGTCTTTCCACCTCCATCATCGATGCCTTCTTCGCCGGCTGCCCCGTGGTGGCCACCGACGCCGGAGGGATCCCAGAGCTCGTGAAGGACGGCCTCACAGGGCTCCTGAGACGCAAGGGAGACCCCTCCTCTCTGGCCGAGGGGATCATATACGCCATCGAAAACCCCACGGCCATGAAGGAGATGGCCGAAAAGGCTCGCTCCTTGGCAGAGGAACACTTCACAGCCAAAAGGATGGCAGAGGGAAACCTCGAGGTCTACTTACGCCTTCTAGGACGGTAAAGGGCTTTGACAAAAGGGGGAAGGCTCGAGATAATCTCCATGGTTAAGGAGGTGAAGGGGAGTGGTCTTTGAGGAGATGCTCGACATCATCCAGGGGATGGTGGCTTTTCTGCCCGGCAAAACGGCCTGCATCGCCATAGGGGTGGCCCTCTTCTTGCTGATGGGCCTCCACTTCCGCATAGGGATGTTAAGCCTCTTCCTCATCCTCTCCTATCTATTTATGCGCTCCTTTATGGCTGGAAGGGACCTCTATTCCATAGGGCTTCAAAGAGCAGCGGCCGGCATCATATTAGGCGCCTTCCTTTTTTTTGTAGACGTCTATTTTTTGGTGCGAATTATTGCAGGATGGGAGGATTAATTAGCTTAATGGTGCCATTCTCTGTAGATGAATTGAATATTAAATTACAGTTGTATTTTGTTCTACCATAAAATTCGCGATCCTAGAGGCACCCCTCTTTAGGCATGGGTCTTTGTAGTTGTATCCAAATGTCCTTATATACAGGGATCACTACAGAGATCTCCACAACGTACCTAATTTCGCATATTTGTGGGGCGTTTACGCAATGTCCATAAAGACCCCTTAAACACAGCGAGTTAGATGGGGCAAAATTCCAAGGGCGTCCCTCCTTGGACCTCTTTTATCACCCAGATTGCTAAATTTTTGCAACTCGACCCTTCAGTAGGTAGGTCCTTTTGGGGAATCTTTAAGGCATAAAGTTTGCGTAAGCTGAGTGTAAGATTCTCACCCTTTTGAGGGGAAGGGCTCTGTGCGGAGACTGTGGTATATCTTTCGTTGACAACCGATACGGCCGAGGCTAAACTTATCGGCGTAGCCAAACTTCGTTTCATTCTGGTCTTCTTCGAGGGGGGAAGGTGGAGGAGAGGGATTCACAGAAGGGATTTGGAGGCCTGCTGCACGGGCTGGACATCCGCAACTTGATCCAGATCTGTGCCGTCAACGGCATCACCGGCAGGGTCCAGATAGAGACCGATGACGAGAGGGGTGAGATATATTTCGAGAAGGGCGAAATCGTCCACTCGGCCTGTGGAGACCTGCGGGGGGTGGAGAGCCTCCGACGGATCATTGGATGGGAGGGGGGGGAGATCAGGCTCGAGCCGGGCGTCCCTCCCCCGGCGGTGACGGTGGACGTTCCGTGGCAGGCCCTGCTGCTCACCCCGGCCATCAACCCCCAGGAGACCGAAGTCAAGAAGGAAGAGGAGGAAGAAGGAGCCCTACCTCCCGCCAAGTCCCAGGCCTCTGAGACCCTCTTGGTCTACAGGCTCTATTCGGAGATCCTCTCCTGGCAGGAGGTCAGTAACTGCATCCTCTATTCCTTGGAGAAGCGGGAGGTGGTCCGTCCGAGCACCCCTGTGCCCAGGATGCACCGGTGGGCAGAGGCCCTTCAAGAACTTTACAATCGCTGCAATGCGCTCAGCCCCTTCGGGAGACACAGCCTCCCTGTGTTGATATCTGCAGTGCTTGAGGGGAGGCTATGGGCGTTGATGAACTATGGTCCTTACCTCTTCGCCCTGGAGATACCGAGGACTGTGGACCTCCGGGAGATCCACCTCCGCTTCCTGAGGACCGCAGAGGAGTTGAAATAAGCCGAAGATGGCCGATCCGTTAAGAGAGATAGCGAGCGTAGAAGGAGTGGAAGGGGTTTACCTCTTTTCCTCCTCGGGGGCTTCGGTGGCAGAGAGCAGGAACTCCCCTGCAGCTCACGACATCCCCTTCGGCGGTCTGCGGGATTTTCTGCGCTACCTGGCCGAGTCCTCCCGCAACCTCTCGGAGGTGACGATCTTCTATCCCTCGGGGTTCCTCTTCTTCCGGGTCATCGATGACTTCGTGCTACTCACCGTGGGAGGCCCAAAGGCAAACCCCTCCCTCCTGAGGGTGGCAGTCGATGTGGCCCAGTACCGCTGGAAGGACAAGGGGATGGATAAGGTCTTCCGGCGAGAGCAGAGATCGCGGGGGTGGCGGCTCTTCAAGGGAAGGGAGTAGGCGGCCGAGGAGGGAGAAGAGATGGTCCCTGAGATGGAAGGTTGGACGCTCTTTGAGGCCCTGAGATACATCTACGACAACGTGCTCTCCGGCAGGCTTCACGTGTACCACTGGGGAGGCAGGGAGGGGATCATCGGGATCAACGACGGCCTCATCGTCCACTGCCAGGTCGGGACCTTGAGGGGAATGGAGGCCTTCAACGTCCTTCGAAACTGGGTGAGCATATCTCTCAGGTTCTTCGAGAACGTGGAGAACTTGAACGTGGACATCGAGGAAAAGACCGAGGCGATCCTCGATACCCTGGAGGCCCAGGACCAAGAGATCAAGCGGTTCCGCCAGTTCATCCCCAATGCTCAGGCCGTCTTCGAACTCTCCCCTGAGGGACCCGAGGGCAACATCTCCTTCGGGCCGAGGATATGGAAGTTCCTCTCCATGATCAACGGCAGGAACTCTGTAAAGGACATCTGCAGAGCCCTTGGGGCCAGTGAATTCGCCGTGATGAAGGTCCTTTACCTGCTGGCCAAGGGGAAGGTCATCCGCTTGGTGGCCATGGACGAGATACTCCCTGCAACCGTCCGCGAGTCCTTCATCGAGGAGATGCAGAAACTCATGGCCCAGAGCATAGGTCCCATAGCTCCTGTAGTGATAGAGGATACCCTGAGAGAAATGGGTAAGAACCCAGAACATATCACCAAGAACGACCTACCGTTGATCGTAGAAAAGGTCAGCGAAAACATAGATGATGAGGGGGAGAGGATGCAATTCCAGAGTCAAATGTTGGCCTTAATTCAGCGGATCTCCAAAGGGGAGTAAGCCACCAAAAGGAGGGAGGAGATGGCTGAGAAGGTGCGGTTTGGAATCTTTCCCAAATTGTTGATCTTCTCTCTATGCGTCGCCCTCATCCCCCTGGGGGCCATCGTCTACCTTTCCTTCGTCAACATGTCCACCATCGGAGACCTGCTGCTCGATCAGGGCAAGAAGAGCCTGGAGGACCTGGGGGCCAAGGTCATCGAGGAGAAGGCCAAAAGCGTGGCCAAACAGCTGGAGATCTACATCAAGACCCACCCCAACAAGACCATCGCAGACCTCCAGAAGGACGAGACCTTCAAGTCCCTCGCAGTCCAACCTGTGGGCAAGACCGGTTATACAGCCGTACAGAATTGCGAGACTGCTGTCAATTACTTTCACCCAAACCCCAAGATCGTCAACATGGACCTCCATAAGTTGGCCTCCAAGCTCCCGCAGTTCTGGAAGATCATGGAGAGGAGCTTAGGAGGTCATGACTCTTACGGCTACTACGACTGGCAAGACCCGGACGGAAGGATAAGGAAGAAGTTCATGTACATCACAACGGTGAAGGCCCGAACTGCTGACGGCGTCAGGTTGGGGGTCGCCGCCACTACCTATCTGGACGAGTTCTCGATGCCCATGGTGAAATGGGAGAGCACCGTTTCGACCTTCATCCAGAGGAAACTGAGGCTATTTTATTCGATCATAGCCGTAACGGCGGTGGCCGTCGTAGTGGCAAGCCTCCTTTTGGCGCGGGCGATCACCCGTCCCATCCTGTACCTCGCTCACGTGGCGGATCAGATCAGCACGGGCAAGCTGGGGGTGAAGATCGACATCAAGAGCAGCGACGAGATAGGCGTCCTCATCACAGCCATGAAGCGGATGCAGAGGAGCCTCGCCTTGGCCATAAAGAAGTTGAGGGAACAGAGGCTCACCCCGAGGCGCTGAGGCCCTCTTCACGGCCCCGTACACCCCTTCACTATCTCCCGGCAGCGGAGGGTTGCTTAGTTCCCGTCCAGGTGTTAAGCTAGTTCCAAAGACCCAAAGGAGCGGGGGATGGTGTCCAAAGACGGCTATCAGGAAAAGATACGGAGGATTTACGGATTTATCAGCGAAAACCTCTACCTCAACCGGCCGGATCTAGAGATAAAGGGGGAGTATTACAACTCCGCCCTCCTCTTCGGCATCCTCACCGCCATTTACGGCGGGAAGGAACTGATCATCGGTGAACCGGGGTTGGGGAAGACCACCTCTGCTGAATACGTCGGGTGCCTCCTCTATCGTTACCCCCTCGGCATCATCTGGGGAAGCGAGGTCTCGGGCCACCCGGAACAGACCGAGGAGAAAATCGTGGGGAGGCCCCACCTCGGCGAACTCAACAAGGGCAACGAGGTGGTAGTCTGGAGCAACTTCGTCCAGATCCCCGTGAAGATAGTGGACGAGATAAACCGCCTCCCCGAGACAAAACAATCGATGATCCTGGACGGTGTGGACCGAGGCAACTGGGAATACCTGAACGAGATCCTGATCAACGATGAGTACGTCCTGTTCGCCACCGCAAACTACCAGGACCGAGGCACCAACACCATCATCGCTCCGCTGGTGGATAGGTTCGACGTACTGGTGGAGTCGAGACACCCGGGTCCCAACATCGCCTTCCAGATCGGGAGGAAATCGAGGTTGGACAATCCCCTCCGTCACCCCGAGTTTGAGAGGCGGTTCCACGAGGTCCTGCGGACCCACATGCCCTATGATGAGAAGGTCAGGAGGCTCGAGGAGCTCTGTGACCTCTTCGGGGAGTACCTGATGGAAACGGTGGGGGTGGAGGGGCTAAAGAACGAGGAACGTCAGGGGATAAGGGAGGAGTTGGCCAAGGTACCGGTGGACCTTGACGCCAATGCCTTCCTGAGGATGGTCTTGGCCGAGTTCTCCTTCTGTCACCGCTATGGCCAGAAGAGGAGCGTAGAGCAGTGTGCCGAAGGGTGCCATTACACGGGCTACATCTGTCATCACGTGAAGAACTGCGCTTCAAACCGCCTCCCCACCTCGGTCATCGGTTACTCCCAGGCCTTGGCCTGGTTCCTCGAGGACGAAGAGGTGGACATAGAGCACGTGAGGGTAGTGCTGCCCTTCACCCTCGCCCATCGGGTGCAGTGGAGGGACTCCTACATCTCGAAGAAGGAGGGAGAGGGGCGGAACGACCCCTTGCAGATCTACTTGGCCAAAGAGGCCACCGAAGAGATCTTCCAACGCTACAACGAGCAGAGGGACTATCTGCTGGAGGCCCTCTCGGTGGCTTATCAGGCCTTTGAAGGCGAAGAGGTGACGCCTCTGGAGGGCGATCATCCCCTCTACGAGGAGATAAAGAAGGACATAGGGAGCAGACGATGATAAATCCCTTCCAGGAGTTCAAGGGACGGACCTCAAGGAGGCGGGAGATCCCCCTCGACCAGATCCTGCGTTCCAAGGAGGAGACCCTCTCCCGCATCTTGCGGGGTTACGAGAACCTCCTCAAGAACGAGGCCAAGGACCTGGTATGGCTGATGCAGTACAGCACGGTGATCAAGGCCTACACCATTGCCGAGGAGGGCATCAAGGGGATAGAGTACACCGCTGAGGACATCGAGGAGTTCTGTTACGCCCTGGACAAGACCGACCAGATCCCCTACCTCATCACTGGTCCCGCTGGGGTCTACATCTCCGCCCTCTGCAACCACGCCAAGGAGGAGGAGATCGTGTTGCGGCTCCAGGACCTCAACGTCAAGATCAACCTGCTGGGGTATCGACTACCGGAGGGGAAGCGGTTGGTCGTGGAGGGCAATGTGGGCGATTTCACGGGCATAGGCCTGGACGGGGGAGAGCTCGTCATCGAGGGCAGCGCGAAGAACTACACCGGCGCAGGGATGAAGAGGGGGAAGATCGTGGTGAAGAACAACATAGGCTTCAACACCGGCCACGGGATGACCGGGGGAGAGATAGTGGTGGGAGGAAGGATAAAGGGCCTCGGCAAGATCGTGGGGGGAAAGATCTACGAGAGGGAACACCTGATCTTCCCGAGCGAGGAGATGAAACCCTTCTTCTTCTGATGAAGGTCGATCTGAAACCCATGGAGAAGATCCTGCAAAAGGTCTGGCCGCGGGCCAGGGAGAAGCACCTCTACCCGCAACTGCCGACCCCCCAACTGGTGGAGGGCGGGGAGGAGGTGGCCCTGGATATAAAGAGCAAAAAGCTCCAGATCAGCGCCTCCTTCCTGGAGAACATCAAGGTGATGATGGACCCTGAGGAGGCCGTAGAGGCGGTCCTGGACCACGGCATAGCCCACTACATGTACTGCCCTTGGGACTTCCACACCCACCTCACCCTTTACAGCGAGGCGAAGAAGGCCTTGAAGGACAAGAAGATGGCCCAGAAGGCCACATCCTATTTCCTCGACGTGGTGGCCAACACCTACTGCGTGAAGGAGCGGGAGACGAAGCTCCCAGAGCTCTACAGACGCCTCCCCAAGGAGGGGGTTCAGGGGGTCCTCGCTTCCCTCTACCAGAAGATCTGGGGCGTGGACCTGGGGGCGGACGAGGAACACGAAGAGAAGGTGAGGAGGTTGGCGAGGATCCCTTACTTGGAGAAGAGGAGGTGGAGGGAGAGCATCAAGAAGTTCGCCAAGGTGATCGAGGACCTCCTGGAGGAGGAGCTGAAGGCCGAACAGGGGCAAGACCGCAAGGCCCCAAACCCCCTCGGCGAGCACTCCTTGGACAATTACTCCCTGGAGGAGATAGATCGTGGCCTCAGAAACTTCGCCTCCACCGTCCAGGACCTTCAGGAGTTCAAGGAGACGGTGGAGGACCTGAAGGAGGAGCTCAACGAACGGGGCTACGCCATGGGGGGCATGGGCAGAGGGGAGGGCAACCCCATAGACGCCGATCTCCTCTACTACATGAAGTTGGCGGAGAACTACACCCTCCCCATCAGGAAGCTCCCCATGGAGAAGAGCGGGGACCTCCATCCCCATTCCCACTCCCCATGGGAGGTGGGCAAGCCCTTTCAGGACATAGACCCGTGGACCAGCTTCGGCAAGATCATGCCAGGTCTCACCCAAACGTGGGTCAGGCGCGAGGGGGAAGTCTACGGGGAGATGGAGAGCACCCCGGATTGCCTCATCATAATCGACTCCTCAGGGAGCATGACCAACCCCAGGGAACGGCTCTCCTATGCGGTGCTGGGGGCCGCCTGTGCCTGCAATGCCTATCTGAAGAACGAAGCTCGGGTGGCGGTCTACAACTTCTCGGACGCCTTCCGCGGCAACAAGCTTTTGCTGGAGTTCTCCAGGCAGCGAGAGGCCATCTACAGGGCCATCTGCCGCTACTTCGGCGGGGGCACCGCCCTCGACCTGGAGGACGTGGCCTACCTGCTGAGGCAGGCAGACCACCCCGACATCTTCATCATCACCGATATGCAGATCACCAACTTGGAGAAGCTCATAGAGTTCTTCAGCGGCATAGAGAACAGGGTTACGGCGGTCCACCTGGGCCACAACGTCCACACCGTGCGTTTCAGAGAGGGGCTGAAGAAGAAGAGGAACATCTCCCTCTTCCCCGTGAGGGAGAAGGAGGACATCCCGAAGATCGTCCTCGGAAAGATAAGGGAATATTGGGCCTCACCCCTTTAACCTCCTCTCCTCAGCCAAGTTGACACCCCCCAAGGGGTGTGATTATCTTAACACCGTAAAAATAAAACAGGTGCAAGGAAGATCATGATCTTCATACCGAGGGACAAAAAGGAAAAGCGACCCATCCCCAAGTACCTTCCCATCCTACCCCTGAGGGGCACGGTGCTGTTCCCCGAGTTGGTGCTGCCCATCATGGTGGGGAGGAAGAAGTCGGTCAAGTTGATCGACGACGCCATGGAAGGGGAGAAACTCATCGGCGTCCTCACCCAGCACAACTCGGAGATAGAGGACCCTGCCCCCGATGAACTCTACAGCATGGGGGTAGCCGCCCAGCTGGTCAGGGTGGTCAGGGAGCTGGACGGCACCCAGCGGGTGATAGTACAGGGCCTGGAGCGGATCAGGGTGAAGCGGTTCCTGCAGTCAGATCCCTATTACGTGGCGGAGGTGGAGGTATTGCCTGTGGGGACGGTCTACGACGTGGAGGTGGAGGCCCTCACTCGCAACCTCAAGGCCCTCTTCCAGAAGGCTGTAGAGCTGGCCTCTTACCTGAGCAACGAGCTCAAGAACATGGTGATGAACGTCAAGGACCCGAGCGTCCTGGCCGACCTCATCGCCGCCAACCTCAACATAAAGGTCCAGGACAAACAGGAAGTGCTGGAACTGCTGGACCTCAAGGCGCGGCTCAACAAGGTCCACTTCATCCTCACTCGAGAGGTCCAGATCCTGGAACTCGGCAACAAGATCCAGTCCCAGGTGAAGGAAGACATAGACAAGGCCCAAAGGGAGTACTACCTGAGGGAGCAGCTCAAGGCCATAAAGCGCGAGCTCGGCGAAGCCGATGACCACACCGCCGAGATCAAGGAGCTCCGCGAGAAGATCGAGAAGGCCCAGATGCCGGAGGAGGCCAAAAAGGCCGCCGAGAAGGAGCTGGACAGGCTGAGCAAGATGCCCCCTGCCTCGGCCGAGTACACCGTGGCCAGGACCTACCTGGATTGGCTCGTGGAACTACCCTGGGCCAAGGGCACCGAGGACAACCTCGACATCGCCAACGCCCGACGGATCTTGGACGAGGACCATTATGACTTGGAGAAAGTCAAGAAGAGGATCCTCGAGTATCTGGCCGTCCGCAAGCTCAAAAAGGATATGAAGGGCCCCATCCTCTGCTTCGTCGGGCCCCCCGGTGTGGGCAAAACCTCCCTCGGTCGCTCCATCGCCAGGGCCATGGGGAGGAAGTTCATCCGCATATCCTTGGGAGGCATAAGGGACGAGGCCGAGATCAGGGGACACCGGCGGACCTACGTGGGGGCCTTGCCCGGGAGGATCATCCAGGGGATAAAGCGCGCCGGGACCAACAACCCCGTCTTCATGCTGGACGAGGTGGACAAGATCGGGACCGACTTCCGCGGCGACCCGGCTTCGGCCCTGCTGGAGGTGCTGGACCCTGAACAGAACCACGCCTTCTCTGACCACTACATAGACGTACCCTTCGACCTCTCCAAGGTGATGTTCATCACCACGGCCAACATCCTCGACACCATCCCTCCGGCCTTGAAGGATCGGATGGAGGTGTTGGAGCTGCCCGGGTACTCCGACGACGAGAAGCTGATGATCGCGAAACAACACCTCATACCGAAGCAGCTCGAGGAGCACGGTCTAACGCCTGAAAACCTGCAGTTCGAGGACGAGGCCATCCTCGGCATCATCCACTCCTACACCCGGGAGGCAGGGGTGAGGAACCTCGAACGGGAGATAGCGGCCATCTGCCGGGCGGTGGCCAAGGACGTGGCAGAGGGAAAGAACGACAAGGTGGTGGTGAAGAAGGAGACGCTGCACAAGTTCCTCGGCCCGGAGAAATTCTACCCCGAGGTGGCCGAACGGATCTTCACCCCTGGGATAGCCACAGGGTTGGCCTGGACCCCTACGGGGGGGGACATCATCTTCATAGAGGCCACCAAGATGAAGGGCGAAAAGGGCCTGACCCTTACGGGACAGCTCGGAGATGTGATGAAGGAGTCGGCCCAGGCGGCCTTGAGCTATGTGCGCTCCAAGGCCAAGGAGCTCGGGATAGATGAAGACTTCTACTCCAAGACCGACATCCACATCCACGTCCCCGCAGGGGCCATCCCCAAGGACGGTCCCTCGGCAGGGGTGGCCATGTTCGTGGCCTTGATCTCGCTCCTGACCGATCGCCCCGTCCGCAGCGATGTGGCCATGACCGGTGAGATCACCCTCCGAGGACAGATCCTCCCCGTAGGAGGCATAAAGGAGAAGGTCTTGGCCGGCAGGCGTGCCGGCATCAAGACCATCATACTGCCCAAGCGCAACGAAAAGGACCTCGAGGAGCTCTCCGACCACGTGAAGGAAGGGCTGGAGTTCAAGTTCGTACAGCGGATGGATGAGGTAGTGGACATCGCCCTGGTGAAGGACGGTAATTGATGCGGATACTGCTCTTCGCGGGCAAGGGCGGGGTCGGAAAGACCAGCATCGCAGCCGCTACAGGCCTGGCTGCCGCCGGACGGGGTTATCGAACCATCGTCATCTCCCTGGACAGCGCTCACAACCTCTCGGATTCCTTCGAGTTGTCAGAGGAGCTCTTTGAGGTAAAGGGAGAGCCCGTCAAGGTCCGCCCCAACCTGTGGATCCAGGAAATAGACGTCCAGGAGGAGATAAAACGCCATTGGGGCGAGGTCCACAGCTACATCGCCGCCCTCTTCCGCGCCTCGGGGGTAAAGGAGATCCTGGCCGAGGAACTGGCCATCCTGCCGGGCATGGAAGAGGTGAGCGGGCTGCTCTACATCAACAGCTACGCCCGCAAGGGATCTTATGACCTCATCGTGCTTGACTGCGCCCCCACCGGGGAGGCCATCCGCTTTGTGAGCCTGCCCACCATCTTGGAGTGGTACATGAAGAAGTTCTTCAACCTCGAGAGGAAACTGGCCAAGGTGGTGGGGCCCTTCGTGGAGAGGATCTACAACGTCCCCATGCCTGAGGACAGCTGCTTCGACTCGATAGAGTCCCTGTTCAACAGGCTCGAAGGGGTGGAGGAGCTGCTCTCGGACTCCAAGGTCACATCGGTGAGGCTGGTGACCAATCCGGAAAAGATCGTGGTAAAGGAAACTCAAAGGGCCTTCCTCTACTTCTCCCTTTACGGTCTATGTGTCGACGGTGTGATCGTCAACAAGGTCTTCCCCGCGGAGACCTCGGACCTCTTCCTGAGGGAATGGCAAGTGCTGCAGGGCAAATACATATCCGAACTCGAGAGCTACTTCTCACCGGTGCCGGTCTTCAGGCTGCCCCTATACCAACGGGAGGTAAAGGGGATCAAAGCCCTCCAGGAGCTGGCTCGGGACCTCTACGGGGACCACGATCCTGCGGAGGTCTTCCATCCAGAGCCCCCTTACTGCTTCGCCAAGGACGACGACCATTACCTCCTCCGGATAAAGTTGCCCTTCGTCACCAAGGAAGAGGTGGAATTGAGCAAAAGGGGCGATGAGCTTATAATTAAGGTGGGGGTCTTCAAACGCCATGTCATCTTGCCCAAGAACATGGCCACCCTTACCCCCCAGGGGGCGAAGATAGAGGGGAAGACCCTCACCATCAAGTTCGGAGGTAAGGAAGATGGCCAAGGCAAAGAGAGGCGCCGCTAAGAAGCCCATCCCCCCTTGCCCCATCGCCATGATGATGTACAAGGTCAAGGAGCTCAGGGAGAGGAAGTCCCCCTTCTGGGAGCATCTGACCAACGCAAGGATCGAGGTGCTGGAGGCCTTCAAATCGCTCCTGGAGGACCAGATCGAACGCCTGAGGGCCGAGGGCAAGGAGGGGGAGCTCACCAAGATCGAGGTCGAATAGAGGGGATGAGGACGGCGGTCGTCATCCCCGCACGCTACGGGTCGACTCGTCTCCCCGGAAAGCCCCTCCTGAAGCTGAAAGGGAAGCCCCTCATCCAATACACCTATGAACAGGCCGTGCGCTCTCCCGTCGATCGGGTGATCGTGGCCACCGACGATGAGAGGGTCCTCGAGTGCGTCAGGTCCTTCGGAGGGGAGGCCGTCATGACCTCACCGGATCACCCCTCGGGGACCGACAGGGTGGCAGAGGTGGCCAGGGGGCTCGACGTGGAGGTGATCGTCAACCTCCAATGCGACGAACCCCTGATCGAGCCCAGGCACATAGGGCAACTCCTCCCCCCCTTCCGTGAGGAGGGGGTAGAGATGGCGACCCTCATCGCCCCCCTCACCGAAGACGAGTGGAGGAACCCCAATGTGGTGAAGGCCGTTGTGGACAGGAGGGGATACGCCCTCTACTTCTCCCGTGCCCCCATCCCCTTTTCACGTGAGGGCTCGGGGGTAAAGGAAGGACCGTACTGGAGACACGTCGGGATCTACGCCTACAGAAGGGACTTCCTGCTGAGACTGAGCTCTCTGCCTCCCTCTCCCCTTGAGGAGGAGGAGAAACTAGAGCAGCTCCGCGCCCTCGAACACGGCTTCAAGATCTTCACCGTCCTGACCGATTACCGGGCCCCAGGGGTAGACACAGAAGAAGAGCTCCGACGGGTCCTCTCGCTGCTTCCTTGAGGCCTTATCCGCCGTAACCCAGCTTCTGGGAGGCCTTGACCCCTGCCTCCTTCAGGATGGGTATTATCTCTTCTTCGATCCGCTCTGGGGGAAGGCGGAAGACGGGGGCCTGAACGGAGATGCCGGCCACCACCCTCCGGGTGTAATCCCTCACGGGGACCGCAACACACTTCACCCCCTCTTCGTACTCCTCGTTGTCCACGGCGTAACCCCGCTCCCTCACCTCCTCCAGGTGTTTCAAGAAGGCCTCCCTCCCGGTGATGGTGTTGGGGGTGAAGGCCCTCATCTCGTCCCAGTTGACGCTCTTCTCGATCTCAGACTCCGACTTGAAGGCCAACTGCACCTTCCCTATGGCGGAGGCGTACACGGGCAGCCGCCATCCCGCCCTGCAGGCCACCCTGACCATGCGCTTGGCCTCCACCACATCGAGATAGACCACCCACTGCTGCCTCACCACCCCGAGGCCTGCATTTTCATTGCAGCGGGAGACCAACTCCTCCAAGATCGGCCTCACCTGTTTGATGAGGCTCATCTGACGAAGGTAATTTTGACCGAGCTCGAGGCTTTTGAGGCCGAGCCGGTAGTTCTCCGTCTCTTTGTTCTGCTCCACATAGCCCTTGGATTCCAAGGTGGCGAGGAGCCTGAAGATGTTGTTCTTGTGGAGGTTGAGCCTGCGGCTCAACTCGGTGACCCCCAGCTCCCCACCTTCGTTGCTGAGCTCCTCCAACAGATCGAGGGCATTGGCCACAGACTTGATCATATAACTGGACTTCTCACGCCTTGCCATCTTCCACCTCCTCTTGAACCTTAAACTAATTTTCGGTTTTTTCTCGCCGCTTGTCAAGGCAATTGTGGGATATCCCCAAAGGCGAAGACCTTCAAAGGGAAAAATATAAAACTGAGTTTTATTTGTGAGGACAGTTTTTTTTGCTGCACCTCCGAAAATTATGTGTTAAATTTTATAAGAGGAGCCCTCAAAGGGGCAATAAATCCTTAGGAGGAGGGAGGGATGGAGGTCCTTGAGAGGGTGAAGGATTATGCTTCGAGGAAGGTGATCGAGCAGATCATAGCCCTCTTGCGGAGGGTGGACGATCACCGCATCCTCCAGATGCTCTCCTTGGCCAAAAGGCTCACCAACGACCAGGAGGTCAAGGGCGCCATCGACAGGATCAGGGAGTTCATCAAGACGGATCACCCCGCCAAACAGCTCTTCTATCGTATCATCAACTATCTTCCCTACGAGAACTTGGTCAAGATCTTCTGGACCCTCTTCAACAACGCCTGGTTCGTGGGCGGGAAGAAGAGGGACGCCTTCGAGGAAGAACACGGCTACCGCCCGCCCTTCGTCCTCATCCTCAGTCCCACCATGCGTTGCAATCTACGCTGCAAGGGCTGCTACACCCTCGGATACGGTCGGAAGTACGAGCTGGAGTACGAAGTGGTGGACAGGATCTTGCGAGAGTGCGAGGATTTGGGAATCTACTTCGTCACCGTCCTGGGCGGGGAACCTCTGATGTATCCCCACCTTTTCCGCATGATCGAGGAGCACCCCGACATCTTCTTCCAGGTATACACCAACGGCACCCTCGTCACCAAGGAGACCGCTAAGAGGTTCAACGAGCTGGGCAACGTCCTTGTGGTCATCAGCATCGAGGGCGAGGAGCAGGAAACCGACAGTTGGCGCGGCAAAGGCGTCTACAGGAGGATCATGAACGCCTTCGACCACTTAAGGGAGGCGGAGGTCTTGATCGGCACCTCCTCGACGGTGACCCGGCAGAACGTGGAAAGGGTCTCCTCCTACGAATTTGTGGATAGGATGATCGAGCTCGGCTCCTTCGTCCTGAACTACTTCCTCTACATACCCGTGAACGGCATGGCGGACTTCTCCCTCATGGTCACCCCGGAACAGAGGGATCTCCTGCGGAGGAGGGTCATCGCCATAAGGAACACCCGCCCCGTCTTCGTCATGGACTTCTGGAACGACGGACCCTATGTAGAGGGCTGCATCGCTGCAGGAAGACGTTACTTCCACATCAACGCCAGGGGCGACATCGAACCTTGTGTCTACACCCACATCGCTGCGGACAACATCCATAACACCACCATCGCCCAGGCCCTCAACAGCCGCCTCTTCCGGGCCATCAGGGCTAGACAGCCCCACAACCCCAACCACCTACGTCCTTGTATGATCATCGACAATCCCCACATCCTCAGGGAGATCATCGCCGAGACCAAACCCTACTTCACCCACCCCGGCGCAGACGAGATCTACACGGAGAAGAAGGAGTTGATGGACGAGTACGCCGCCCGCTGGGGAGAACTGGCCGAGAGGATCTGGAGGGAGGAATACAGGGACGGCAAGAGGGTGGTGGAGTACTGGCCCGAAGAGGGAGGGGCGAAGGTGGCCTTTTGCGGCAGCATCGGCAGCGCTGAATGAGGGTCCTGCTCCTTCAGCCCCGCAGCAAGGCCCTGGGCTTCGGGGAGATGATCAGGGCGGAGCCCTTGGGCCTGGAGATGCTGGCGGGAGGGCTTGAGCCTCGGCATGAGGTCCTCCTCTGTGATCTGCGGGTTCAAGGTGAGGGGGAGCTCCGGAGGGCTCTGCGCGATTTCAGCCCCCATGTATGTGGGATAAGCTGCTCGTGGAGCGTCGACCACTCCGCCACCCTGGAGTTGGCCCGTGCCATCAAGGCCCTTCGAGCCGCCACCTTCATAGCGGTAGGGGGGGTTCACGCCACCCTGTCCCCTGAGGGCTTCCCACCGCCGGTAGATGCGGTGGTCATAGGCGAAGGGGAGGATACCTTTGCAGAACTGGTGGAGGCCCTGGAAGGACGAAGGCCTTTGGAGGAGATCCCGGGCTTGGCCCTCAACGATGGAGGGGAACGGCACTTGACCCATCCCCGGCCCCTGCTCGAGGATCTGGATTCCCTGCCCTTCCCCAAAAGACTCAGGTTCAAGAGGGGGGCCGGCTACTACATGGGCTTCCAACGCCCTCTGGCGCTGGTGGAGACCTCCAGGGGATGTCCTTACCGCTGTTCCTTCTGCGCCGTATGGCAGTTCTACAGGGGGAGCTATAGGGCCAAGAGCCCTGAACGGGTGGTGGAGGAACTAGAGAGGATAGAGGACCCCTTCGTGCTCTTCGTGGACGACAACTTCTTGGCCGATCCCCAAAGGGCCGAAGAGATCGCCCTGTTGATAAGGAAAAGGGGGATCAGGAGGCGCTACACCTTCCAGGCCAGGAGCGACTCCATCGTGAGGTACCCCGAGCTTCTGCGACTCTGGAGGGAGGTGGGCCTTAAGGGGGTCTTCATAGGCTTTGAGGGGGTCACCGACGAAGACTTAAGGGCCTTGAGGAAGGGGAGTTCAGTGACCGACAACGACAGGGCCCTCTCCTTCCTCAAGGGGCTCGATATAGATGTCTGGGCTTCCTTCATCGTGGAGCCGGACTTCACGAGGGAGGACTTTCGCCGACTGAAGGAGTACGTAAGGTCCCGTGGCGTCAAGACCCCCAGTTTCTCCGTCCTGACCCCCCTTCCGGGGACGAAGCTTTACGAAGAACGCAAGGGGGAACTGACCACCTCCGACTACGACCTCTTCGATATAGCCCATGCGGTGTTGCCGACCAGACTTCCTCTTGGACAGTTTTACGAGGAATTCTGCGGCCTTTACAGGGCGGCCTACTCCAGCTGGGAGCTCATCATGGAGGGAATTGGGGCGTGGATAAAGGGATTCCCTCTGCTGGACCTGCTCAAGATGCTACGGTCTGCCAAGAGGCTATCGGACCCAGCCTATTATTTGGAGGGCCATCGAAGGAGGCATCCCTCCTTTGGGGGGACGGTAACCCCTCAGGGCTCGGGGGAATCCTTCACTTGGCCTCAAGGACGATCCGCTCCTCGGCCAGGTCGAGTCTCTTGAAGGTGGCCCTCACCGTCTTCTGCTCCCCGAAGATGTTGACCATGTAGATCCTTCCGTCCTCGGGGCGAAGGACGTAAACGGCCTCAAGGAGCAGCTCCTCCCTCCCGTCTCGCTCCAAATATACGTTGGCCTCACACATCCAAGACCTCCCGCAGGACCCTTTCCACCAGCTCCTCGACGTAATGGGGAAGGGGTTCCTTCTTCACCCCCAATACCCTCACCCGCTCCTGGGTGAGGGGCAGCAGGATCTTTAGGGCTCGGCTTGAGGCGATGGCCTCGGCCATCTTCGGGGTGAGCTCCCCCATCATGGCGTTGGCCATGATGATGCCCAGGGGGCCGACGATGACGTCTGCATCCTTGACGGTCCAGCAGATGGCGTTCTCCCCGCTTGCCCCCCTGTTGGCCCTGGCCTTCATCATGGCCGCTGTCGCTGCGGCGTTGGTCCCCAAGGCCACCACCTCTACGCGCTCCTCAAAGATCTCCTTTATCCTCTTGACGATGAGGCTGCCGATGCCTCCACCCTGGCCGTCGATCACGCAGATCCTCGGCTTCCCCTTCAAGGGCCTCTCCTCCGTTCGATCTCCCCCGTCATGGGGACGAAGACCACACCGGTGATGGGCCTCTGCTCAAACCCCTCCCCCTTCTTGGTGATCAGCACCAAGGATTGGAAGAAGGGGTCCTCTCCCAGGGGCAGGACCATCCGCCCACCGTCCTTGAGCTGCTGCAAGGGCCTCTCCGGCACCCTCGGGGCAGCGCATGTAAGGATAACGGCGTCGAAGGGCGCCGCCTCAGGCCAACCGAAGAAGCCGTCCCCGGAGCGGACGTGCACGTTCTCGCAACCCAACCGCTCGAGCAGCTCCCTCGCCCGTGCGGCAAGGGAGGGCACGATCTCCACGGTGTAGATCTCCCGGGCCAACTCCGCCAGTACGGCGGCTTGGTACCCGGAGCCTGTGCCTATCTCCAGCACCCGCTCCCGTCCGGTCAGCCCAAGGGATTCGGTCATCAGGGCAACGATGTAGGGCTGGGAGATGGTCTGCCCCTCTCCTATGGGGAGGGGCCTGTCCTCATAGGCGGCGTCCCGGTACTCCGGCGGGACGAAGAGGTGTCGAGGGACCCTCCGCATAGCCTTGAGGACCCTCCGGTCCTTTATGCCCCTGGCCTCGATCTGATACCTCACCATCGCCTCCCTTTCGGCTTCATATCCCTCGTCCTCGGCCTCCAGCCCCATGGTCAAGGCAACCACCAGAAGACCCAAGGCCTTAAGGGCTAACCCCCCTTCCATCGAGCAAGTACTCCCTCTTGACGTTTCCCAGGGCGTGGAAGATATTCCCCTTGACCCTCCGATCCATCTTGTACAACCTCTCGAGAAGGGCCTTTACCTCCGCCCTTTTGGTCCTGCCCCGAGTGGGACACCCTTCGTCCATGACCGGCAGGCGGTGTTGCCGTGCAAAGGCCTCCACCTTCTCCTCGTCCACCAAGGCCAAAGGCCTGATGATGGTGACCCTGCCGCCGAAGAGCTCCTGTCTCGGGACCATGGTGCTTATCTCTCCGGAATAGAGGACGTTCATGAAGAAGGTGACGATGAGGTCGTCCTTGGTATGCCCGAGGGCCAACTTGTTGCAACCGAGCTCTGCAGCCGTCTGAAAGAGGACCTTGCGCCTCATCCGCGAGCAGAGGAAACACGGCACCTCGGGGTTGTCGGGGCGGTGAGCCCGGGGGCCTATCTCCGTAGTCTTCAGCACCCATTCACAGCCCAAGCCATCCACGAACTCCCTCAGGCGCTCAAGATCCAGCCCCCCGAAGCCGAGGTCGACGGTGACGGCCTTCAGCTCGTAATCCATGGGGACGACCTTCAGGCGTTCGGCCAGCACCTTGAGCAACACCAGGCTGTCCTTGCCCCCGGACAGCCCCACAAGTACGCGGTCCCCCTCTTCGATAAGGCGGTATTCCCAGATGGCCCTTCCTACCAGTCGCCTCACACGTTTGTCGAGATAGCTCCCCATCATCCCTCCCCCTTGGGGGAAAACCCCTCAAGGGGACACCCCTCACATCGCGCCTTGGGACGACAGAAGGTCTTACCGAGCCTCACCAACAGGGCGTGATATTCCTTGAAGAGCTCCGGGTCCCGGGGCAACCGTTCCATGAAGAACCTCTGAATCTCATCGTAAGGGGCGCCGTCCTGAAGCAGGCGGTGGCGCCCCAAGACCCTCCTGGTGTAAGCGTCCACCACAAAGATGGGCTTTTCACAGGCGTAAAGCAAGATGCTGTCGGCCGTCTCAGGACCTATCCCCTCGAGCTTCATGAGCTCTTGCCTCAACCCCTCCAGGGGCTGGGATCTCATCTCCTCCACCTCGCCCTCAAACCTCTCCACGAAGAACCGCACGAAGCCCTTGAGCCGTCTGGCCTTCACCCTGAAGTAACCGGTGGGTCTTATCAATTCGGCCAGCTCCCCCTCTTCCATCTGGAGGATCGCTCGCGGATCGAGGACCCCCGCCCTCTTCAGATTATCGATGGCCCGCTCCACATTCCTCCAGGCCGTGTTTTGGGTCAAGATAGCCCCTACCATCACCTCAAACGGACTTTCAGCCGGCCACCACCCCTGAGGACCGAAACGATCGAGCAGGATATAGTAGATCCGAAGGAGCTCCCCTGCAGAGGTCATGGCCCTCAAAGAACCTATCATAGATCGAATCCTTTTTCCAAGGAAGCCAAAGGCCTTGATGGGGGCAGGCCTGCGTGATATTTTCACACACGATGGACATCAGGCAGCTCGAGAGCCTTTGCAAGGTGGCCGAACTCGGCAGCTTCTCCCTGGCAGCAGAGGCCCTCTTCTTGACCCAGCCCACCGTCAGCGCCCACATCAACTCCCTGGAGCGGGCCCTCGGTGCCAAGCTCTTCGACCGGATGGGCAGGAAGGTCGTCCTCACCCCGACCGGGGAGGTGCTCTATCGCTATGCCCGCCAGATCCTCGCCCTGAGGGAAGAGGCCCTAAACGCCCTCCAGGACCTGTCCAGCCTCAAGGGGGAGGTCCTCACGGCCTCAAGCACCATCCCCGGCGAGTACCTGTTACCGCGACTGCTGGCCGCCTTCAACCGGAAGGTGTCGCCCTTGAGGGTCAAGGTCACCATTACCGACTCCGAAGGGGTCCTCAACCTGCTCCTCAGGGGGGATGTGGAGTTGGGCTTTGTGGGGATGAAGCGGGATGAGGACCGCCTCGAGTTCTTTCCCATCTACCACGACTCCGTGATCATCGTGGCACCTCGGGGACATCCCCTGGCTGGGAAGGAGGTACCGTGGGAGGACTTCAAGAGCACCCCCCTCGTCATGCGGGAGAGGGGTTCGGGGACGAGGAGGGCCTTCGAAAGGGGCCTCAAGGAGGCGGGCTACAACCCCTCTCGATTGACCGTGGGCGCTGAATTCGGCTCCAGCGCCGCCGTCAAGGAGGCGGTCAAGGCGGGCCTCGGGGTGGGCGTCATCTCGGACCTCGCGGTGAAGGGGGAGCTCGGCCGAGATCTGATGGAGGTAAAGGTGAAGGGGATGAAGCCCATATCGAGGACCTTCTACCTCGTCAAAAGGAGGGGAAAGACCTTAACCCCTGCAGCCTCCAGGTTGGTGGACTTCACCCTTTCGGAGGCCGCCCAGTGAGGGAAAGGGTGCGAGACCTCACCGGAAGACCCCTCTTCCGCTCGATGGCCCTCTCGGTGGCCTTACACATCTTGGCGTTGTCCCTCTTCCAGTACCACAACCTTTTGGCCCCGCGCCGCGAGGTCATACTGCGAGTGACCCTCGTCCCCGTCGAGGCCCCGAAGGTCCACAAGGAGAGGGCGAGGAAGCCGAAGGCACAGAAGAAGAGAAAACAGGTCACGAGAAAGCCGCCCCCGAAGAGGAAGGAGGCCCCTGCCCTGGCTGCCAAGAGGCGGCCCAAGAAGGAGGACCCTGAACGTAGGAGGCTTGCAGCCATAAAGGAGATAGAGAGGAGGGTGAGGGAACGAGGGCAGGTACCCCCTGGCACCCTCGACCTCTATCTCTCCCTCCTGAGACAACGGGTCAGGGCCTTCTGGGCCATCCCCGACGTCCTCCTCAAGGAGGGGCTGAAGGCGGTGGTCCGCGTGAAGATCTCGGGGGATGGCCGTATACTCTCGGTCCAGATAGAGGAAAGCTCAGGGGACCCCAACTTCGACCGTTCGACCATCCAGGCCCTCCTGAAGGCGGAGCCTTTGCCCCCGCCTCCAGGGGGACAAACGGTGGAGGTAGGTCTTGTCTTTCGCCCGTAAGATCCTCTTCGCCCTCCTCCTCTGTGTATTCCTCCTTCCGGGGACCTCCCGTGGCATCGTCTACATAGAGGTAGACTCACCTCAGCTTCGCCTCTACAACCTCGCCTTCCCCGCAGTCAGACCCCTGGGTCCTCCCAACCCAAAGGTGGCCAAGGAGTTGGAGGAGATCCTCGAGCGGGACCTCACCATCGCCCACCTCTTCTACCTCCTGCCCCGGGAGTCCTTCCCCCAAGGGGGGACCTTCGTCACCCCCTGGGGGATCGACTACCCCGCTTGGAAGGAAACGGGCGCCGAGTTCCTCCTCTCGGTGGGCTATGAGGTCCGAGGGGGTTTCCTCTCCTTGCGCTTTCACCTCTTCGACTGCGTCCAAGGACGTCCCATAGGGGCCAAGCGCTACCGAGGGAGGTTGGCAAACCTACGGCCCATGGTCCACCGCCTCATGGATGACATGCTCCAGATGCTCACCGGCCAGAGGGGGTTCTTCTCGAGCAAGATCGCCTTCATCTCCGACAGCAGCGGCCTGAAGGAGATCTACATGGTGGACCCCGACGGGGGGAAGTGGCAGCCCCTGGTGAAGAACGGCTCGATCAACATATCCCCCAGTTGGTCCCCCGACGGCAAGAGGTTGCTCTTCACCTGCTTTGCACGGCGCAACCCCGACCTTTACGAGTTCCACCTCCCGACGGGCAGGGTGAGGTTGCTCTCGGGGCGTCCCGGACCCAACGCCGCTGCCTCCTACAGTCCTGACGGGAGGAGGATCGCCCTGATGATGAGGGGAAGGGAGGGAACGGACATCTTCCTGATGCCCGCCAAGGGAGGCCCACCGAAGAGGATCACCCATAGCCCGGCCAGCGAAACCTCCCCTACGTGGTCCCCCGATGGCCGCAAGGTAGCCTTCGTCTCCGACAGGACGGGCAGCCCGCAGATCTATGTGAAGGACCTGCGCACCGGCAAATCCTCACGCATCACCTTTGTCGGCTCCTACAACTGCTCTCCCGCCTGGTCGCCAAAGGGGAACTGGATCGCTTACTCCGGCAGGTGGGAGGGCCGTTTCCGGATCTTCTTGGTAAGGCCCGATGGCAGCGACCTTAGGCTCATAACCCAAGGGCCGGGGAATCACGAAGACCCCTCCTGGGCCCCCGATGGGAGGCACGTCGTCTTTTCGTCCAACGCCCGTGGCGGCTACGACCTCTATATAACCACCACAGAGGGTGGAGGCCCGTGGAGGATCACCTCCGGCAAGGGAAACGAGACGGAGCCTGCATGGTCCCCTTTGCTTGGAAGATGAGGCCCTCATCGGGAGACCGTCATGAGGGCGAGGGATGATCGTGAATTCCGCCGCGAGGGCCAGGTTGCAAATACTCCCTTTACCGCTATAGCCTTTCGCGGTAAACTGCGGGACAAATCGACTTTGGAGGGAAAAGCGATGAAGAAGGCTGCGGTAGTCCTCCTGTTGTTATGGATCTTGCCCATGGCGGCTTGTAAGAAACACGTAGTCAGGGAGGCCCCCTCCCCTGCCCCTCCATCGGAGGCTGTGCAGCAGCCCAGAGAGAAGAGACCCTCAGCCGCAGCTGAGGAATCCCTCAAGGCCGTCAAGTACCCCGGGATAAAGGGGGAGGTGATGGAGACATCGCTGCTGAAGGACATCCACTTCGACTTTGACCGCTACGACCTCCGACCCGATGCCAAGAGGATCCTGGCAGAGAACGCCCGAGTGCTCATGGAAAACCCCACCTGGAAGGTCCAGATAGAGGGGCATTGCGACGAGAGGGGGAGCAACGAGTACAATTTGGCCCTGGGCGAGAGACGCGCCAGGAGCGCCATGAACTACCTGATAAAGCTCGGCATCTCCCCCGAGAGGCTCTCCATCATAAGTTACGGAGAGGAAAGACCCTTGGACCCACGGCACTGTGAGGAGGCCTGGGCCAAGAACAGGCGTTGCCACTTCGTAGTCGTGGAGCGATGAGGGGGCTCTCCTTAGGGATCATCCCCCTGCTGCTGTTCCTGGGGTGTGCCACCACCGAGGACGTCTCCTACCTCCAACATCGCCTCTATCTGCTGGAGGAGAGGGTCGGCGAGCTCTCCAAGGCTGACAAGGCGCTGTCCGAGGACCTGAAGAGGTCAAAGGCCGATCTGGAGACGGATCTGGAGGCCTTAAGGGGCGAGGTGAGGGCCCTTAAGGACGACCTCCAGGAGAAAGGCGAGCTCTTAGAGAGGCTTCTGACGAAACTCGAGGACCTCGAGGGGAAGATCTCCGCCCTCCAGAAGCGGCCTCCCCCCGCTCCGGCTCCCCCTCCTCCACCCCCCACTACTCCGGAGGAGCTGTACCATCGGGCCTATGAGGCCTTCAAGGCGAAGGACTACCCACGGGCTTCCTCGCTCTTTCAGGAGTTCCTGACCAAATACCCCTCTCACGAGCTCGCCGACAACGCCCAGTTCTGGTTGGGCGAGTGCTACTACGCCCAGAAGGACTACGAGAAGGCCATCCTCGCGTACGAGAAGGTCTTGACCCATTACCCCAAGGGAGATAAGGTCCCCTCAGCCCTCCTGAAGGAAGGTCTGGCCTTCTTGGAGATCGGGGACAAGATAAACGGGGTGTTCCTCCTGGAAAAGGTCTTAAAGGAATACCCCGCCACCCTTCAGGCCGAAATAGCCAAGAGGAAACTCGACCTCATCAAATCAAAGGGTCGTTGACAGCTCCTCGCCTTCGGCCCCCTCCTCTTCGGGGAAGGGGCCAAGGGGAGGAAGTCCTTCGTCCTCCACTTTGATGTCGAGTTCCTTGTAGGAGGGGGCCCCGGTGCCGGCCGGGATGAGCCTCCCTATGATCACGTTCTCCTTGAGGCCCCGCAGGTAATCCACTCGGCCCTCTATGGCCGCCTGCGTCAGGACCCGAGTGGTCTCCTGGAAAGAGGCGGCCGAGAGCCAGCTGTCGGTCAGAAGCGCGGCCTTGGTTATGCCCAAGACCAAGGGCTCCGCGATGGCGGGCCTCCCGCCCTCACGGATGACCCGCTCGTTCTCCTCCTTGAAGGTGAACTTGTCGACGATCTCGTCCACCACGAAGCGCGTATCCCCGACCTCCTTCACCCGTACGCGCTTGAGCATCTGCCTCACGATGACCTCGAAGTGCTTGTCGTGGATCTTCACCCCTTGTAGCAGGTAGATCTCCTTGATCTCGTCGACCAGAAAGCGCGCCAGGGCCTTCTCACCCAACACCCTGAGGATGTCATGGGGGTTAGGGGTGCCGTCCATCAAGGGCTCCCCCGCCCTGATGAAGTCCCCTTCCTGCACGCTCACGTGCTTCCCTCGCGGGATGGTGTACTCCTTAGGCTCGCCCACCTCTGGGGTGACTACCACCTTCCTCCTGCCCTTGGTCATCTTGCCGAAGCTGACCCGACCGTCGATCTCACTGATGATGGCCTGTTCCTTGGGCCTCCGGGCCTCGAAGAGCTCCGCTACACGGGGAAGTCCACCGGTGATGTCCTTGGTCTTGGTGGTCTCCCGGGGGATCTTCACCAGCACATCGCCGGCCTCTACCCAGTCGCCCTCCTTCACGTAGATATTGGAGCCCACGGCGAGGTAATAGCGGGCCACGGTCTCCATCGCCTCCTTGCCATCGGGGCCGATCCGCTTCTGCTTTATGGAGATCCGCGGGCGTAGATCCGGGTCCTTGCACTCGATGATCACCTTCCGGGCGTGACCCGTCACCTCGTCCACGTGCTCCTGCATGGTGACCCCTTCGATGACGTCGCCGAACTTCACCCATCCGGAGACCTCCGTGATGATGGGTGTGGTGTAGGGGTCCCATTCGGCTATGAGGTCCCCCTCCTTGACCTCCTGGCCCTCCTCCACCACGAGCTTGGCCCCGTAGATGACGGGGTAGCGCTTCCGCTCGCGGCCCTCGGCGTCCAGGATCGCCACCTCTCCCTTCCGGTTCATCACCACCAGTTTCCCCTCGCGGTTTCGGACGGTCTTGAGGTTTATGAACTTGACCCTTCCGCTCATGGGGGCCTCCAGGGTCGACTCCTCCACCTGCCTGGAGGCAGCCCCACCGATGTGGAAGGTCCTCATGGTGAGCTGGGTCCCGGGCTCCCCGATGGATTGGGCGGCGATGATCCCCACCGCCTCCCCGATGTCCACGACCCGCCCCCTGGCCAGGTCGCGGCCGTAGCAGAGGGCACAGACCCCGTAACGGGACTCGCAGGTCAGGACCGAGCGGATCCTGACCTCCGTGATCCCTGCGTCGGAGATCCTCTGCGCTGCGGCCTCATCTATCTCCTCGTTGGCCCTTACGATCACCTCCCCGGTGAAGGGGTCCTTGATGTCCTCCAGGGCCACGCGCCCGAGGATCCTCTCGGTCAGGGGCTCCAGGATCTCCCCTCCCTCCACCAGGGCGCTCACGGTGATGCCGTCCATGGTGCCGCAGTCGTACTCCGTAACGGTGACGTCCTGGGCCACATCCACGAGCCTCCTGGTCAGATAACCGGAGTTGGCGGTCTTCAAGGCGGTATCTGCCAGGCCCTTGCGGGCCCCGTGGGTGGAGACGAAGTACTGCAGCACCGACAGCCCCTCGCGGAAGTTGGCGGTGATGGGGGTCTCGATGATCTCACCTGAGGGCTTCGCCATGAGGCCCCGCATGCCGGCGAGCTGCCGTATCTGCTGAGCGCTTCCGCGGGCCCCTGAGTCGGCCATCATGAAGATGGGATTGAAGCTGGTGACCTCGTGCTCGGTGCCCTTTTCGTCCCTGACGCGCTCGGAGCCCAGCTCCTTCATCATCTCGCTGGCGATCTCTTCGGTCACCTGGGCCCATATGTCGATGACGCGGTTGTAACGCTCCCCATCGGTGATGACGCCCTCGATGTACTGCTTGCGGACCTCCTCCACCTCGTTGTAGGCCTTCTTGAGGAGTTCGGCCTTGCGGGCCGGGATGTGGATGTCCTTTATGGCGATGGAGAGGCCGCTCAAGGTGGCGAAGGCGAAGCCCATGTCCTTGAGTTTGTCGGCCAGGATCACCGTCTTCTTCTCGCCAGCCACGCGGTAGGTGTAGTCGATAAGCTGGGTCACGGCCTTCTTGTCCATCACCCTGTTGATCAGCTCGAAGGGGACCTCATCGGGGAGGATCTCCTTCAAGAGCACCCGCCCCACCGTGGTCTCCACCAACTTGCCGTCGAGCTTGACCTTTATGCGGGCGTGGAGCTCCACCTCCTTCAGCAGATAGGCCATCTTCACCTCTTCAAGGTCGAGGAAGGCCTTACCCGTACCCTTGGCGAAGGGCTTCTCCCGGGTCATGTAGTAGAGGCCCAACACGATGTCCTGGGTGGGCAGGATGATGGGCTTGCCATGGGCGGGCGACAGGATGTTGTTGGTCGACATCATCAGGACTCGGGCCTCGGTCTGGGCCTCGACCGAAAGGGGCACGTGCACCGCCATCTGGTCGCCGTCGAAGTCGGCGTTGTAGGCCACACAGACCAAGGGGTGCAGTTGGATGGCCTTACCCTCGATCAACAGGGGCTCGAAGGCCTGAATGCCGAGGCGATGCAAGGTCGGAGCACGGTTCAGCAGGATGGGGTGCTCCTTTATCACCTCCTCGAGGATGTCCCAGACCTCGGGCCGCTCCTTCTCCACCATCTTCTTGGCGCTCTTGACCGTGGTCACATAGCCCCGTTCCTCCAGCTTGTTGTAGATGAAGGGCTTGAAGAGCTCCAGGGCCATCTTCTTGGGCAGCCCACACTGATGGAGCCTCAGCTCAGGCCCCACAACGATCACCGAGCGGCCGGAGTAGTCGACTCGCTTGCCCAGGAGGTTCTGGCGGAAACGACCTTGCTTACCCCTGAGCATGTCGCTCAGGGACCTCAAGGGTTTGCCGTGGGGGCCGGTGATGACGCGGCCGCGCTTGCCGTTGTCGAACAGCGCATCCACCGCCTCCTGAAGCATCCGCTTCTCGTTGCGGATGATGATCTCGGGGGCGTTCAGCTCGATGAGGCGCTTCAGGCGATTGTTCCGGTTGATCACCCGACGGTAGAGGTCGTTCAGATCAGAGGTGGCGAACCTCCCCCCGTCAAGGGGCACCAAGGGTCTGAGGTCTGGAGGGATCACCGGGATGACCTCGAGGATCATCCACTCGGGCCTATTGCCCGAATCGCGGAAGGCCTCTATGATCTTGAGCCTCTTGGCGATCTTGGTCCTCTTGGCCTCGGACTGGGTCTCCTTCATCTCGGAACGGAGTCTATCGGCCAGCTCCGAGATGTTCACCCTCCTTAACAGATCCCTTATGGCCTCGGCCCCGGTCCCCGCCTCCAGGGAGTCAGCCCCGTACCTGGCTATGAACTCCTGATACTTCTCCTCGCTAATCAACTGCTTTTCCTCGAAAGGACTATCCTTGGGGTCGATCACCACATAGGACTCGAAGTAGAGCACCCGTTCCAGCTCCTTCAGGGTCATGTCCAAGACCATCCCGATCTTCGACGGCACGCTCTTCAGGAACCATATGTGGGCCACGGGGGCCGCCAGCTCGATATGGCCCATCCGCTCCCGGCGGACCTTCGATTGGATCACCTCCACGCCGCACTTCTCGCACACTATCCCCCGGTGCTTCATCCGCTTGTACTTCCCGCAGAGGCACTCGTAGTCCTTGATGGGGCCGAAGATACGGGCGCAGAAGAGGCCGTCTCGCTCCGGCTTGAAGGTGCGGTAGTTGATGGTCTCGGGCTTCTTCACCTCCCCGTAGGACCAACTCCTGATCTGTTCCGGTGAGGCCAAGGAGATCTTGATGGCCTCGAAGTCCTCGGGGCTTTTCGGCTTCTCGAAGAAGGAAAGGACGATATCCTCCACGGCTTCCCCTCCCTTACTCACCTGGTTTTTCTTCCTCTTCTTCTTTCTCAAGGAGCTCCACGTTGAGACAGAGCCCTTGAAGCTCCTTGATCATCACGTGGAAGGACTCCGGGACCCCAGGGTCCAAGATGTCGGTCTTGCCCTTCACTATGGCCTCGTAGGCCCTGGTCCGCCCCCCCACGTCGTCGGACTTGATGGTGAGGAACTCCTGCAGCGAGTAGGCAGCCCCGTAGGCCTCAAGGGCCCAGACCTCCATCTCGCCGAGGCGCTGTCCGCCGAACTGGGCCTTTCCACCCAAGGGCTGCTGGGTCACGAGGGAATAGGGGCCGATGGACCGGGCGTGGATCTTGTCATCCACCAGGTGGTGCAGCTTCAACATGTACATGTAGCCCACCGTGACCTTCTGGTCGAAGGGCTCACCAGTGCGACCGTCGTAGAGCACCACCTGCCCGTCCTCGGGGAGCCCCGCCTTTACCAGGGCGAAACGGATCTCCTCCTCCGATGGCCCGTCGAAGACCGGCACAGAGACGAAGACCCCGTCCTTCAACCGCGAGGCAAATTCCAGCAGCTGTTCGCGGGTGGCCCCCTTCAAGGCCCCCTTGACCCCCTCCTCGGAGAAGATCTCTATGAGGAAATCCCTCAGCTCGGCCACCTCCTGGTCGGTCAGATCTGCGCCGTCTCCTCCCCTGAGGAACTCCTTGACCTTTTCGCCAAGCCCCTTGGCTGCCCAGCCGAGGTGGGTCTCGAGGATCTGCCCCAGATTCATCCGCGACGGGACCCCCAAGGGGTTCAGGACCATCTCTACCGGGGTGCCGTCTTCCAGATACGGCATGTCCTCCTCGGGCATGATCCGAGAGACGATCCCCTTGTTTCCGTGGCGGCCCGAGAGCTTGTCCCCCACCGAGAGGCGGCGCTTCATGGCCACGTAGACCTTGACCACCTTGAGGACCCCAGGGGGGAGCTCATCGCCGGCCTCGATCCTCTTTATCCTCTCTGAGGCCTCCCTCTCTATCCTGGCGATCTCCTCCAGGCCCCGCTCCGTTAGGTGGGCCACCTCTTGGCTCACCGACGGCTCCACCGGCGCCTCCCTCCACCTATGCCAGGGATATCCCTCGAGCACCTCCTCGGTGAGGACCGTGCCCTTGGGGAGATCGCCCCAGTCCTCCAGGAGCTCCTTCCCCCTGAGGAGCTCCACGATCCTGTTGCGGGTGAATTCCTCGATGATCTTCACCTCCGTCTCCATATCCTTCTGGATCCGGGCCTTCTCCTCCTCCTCGATCTCCTTGGCCCTCTGGTCCTTCTCAGAACCCCGCCGCGTCAGCACTTTGGCGTCTATCACCACCCCCTCGATCCCGTGGGGGACCCGAAGGGATGTGTCCTTCACGTCTGAGGCCTTCTCCCCGAAGATGGCCCGAAGGAGCTTCTCCTCGGGGGTGAGCTGGGTCTCCCCCTTGGGGGTGACCTTGCCCACCAGGATGTCCCCGGGCTTGACCTCGGCCCCTATCCGGACGATGCCGCTTTCGTCCAGGTTCCTCAGCTGCTCCTCCCCTACGTTGGGTATGTCCCTCGTGATCTCCTCCCGGCCGAGCTTCGTCTCCCGGGCGACGCACTCGAGCTCTTCGATGTGGATGGAGGTATAGGTGTCCTCCTTCAGGAGCTTCTCGCTCACCAGGATGGAGTCCTCGAAGTTGTAACCACCCCAGGGCATGAAGGCCACAAGGACGTTCTTGCCGAGGGCCAGCTCCCCCAAATGGGTGCAGGGGCCGTCGGCGATGATGTCGCCTTTGCGGACCCGCTCACCCTTCTTGACGATGGGCCTCTGGTTTATGCAGGTCCCCTGGTTGGAGCGTTCGTACTTGACCAGATTGTAGATGTCCACCCCGACACCTTCCCCCTCCTCCTCCGCGCGGATGACTATCCGCTCCGAATCCACGCTCTCCACCACGCCGCCCCTCCTGGCCACCACCGTGACCCCGGAGTCTCGGGCCACCATCTTCTCCATCCCCGTGCCGATGAGGGGGGCCTCTGTCTTCAGCAAGGGGACGGCCTGCCGCTGCATGTTGGACCCCATCAGCGCCCGGTTGGCGTCGTCGTTCTCGAGGAAGGGGATCAGGGACGAGGAGACGCTCACCACCTGTTTGGGCGAAACGTCGATGTAATCCACCTCCTCGGGCCTGACCATGACGAACTCCCCCCGCTTGCGGGCGGGCACAAGGTCGGCTGCGATCCTGCCCTTGGAGTCCAGGGGGATCTTCGATTGGGCAATGGTGTAATTCTCCTCATCTAAGGCGAAGAGGTAATGGACCTCGTCGGTCACCTTGCGCCCCTTGACCCTCCGGTAAGGGGTCTCAATGAAGCCGTACTCGTTCACCCGCGCAAAGGTGGTAAGGGACACGATCAGGCCGATGTTGGGCCCCTCGGGGGTCTCGATGGGACAGATCCTGCCGTAATGCGATGGATGTACATCCCGGGCCTCGAAGCCCGCCCGTTCCCGCGAAAGCCCCCCAGGCCCCAGGGCGCTCAGGCGTCGCTTGTGGGTGATCTCGGACAAGGGGTTGGTCTGGTCCATGAACTGGGAGAGCTGGCTCGAGCCGAAGAACTCCTTGAGGGTCGCCGTCAAGGGTTTGGAGTTGACCAAGTCTTGGGGCATGAGGAACTCCACGTCCTGCAAGCTCATCTTCTCCTTGATGGCCCGCTCCACGCGCACCAGCCCTATATGGAACTGGTTCTCGACCAACTCCCCCACCGTCCTCACCCGACGGTTTCCGAGGTGGTCGATATCGTCCACAGAGCCCCGCCCCTCGGCCAGGCCCACCAGGTACCTGACCACCTCCAAGACGTCCTCGGGCCTCAGGGTGGTGAGGTCCAGGGGGACGTCCAGACCCAGCTTGTGGTTCAGCTTCATCCTGCCCACATTGGAGAGGTCGTATCTGTCGGGGTTGAAGAAGAGGTTGTGGAAGAAGGCCTTGGCCGTCTCGAGCACCGGTGGCTCCCCCGGCCTGAGCCTCTTGTAGATCTCGATGAGGGCCTTCTCCCGCTCTCGCTGGGCCAAGAGCGCCTCGGGGTCCTCCTGAGACCAAGCCGCCTTCCGCTCCTCGGGGGAGAGCCTCACGGGATCGATGAGGAGGGTCTCCCTGATGCCCTCGGACTGTCTCTCCCCGATGGAGAGGACCTCGAGCTCCTTCACACCCCGCTCCCTCACCTCTGCAATCCTCTCGGGGGTGAGCTCCTGGTTCACCTCCACCACCACATCTCCAGTGACCGGGTCGATCACGTCCTTGGCCGCTATGGCCCCGAGGAGGGCGTCATCGTCGACCGCGACCTCGCTGATGCCCGCGGCCTCCATCTTCTTGAGGATCCCCTCGTTGAACTTCCGCCCCTTCTTGAGGATCACCTCCCCAGAGGAGGGATCGACCACGTCCGAAGGGGCCTTCTGCCCGAGGACCAACTCCCTGTCCACCCTCTTCCAGAACCTGCCCTCACGGAGGTAGACCTTCTCGACCCGGTAGAAGGTCCGGAGCAACATCTCCGTGCAATAGCCCATGGCCTTCAGCAACGTCGTGGCGGGGATCTTGCGCCGCCTGTCGATCCTGACGTAGATGATCTCCTTCTGGTCGAACTCAAAGTCTATCCAGGAACCCCTGTAGGGTATGATCCGGGCGAAGTAGAGGGGCCTGCCGGTGTAGGCCTTGGGGATCTCCTGGTCGAAGAAGACGCCCGGGGAGCGGTGCAGCTGGTTGACCACCACCCGTTGGGTGCCGTTGATGATGAAGCTGCCGGTGGCGGTCATCAGCGGGATCTCGCCGAAATAGACCTCATGTTCCTTGATGACCTTCGTCTGGCCCGTCTTCACCCCCTCTTGCACGTCGTAGATGACCAACTGGACCGTCACCCGCAAGGGGGCCGCATAGGTCAACCCCTTGACGACGCACTCCTTTATGTCGTACTTGGGCTCCCCGAGGCGATACCTGACGAACCTGAGTTCAGCCGTCTCGTAGAAGTCCTTTATGGGGAAGACCTGCTTGAAGACCTTTTGCAGCCCTATGTCCTTGCGGTCCTCAGGGGCCACGTCCTTCTGAAGCAGGTCGGCATAGGACTTGAGCTGTATCTCCAGAAGGTGGGGTATATCCAAGACCTCCCTTATGGTCCCGTAATCCTTGCGGATCCTCTTAAGATCGAAGATGGACCTTTCCATGGCCTCCTTCATCCCTCAACTTGGTTAGGGCGAGGACAGAAAGGGACTCTGAGCTCCCCCGAGCCCTCTCCCTTTCTCTTTTGCTTTTCTAAGGGCATCAAGAGCAGGCGGCGAAATGGCTACTTTATCTCCACCGTCCCCCCGGCCGCCTCCAGCTTCTCCTTTATCTTCTCGGCCTCCTCCTTGCTGACCTTTTCCTTCACCGGTTTGGGCACGTTCTCCACCAACTCCTTGGCCTCCTTCAGCCCCAGGTCCGTCACCTCGCGCACAGCCTTGATGACCTGGATCTTCTTTTCACCGTAAGAGGTCAGGATGACGTCGAACTCCGTCTTCTCCTCTGCAGCTGCCGCCTCAGCGGCCGGCGCCGCAGCAGCGGCCCCCGGCGCCACGGCCACTGGGGCTGCGGCCTGTACGCCGAAGCGCTCCTCCAGCTCTTTGACCAGCTCGGCCAGCTCCAAGACCGTCATCTGCTCTATGTACTTGATGACGTCTTCCCTGGACAGCTTCGCCTGTGCCATCTCCTCATCCTCCCTTATTCGGATTTTCCCTCTTTTATCGCCTCAAGGACCCCCACCAACTCACGCATGGGCGCCTGAAGGACGCCCACCAACATGGCGAGGGGAGCCTTCAAGAGGCCCACCATCTGACCGACCAGGACCTCCCTGGGGGGGAGGGTCGCCAAGGCCTTGACGTCCTTAGGCTCAAGGACCCTCCCTTCCACGAAACCCGCCTTTATCTGGAGCTCGGGCTCCTCCTTGGCGAAATCCACCAGGATCTTGGCCGGAAGCACTGGGTCCTCGTAGGAGAGGACGATGGCGTTGGGCCCCACGAAGTGCTCCGCCAAGGCCTCAAGGGCGGTCTTCTGAGAGGCCCTCCTCAGCAGGGTGTTCTTCACCACCCTGTACTCCATCCCCCTTTCCTGGAGTTGCCTCCTGAGGCGGCTGAGTTGGGCCACGTCGAGCCCCGTGAAGTCGGTGAGGATCACCGCCCGTACCTCCTTGAACTTCTCGTGAAGCTCCGCCACAAGCCTCTCCTTCTCCTCCCTCTTGAGGACCACAGCTCACCTCCTACTGCTTAAGCACGTCCCTGATGGAATTCGGATCGACCTTTATCCCCGGACCCATGGTGGTGGACAGGGCGATGCTCCTGAGATAGGTACCCTTGCTGGCCGCTGGCTTGGCCCGAACGATGCTGTCGAGGACCGTCATGATGTTCTCCAAGAGCTTCTCAGGACCGAAGGAGACCTTGCCCACGGGGATATGGACGTTTCCGGCCTTGTCCACCTTGTATTCCACCTTGCCGCCCTTTATCTCCTTGACGGCCTTGGCCACATCGAAGGTGACCGTGCCGACCTTGGCCGAAGGCATAAGCCCCCGTGGCCCGAGGATCTTCCCAAGCCTGGAGACCACCTTCATCATGTCGGGGGTGGCCACGGCGCGGTCGAAGTCAAGCCAACCCTCCTTCTGGATCTTCTCCACCAGCTCCTCACCGCCCACGTAATCCGCCCCGGCCTCCCGTGCCTCCTTCTCCTTCTCCCCCTTGGCGAAGACCAGGACCTTCACCTCCTTGCCGGTACCGTGGGGCAGGACGACGCTGCCCCTGACCATCTGATCCGGCTTCCTCGGGTCCACCCCGAGGCGGACCGCCAGATCCACCGTCTCGTCGAAGTTGACATAGGAGAGCTCGGGCAGCATCTGCACGGCTTCCCTCAGGTCGTAACGCCTCGTGCGATCCACCTTCTTCTTGGCCTCGATGTACTTCTTGCCACGCCTGGCCATCTCCCCCTCCTAATCGACCACCTCTATACCCATGTTCTTAGCGGTGCCCTCGATGATGCGCATGGCCGCCTCGAGGCTCCTGGTGTTGAGGTCCGGCATCTTTATCTTGGCTATCTCCTCGATCTGCTTTCGCGTGACCTTCCCCACCTTGATCCTGTTGGGCTCGGGGGACCCCTTGGCGATCTTGGCCGCCTGCTTCAGGAGGAAGGAGGTGGGGGGCGTCTTTATGACGAAGTCATAGCTCCGATCGGCGTACACCGTGATCACCACCGGCACTATCGTCCCCTCCATCCCCTTGGTCCGCTCGTTGAAGGCCTTGCAGAAGTCCATGATGTTCAGGCCGTGCTGTCCCAGGGCAGGCCCCACAGGGGGGGATGGACTCGCCTGACCCCCGGGGATGCGCAACTTTATGGTCGCCTTGGCCTCCTTCTTCTTAGCCATGGATCACCTCTTAAGCGTGCTCTATCTGCATGTAGTCCAGTTCAATGGGAGTGGCCCTGCCGAAGATGCTGATCAGCACCTTCACCTTGCGCTTGTCGGGACGGACCTCCTGAACCGTCCCGACGAAGTTGGCGAAGGGGCCCTCGATCACCCTCACCGTATCCCCCTCCTTGAAGGTGACCTTGGGTTTGGGGGTGTAAGCCCCTTCCATGATCTGGGTGATGAGCTCCTCGGCCTCTGCGTCCGGCAGCGGCGTGGGACTGGTGCGGCTGCCGGCAAAGCCCGTGACGCGGGGCGTGCTCCTCACCACATGCCACGTCTCGTCGTTGAGCTCCATCTTCACCAGGATGTATCCGGGGAAGATCCTCCTGGTGGAGGTCTTCTTCTTGCCCCTTACCACCTCCAGCACCTTCTCGGTAGGGACGATCACGGCGGAAAAATACTTCCCCCTGGCGTCCTTCTCCCCCTGCCTTATCTTCTCCTCCTCAAACTTCCTGATCCTCTCCTCCAGGGCCGCCTTCACCTTCTCCTCATAACCCGAGTAGGTATGGACTATGTACCACTTCTGGGCCATGGTTAACCCAAGACCACCCTTATCAAGGCCGAAAGGATCAGGTCCACTATCCCCAGATAAAAGGCCGAGAGGAAGACCACGATCAGGACCACCGCCGTAGCGGCCATTATCTCCCTCCGGGATGCCCATGTGACACGCCTGGACTCCGCCCTCACCTCCTTCAAGAACTGAAAGACCTTTCCCACTCTCTCCTTCAAGGCCCCCTCCTCACCCTCACCTGCATGAAAAAAATGGCAGGCCAGGAGGGATTCGAACCCCCAACCTCCGGATTTGGAGTCCGGCGCTCTAACCGTTAGAGCTACTGGCCTATCCCACTACCTGACTTCTCGATGAAGGGTATGCCGCCGACAAAAGGGGCAATACTTCCTCAACTCCAAACGATCGGGTGTGCTCTTCTTGTTCTTCGTCGTGGTGTAATTCCTCCTCTTACACTCTGTACAGGACAAGGTTACGATGACCCTCATCTGCGGCCCTCAATCCAGGATCTCCGTGACCACACCTGCTCCTACCGTCCTTCCCCCCTCCCTGATCGCAAACCTCAAACCCTGCTCCAACGCTATAGGCGTGATCAGCTCCACCTCCAAAGTAACATTGTCCCCAGGCATCACCATC